>TARA_R110002126_G_scaffold155049_3_pt1 | contig 19690 bp, 11 predicted proteins | sample TARA_R110002126 | Tara Oceans TARA_R110002126 (sample SAMEA4397536) | marine metagenome | biome: Polar Biome; feature: [DCM] deep chlorophyll maximum layer (ENVO:01000326); material: water (ENVO:00002006), including particulate matter (ENVO:01000060) such as... | depth 30 m
ATGCCGCTCGACATAGATGCGGCCAATCGCCTGGCCGAGCGGCCCGTTGACATACTGTATCGCCCGGCGATCGCGGGCGCGGGGCTCTTCCGTGCCTGAAAGCGTCCGGCTCCAGAAATCGAAGCTGCGATCATAGAACGCCTCATCGAGTTCATTGCGGTTTGAATCCATATAATGGAGTGTCAGATAATCCTTCCAGGTCTCCAGCGGGATTTCCTGGAAGAAGGAGGCCAGCGACTGGACAGCGGTGTTCTGTGAGACCACGACATTGTCCTGGTCGGCAAAGTCCAGCGCCGTCATGAAGCGCGCCCAGTCAAAGCCCGGGGCGTAGGCCTGCAGTTCTTCGACCGTCATGGGATTATAGCTGGCGACGCGGTCGCGGCTTTCCGCGCGAGTCCAGTGCATCTGCGCGATCGCGGTTTCCAGCTCCAGCACGGCCTGGGCGCGCTCGGTACCATTGTCTTCGCCGAGCATGCCAAACACATCGCTCATATATTCGACATAGGCGGCGCGATAAGCGTCGAAGCGCTCATCATCGCGCAGATAATAGTCGCGGTCCGGCATGCCCAGGCCCGATTGGCGGATATAGACGATGTAAGTGTCCGGATTGCCCGCATCGCGGCCAACGCCGGCGCCAAACAGCGAGGCAAATCCGCTCGCGCCAAACAGGTCAATCACGTCGTCATAACTCTGTGCCGCGGCGATCCGGTCAAGGCCGGGCTGGGCCGGGCTCAGGCCCAGTGCATTGAGACGCTCGCTATCCATGTAGCTGGCATAGAGGTCGCCGACCTGTTGCTCGACGGAGCCGGCCGGGTTTTCTGTCGCCGATACGTCGGCGATAATCGCGTCGATGCGCTCTTCCGCGCTCAGGGCAAGTTCTGAGAAGGATCCGAAATTCGAGAAACCGGCGGGGATTTCGGTCGTGTCGAGCCAGCCTTCATTCACATAGCGGAAGAAGTCGTCACCGGGCGCGACGGTCTCGCTTATATGCTGGGTTTCGATGCCCCAGGTGCCAAGCGACGGGGCCGCGGCCTGGGCAGCTGGTTCGCTGGTAGCGCTAGTGTCCGCTACGGGTGATTCAGCCGCCGGGCTACAAGCCGCCAGTAAGGCGAGGCACACGGTGCCGAGGAGGATTTTCTTCACGGGACATTTCTCCGTCTGGTTCAAATCTGATTGGGAGCGAGACTAGGGCGCGCTGGCCAGGACGCAAGCCTTCGGTGGCAATTCGTCACCGCGGGGCCTGAAACGAGCCCGGTACAAAAAAAAGGCGGCCCGGCATGACCGGACCGCCTGATTTGTTATTGGGTCCGACTACCAGATCGAAACCCGCTCCTCCGGTGGCAGGTAGAGATCGCTGTCCTCGGTGATGCCGAAGGCATCATACCAAGCATCGATATTGCGGACGACGCCATTGACCCGGTATTGCGCCGGGCTGTGCGGGTCCGAACGCAGGCGCGAGACCATGCTGTCTTCGGTCATTTTCGAGCGCCAGACCTGGGCCCACGACATGAAGAAGCGTTGGTCGCCGGTCAGGCCATCGAGCACCGGAGCGTCGCCGCCATGGTCAGCCAGATAGGCGTGATAGGCCTGGTAAGCGATGGAAAGACCGCCGAGGTCACCGATATTCTCACCCAGGGTGAGCTGGCCGTTGACGTTTTCACCTTCAACCGGCGAGAAGGCGTCGTATTGGGCGACCAGGCTGCCGGTGCGCTCCTGGAAGTGCTCGCGGGAGAAGTCGGTCCACCAGTTGCGCAACACGCCCTGTCCGTCCTGTTCGGCACCCTGATCGTCGAAGCCATGGCCCATTTCATGGCCGATGACGCCGCCAATAGCCGCAAAATTGACCGCCGGGTCGGCGAAAGGATCGAAGAAGGGGGCTTGCAGGATGGCCGCCGGGAAGACGATCTCATTGCTGTCCGGATTGTAGTAGGCATTGACCGTCTGCGGGCTCATATACCACATCCAGTCGCGCTTGGACTCGTTCAACTGGGCGCGTTGGTCGGCCCAGTTCCAGGCGCTGATCGCGCGGACATTGCCGATCAAATCGCCGGAATCAACGGCAATCGTGGAATAATCGCGCCAGACATCCGGGTAGCCGATCTTCGGCAGGAAGCTTTCCAGCTTGTCCTGGGCCTCGGCGCGGGTGGCGTCATCCATCCATTCCAGCGTCGCGATGCGGGCTGCGAAGGCCGCGCGCAGGTATTCGACCAGCTCTTCCATCTGCGCCTTGTATTCCGGCGGGAAGTAGCGCTCGACATAGACTTGGCCGATGTTCTCACCAAAGCGTCCATTGACGAACTGGATGGCACGCAGATCGCGCGGACGCTGTTCCTCAACGCCGCGCAGGGTGCGCGAGTAGAAGTCAAAGCTCGCTTCGTCGAACCGGGCCGGAAGCTGACCGGTCTGGTTGTCGACGAAATGGAAGGCCAGATAGGATGCCAGCACATCAACGGGCGTTTCGGCGAACAGCTGCGCAGTGCCTTGAACGGCGGTGTCGGTATTGACGACGACTTCGGTGATATCGGCGATGCCGAGGGCTTCCAGGAAGGCGTCCCACTCAAAGCCCGGTGCATAGGTCTCAAGTTCGGCCAGGGTCATCAGGTGGTAATTCGGCACGGATTCGCGGGCCAGTTCGGCCGGCCAGTGAACCTGGGCCAGGGCTGTTTCCAGCGCCATGATGTCAGCGGCGCGCTCTCCGGCATTATCGATTCCGGACAGCGTCAGGATATTGGTGATATAGGCCACATAAGCTTCGCGATAAGCGACATAGCGCTCACCGTCATCGAGATAGTAATCACGGTTTGGCAGACCCAGGCCGCTTTGTGAGACATGGGTGAGGTAACGCTGTGGATTGCCGGAATCCTGGGCGACATAGAGCCCCATCATCGACTGGTGGACAGGAAGGCCGAACCAGCGAGCGATCTCTGTATGCGTCGTCGAAGCGAGCACGGCGTCGAGCTCTTCCTGGATCGGTGACAGGCCGAGCGCTTCGATCCGGTCGGTATCCATATAGCTGCGATACAGATCGCCGATCTGCTGTTCCGGCGTGCCGGCAACAGCGTCCGTGGTCGCGGCGGCCTCGGCGATAATGGTGTTCACGCGCTCTTCCGAGGTCAGATAGAGGTCAAGGAACGCACCGGCCGAGCTGAAGCCGGTGGGGATTTCCGCGGTATCCAGCCAGCCTTGATTGACGTGCGTGAAAAAGTCGTCGCCGGGGCTGACGGTCTCGCTGACATAGGCGGTTTCGATACCCCAGCTGCCCAGGGCCGCCTCGCCGGTGAGGGCGGTAACTTCAGCCGGGGTTTCGACGGCCGGGGTATCGGGTGCGGGGGCCTCGGCGGCCGGGTTGCAGGCGGCGAGCATCGCGACGCATACGCCGCTGAGCAGAAACTTTTTCATACTGGAATTTCCCAAGGGTTCTTTACGTTAACTTTCGATCATAAAGCCGGGCGGGCCGGAAGCAACTGACGGTTTTGTTAGGTTTCGCGGGCAGCGGGCAAAGACAAGGCGGCCCGGATTGCTACGGGCCGCCTGCTTTGTTTGGTGCTGACAGAGCCTGCTACCAGATTGAAACCCGCTCTTCGGGCGGCAGGTAGAGGGCGTCACCTTCCTGGATGTCGAAGGCTGCATACCAGGCGTCGAGATTTCGCACGACACCATTGGTGCGGTATTGCGACGGGCTGTGCGGGTCGGTGGTCAGTCGCGCAACCAGATTGTCTTCACGATAGAGGCGGCGCCAGACCTGGGCCCAGGCGAGGAAGAAACGCTGGTCGCCGGTGAAGCCGTCAATAACCGGCGCCTCGCCACCACAGCAGGAGTCCAGATACTGGTGATAGGCGGTGTAGGCCATTTGCATCCCACCGAGATCACCGATGTTCTCACCCATGGTGAAACGGCCATTTACGTTCATGCCCTCGATTGGCGAATAGCTGTCGTATTGCGCACCCAGGCGGGCAGCGCGTTCCTCGAAGCCGGCATCGGTTTCCGCTGACCACCAGTCACGGATCGAACCATCATGATCGAAGCGGCGCCCCTGATCGTCGAAGCCATGGCCAATTTCGTGACCGATCACGGCGCCGATCGCACCGTAATTCATCGCGGCATCGGCATTGGGATCGAAGAAGGGAGGCTGGAGGATGCCGGCCGGGAAGGTGATCTGGTTCATCAACGGATTGTAGGAAGCGTTGATGGTTTGCGGCGGATAGGGCCACTGAGACCGGTCGACCGGACCGGCGAGGTCTTCGATCTGCTGGTTCCAGTTGAAGGCGTTGATCCGCATCATATTGCCGAACAGATCATCCGCTTCAATATCCAGAGCCGAGTAGTCCTGCCATTCATCGGGGTATCCGATGCGCGGCTCAAAGGTCGACAATTTGCGCAGCGCATTGGCGCGCGTCTCGTCATCCATCCATTCGAGATTGGTCAACCGGCCTTCGAAAGCCGTCACTAGATTGGCAACCAGATCTTCCATGGCGGCCTTTGAGGATGGCGGGAAATGTTGGTCGACATAGATCTGGCCGACGGCCTCGCCGAGCTGTCCGCCGACGATATTGACGCCGCGCCGGTCGCGGGGGCGCTGTTCCTCGGTGCCGTTGAGGGTGCGGCCATAGAAGTCGAAATTGGCCTGGTCGAAGGCGAGAGGCAGGCTGCCGGCATTGTTCTGCAGGAAATGGAAGGTCAGGTAATCCTGCCAGACCGAGACAGGGGTTTCCTCGAAGATCCGGGCGGTTTCCTCGATCGCGCTCGGCTGGGCGACCAGATAGGTGGCCACGCCGTCGAGACCGAGCTGTGTCAGGCCGGTCGCCAGGTCCAGCTGGGGGGCCAGCGCAGCCAGCTGATCGAGCGGCATGGGATTGTAGATTTCCGTGATATTGCGGGAGCGTTCCTGGGTCCAGTGAACTTCGGCGAGCTGCGTCTCCAGCTGCATGATCGCATCAGCCTTGGCCGCTCCGCCCTCAATGCCGGCCAGTTCAAACATCTGGCCAATGAAAGCGGTATAGGCTTCGCGATAGCGGGCGTAATTCTCGTTCTCAAGATCGACATAATAGTCGCGGTCGGGAAGGCCCAGTCCGCCCTGACCGACGAAGACGGTGTAGCGTGTGGTATCGGCGGGGTCGGGAATAATGCCGATATCGAGCGGTGCCTGGTGGCCGACGGTCGCAAACAGATTCAATACCGCGTCAGGCGTGTCAGCCGCGGTGATCTGGTCGAGATAGGGTTGAGCGGGCGCCAGGCCGAGAGTCTCGATGGTCTGGGTATCCATCCAGCTGCCATAGAGATCGCCGACTTTCTGTTCGATTGTACCTGCAGCGGGATGCCCGGAGGCCAGTTCCAGGATGATGTCCTGAACCTGTTCTTCTGCTTCCAGGGCCAGTACGGTAAACATGCCGAAATTGGACAGGTCGGACGGGATCTCCGTTGTTTCCAGCCATTGTCCGTTGGCATAGCGATAGAAATCGTCGCCGGGCGTGTAGGCCAGATCCATACCGGCCTGGTCGAAGCCCCAATCACCGATCTCTGCCGACATCTCGGCGCCGGTATTTGCGGTCAGTTCAACAGCGCTGCCGGAAATGCCTGTCTGGTCACAAGCAGCGAGCAGCGCAAAAACCGCTGTGCTCAACAATAGCTTCTTCATCAAAATTCCCCGTGTACTTTGTCAGATGGGACGGCCCCGCGCGAAAATACCGCGTGGGGCCGTGTTTGGCTATTCCGCTGGTGAATGATCGAGATGCCCCGCCATCTCGCCGTGAGCAAAGTCGGTGTCGACATAGTCTGCGCCAAGCGCAGGCTGAGCCTGACCGGTCCAGAGCCCGCGGAAGAACCGCGAGATATCAACGCCGATCGCATACATGGACGGGATGAGCAGCAAGGTCAGGAACAAGGCAAATATGACCGCAAAACCGAGCGCCACGACCATGGGCTTGAGGAATTGTGCTTGGGTTGAACGGGCCGCGATCATGGGCAGGATGCCGAGGAATGTCGTCACCGAGGTCAGAAGGATCGGCCGGAAGCGTTGAACGCCGGAGTCGACCAGGGCCTGAAAGGCACCGACGCCATTGGCGCGCAACCGGTTTACAAAATCCATCAGCACGAGATTGTCATTGATCACCACCCCCGCTGCGGCGCCAACGCCGAAGTAGGAGAAGAGGGCGATCGGCATGTCGAACATCAAGTGACCGAAGATGGCCCCCGTCAGCGCGAACGGAATTGCGACCATGATAAGGATCGGCTGGGCATAACTGCGGAAGGCGACGGCCAGCAGGATATACATCGCCACGAGCGCTGCGCCGAACAAGCTCAGCAATTCCTGCATGAACTCCCGCTCACCTTCAGACTGACCGATCTCGTCACGGCTGATACCCGGGAAGCGATGCTCCCAGCCCTCCCAGAATTCGGCGGTGAGGCTCTGGGTGATGTCACCCCGAGCTGACGGGTCCGTCAATTCGGCATTGACCGTAACGGTCCGCATGCCGTTGCGGCGATTGATCCGGTTCAGGCCGGGCGCGAAGTTCACGTCGGCTACCGCGGAAAGCGGCACTTCGCGGCCTTCACTGGTACGGATACGCAAATCGCGCAGCGTATCGAGCGAGCGGCGTGCCCCTTGCTCCAGGCGGATCATCACCCGCACATCCTGGCCGTCGCGAGGCAGGCGCTGCGCCTCCTCGCCGTAGAAGGCCTGACGCACCTGACGTGTGACATCGGACAAGGTCAGGCCCAGTGCCCGGGCATCGGGACGCATGGTGAACTGAAGCTCCTCCGTCGAAGTCTGGAGGGAATCGACAATGTCATAGAGCGTGTCATAGCTGCGCAGCTGGGTTTTAAGGTCGTCCGCCGCGGCACGCAGGACGTCAAGGTCCTGGTGTGAGATCGCGAAGGTCACCGAACTGCCGCCATCATTCATCGTCGAGTCCAGCGTGACTTCTTCGGCATCCGGGATCGGCCCGAGGAATTCACGGATCTTCAGGGCAACCTCTGATGTCGGAAGCAGGCCCGGGCGGAATTCAGGATCGGCCAGCGTGATCCAGGCGCGAATCCGGCCGTCAGTCGCCAGGGTTGAGCGGCTTTCAATCATGTCGATATCGCCCGGGAATTGCTCGCGGTAATATTCCAAAGCCTGGTCCTGGGCCAGATCGAGCTGTTCGCGGACCCGCTCGGTCCGGCTCCAGGGCGCGCCCTCGGCCAGCTGGATATTGACCTGGATCGTCTCATTTTCGATCTGTGGCATGAAGACCGACCCGACTCGATTGGTCATCATCAGGACGATCGAGATAGCAAAGATGCCGATGAAGGTGATCAGCGTGGCATAGCGATTGCGGATCGCGAACTTGATGGCTGGCCGATAAACACTGCGGGCAAACCAGACCATGCTCTCGGCAATCGTGCGCTGAAACCTGATCAGGGGGCCGAAAAAGCCTGTCGTCTTCTGTGGCTTCATGTGGGCGAGGTGAGCTGGCAAGATCAGCATCGACTCGATCAGCGAAAAGGCCAGGGCCGCGATCACGACCAGGGAAATCTGCTTGGTGAACTGAACCATGGGGCCGGTCAGCAACATGAATGGCAGGAACATCATGATCGTGGTGATGACCGCGAATATGACCGGCTTGAGCACCATCTGGGTGCCGACAATCGACGCCGTCAGCCCGGTCTCGCCGCGTTCGACGCGGTCATGAATATTCTCGCCGACCACAATGGCATCGTCGACAACGATGCCGATCACCAGCAGGAAGGCGAACAGGGACAGCATGTTCAAGGTGACGCCGAGCATCGGCAGCAACATGAAGGCGCCGCCGAAAGCAACGAAAATGCCGACGGTCACCCAGAATGCGACCAGGGGACGCAGGAAGAGAAAGAGGACGATCAGTACGAGCATGCCACCGAAGAGGGCCGAATTCAGGATGGTGGCCATCCGGGCTTCGTACATTTCTGAATTGTCCCACCACAGCGACAGGGTCACGCCGTCGGGCAGTTCCAGTTGCTTGCGGTCAATATAGGCCCGCACGCTCGCCGAGACGTCGACAACATCGATATCAGGGGTCGTCAGAACGACGATTAGCGACATGGGCTCGCCATTGAAGGTCGCGGCCAGATTCGCATCGACAAAACCGTCCGAGACACTCGCGACATCGCTGACACGCAAGGTGCCACCGTCGGATGTCTGGCGGATAATGATGCTCTCGAATTCCTCGCGAGTATCGGCCAGCTGGCGCGACGTCAGGCTGAGTTCGCCCAACTCGGTGCGAACGCTGCCGGCCGAGGCGTTCAGCGAGCTGGCGCGGATCGCGCCGACGATCTCGTCGAAGCTCAGATTATAGCGTTGCAGATTGTCTTCAGAGACCTCGATCCCGACTTCCTCACCGAGAATTGCCCAGTTGTTGACGAGGCTGGAGCCCGGGAGCTGGGCGACTTCGTCGCGGATTTCGCGTGCGATTTGCTGCAGGTCGCGCCGGTCAATGAAGCCGTGCACTGCAAAACCGATAACCTGGTCCTCGCTGCGCCACGGGTTCACTACCGGACGATAGGCCGATTGTGGCAGGTTATTCACCGAGTCGACTTCGAGTTTGATATTGTCGATGAACTCGCCGACATCGACGGATGGGAGACCCTCGACATTGATGAAGCCATTGCCTTCGCGCGCGGTTGACGTGATCGTGTCAACGCCGTCGAGATCGGCCAAGGCCTCCTCGATGCGAACGATCAGCTGTTCTTCCACTTCCTGCGGAGATGCTCCGGGCCAGGCAACGGACACGGTTGCGCCGTTCACGGCGATTGTCGGGAAGACCTCACGGTTGAGCTGGAGATAACCGAAGACACCGCCAAGCAAGGCAACGATCATCAGCAGGTTTGCGGCAACTGAATTGCGGGCGAACCAACCAACAATACCGCCGGGCGCTTCGTCATGAGTCTTGTTCGGGTCGGTCATGGCCGCCTCCTGATCGCAGTGTCGAACTAACCGGCGCTGGCGACGGCTTCGCCATCGCTGCTGTCGGTTTCGGTATCGGAAGTTTCATCGCTTTCGGCTTCGCTCTCGATGGTCGCCGAATAGTCGGGCAGAACGTTGCCATCGGCGTCGAGTGAGCGCAGACGCATGCCGGTGCTGGCACCGCGGATCGGAGAGATTACAATCATTTCTCCGCCGGAGACGCCGGACGAGACGACCAGCCGATCAACATTCGAGGTCACAACGGTGACGGTGCGAATGTCCAGCGTGCCGCCTGCATTGACCACGTAGACTGTGTTTTCGCCTCGCAGTGCGGCCCGTGGCAGCACAACCGCATCCTGCACGTCTCGTCCGCGAATTTCCGCTTCGACAAACAGGCCAACGGCCAGGGGCGCGCCGGTCGCTGCCGCTGCACCATAGGGGTCTGCGACCTGGGCCGTGGCGTAGAGAACGCGCGTTTGCGGGTCGATCGCGCTTTCGGTTCGGGTGATGAAGCCCTGCCACTCACGGGGCGCACCGGCGAGAACTGCGGTCAAACGGACCGGAATTCCCTCACTGTCGGGGCCGGCATTGTAAGCAATAGGGATGCCGAGCAGGCCGAGATCATTGTCGGTGAGCGGCAGGCGAACCAGGATGGTATCGGTTGAGAAAACTTCACCCAGCGAGGTGCCTGCTGTCACGAACTGACCAAGATCGGCACCTTTGACTCGGACGCGGCCGTCGAACGGGGCGGAAACGCGGGTGCGATCAAGATCGAGACGGGCCGCCCGCAAGCTGGCCTGGGCCGATGCGAGCTGGGCGCGAGCGTCGGCGAGTTGCGGTTCGCGCAGGGTGAGTGCGGAGGCCTGGCCTTCACCAAGGTCCGCCCACTCACTCAAGGCGAGCTCCGCCTCGGCCTGCTCGCGGATCAGGCCTTGCTGGGCCTGCGCGACCAGCGCAGCGGCGCGTGTGACGGCAAGGTGATAATCAGCATCATCGATCTGGACGAGCGTTTCGCCTGCCTCGAAGAAACCGCCTTCGATGAAGTTGGGATTGACGTAGGTAATCCTGCCGGTGACTTGCGGCACGAGGTTGATCTGGGTGCGTGGACGCGCCTGGCCCTGCGAGTGCACGGTCAGGGCCACAGTCTCCCGCCGGGCTTCCTCCACAAAGGCCGCGACCGGCTGCGGCGTTGCACTCGCGCGCTGCGGCTCTGGCTGGGTGGAGAACAAGGCGATGATGATCAGCAGCACAACGGCTCCGGCGACGCCGAAGATTGCGAAACGTCCGATAAGTTTTCCCATAACTATTCTCCTGTCTGCGCGGCCGGGTCTGCGGAAGGTGCCGCGGAGAAGTCGCCGGCGATGGCGAGGTAAAGATCAACCCGGTTCGTCGCGCGATCACGACGAGCCGAAATGTATTGGCTTTCGGCGCTGATGCGCCGGCTTTGGGCATTCAAAAGGTCGAAGATCGTCGCGACACCGCTGGAGTATTGGCGGGTCACGAGCGCTTCGGCCTCGGCGGCCTCATTGAAGGCCTGTTCGAGGCTGGTCACGCGCCGCGCCAGAATTCCGTCGGCATGGATTGCGTTCTCGGCTTCCTGCCAGGCGGTCAACACGGTCGAGACATAGGTCGCGACCTGCAAGCGGGCATTGGCTTCAGCCTGATCGCGTTGCGCCCGCAAGCGGCCGCCGGAAAAAATCGGTGCCGCAATCGATGCGGTGAGATTGGAAATCAGGGTGTCGACATCGAACAGGTCGGCGACATCTGTGCCGCCACTGCCCGTCCCGCCGCGAAGCGTCAGGCTTGGGAACAGGGCCTTGCCGGCCGCGTCGGCCCGCAGACCTGCGGCGACGAGGCGGCGTTCTGCGGCGCGGACATCCGGGCGGCGGACGAGCAAGTCGCCCGGCGCGCCGACACCGGCAAGGCTGGAGATATCCGGGAAGTCACCGTCGCGGGCAATCTGTCCAGACGGATAGCGGCCAAGCAGCGTTTCCAGGCTCCGTGCTGCCGCGGTCTCGACCCGTTGACGGGAGGCCAGGGCGGCTTCGGAGGATGCCAGTGCGCTGCGTGCTGTGCGAACATCTGAACTGCGTGCCAGGCCACGCGCAAAACGGCGTTCCGTCAGGTTGAGAGAGCTTTGGCTGCGCTCGACGTCACGTTCGGCAAGTTCGCTTTGCTGCCGCGCCTCGATCAGGCCCAGCCAGCCCTTGGCTACCAGGCCGGCAATCGACAAGCGGGCGCCACCAAGGTCGTCGGCAGCTGCTTCGGCATCCAGCGTGCCGGCAGTGGAGCCATCGCGTACCCGGCCCCAGAGATCGACTTCCCAGGATGAGGTCAAACCCAGGGTAAAACTGTCCGTTCCGCTGCCTTGATGCGGCTCGGTCCGCGTGTAGTCGCTGGCGAGGTTCAGCGACGGCAGGTGGCTGGCACCGGCGATGCGGGCGCTGGCGCGGGCCACTTCATAGCGTGCGAGAGACTGGGCCAGGCCGGGATTGGTCGCCAGGGCTTCGTCGACCAGAGCAGCCAGGCGGGGCGCGCCCAGCGAATCGACCCAGTCTTGTGCGGCAATCTCGCCAGAGGCGTCAGCCGCCGATGACCAGCTTTCCGGGGAGGAGGGCAGGTGCGCGTTTGGCTGAAAGGTCGGGATGCTTGCGCAGGACGTTGCCGTCAGAGCCGTTGCGATGATGAGGATTCTTTTCTGCATGCGATGTTCCAGCGCGTGATGAAATCGACAGTTTCGCCAAACTAGGCGGCTCATAGCGAATGTCAACAGATTTTTATCGAAAAACACTAAAACATTAGCGAATGACATGAAAAGCCTCTCGATTTTCGAGATGTAAAAATTCGTCGGCAGGGACGGTTCGGTGATCCGCTTCTGCACAGACCTGGAATGTGCGATAGAGCTGTGTGTCGGTGCCGGACGCGGTCAGAATTGCGCCACGCTCTATGCCGAATTGATCGCCAGATGGCGAATGAAACTTGAGAAAGGTCGACGTGGACAATCAGCCCTCAATCCGGATCCGCCGCCGCGACACGGCGGCTGTCGCAACTATAGGCTCGCTGGTGCTTGTGGTGTTCTGGCTGTTTGGCGAACTCGGCTTTGTCGAGACCGTCGTCGCAATCGCGACCTTCGCCGGGCTGTCGACTTTCTACTATCTGACGGTCAGTACTACGCTGAACCCGGAGCCCGGCGCAATTCCGGCAGCCGCCGGCGTCGTGCCGCCGCCGGGCCCGGCGACCGCTGAGCTCATGCTGCGGCAACTGCCCATCCCGGTTGTGCTCGTGGGCCCCGACGGCCGGATAGAAATGGCCAATCCCGCCGCCCGCGAATTTCTTGGCCTTGGCGCGTTGACAGGGCATCTGTCGTCGGTGTTGCGCCAGCCGGGTGTGCTGGACGCCGTCAGTGCAGCGCTCCGGGGGCAGTCCGGCCCGCCGGTGGAGTATTCCACCATGGCGCCTGATGAGAGCCATGTCCGGGCATTCGTTGCACCTATGCGAGCTTCGGACGATATGCTGACCCCCTGGCGAGCCATGCTGGTGCTGTCGGACGAGACGTCAATCAAACGCGCTGACCGGATGCGCGCCGATTTCCTTGCCAATGCAAGCCATGAATTGCGCACACCGCTCGCATCCCTGGCGGGCTTTATTGAAACCCTCCGCGGGCATGCCCGGGAGGATCCCGAGGCCCGCGACAAATTTCTCTCCATCATGTTCGATCAGACCGAGCGGATGAGTCGGCTGATCAATGATCTCCTGTCGCTCTCGCGGGTCGAGATGGACCAGCATGTCCCGCCTGACGGTGAGGTCGACCTGGTCATGCTCGCGGGCGAGGTGATTGAGTATCTCCGGCCCCAGACAGCGGACAAGGACATCTGCCTGGTACTTGAGGCGCCGGATACCGCACTGGCAATCGGGGATCGTGATCAGCTGACCGAGGTGTTCCTGAATCTGATCGAAAACGCGGTCAAATACTCTGACCCGCAGTCCAGCGTGCTGGTACGGATTGAACCAGGCCAGCTGCGCGACGAGGCCGAGCGTCCGGCATCGCTCCTCGGCGAGGGGGCGAGCCGGCGGACACTGGCGGCACCCAAATCAGGCTCCCGGGAACGTTATGTCACTGTCAGGGTACAGGACAGGGGCCGGGGAATCGACCGGCGCGACCTGCCCAGGCTCGCCGAACGCTTCTACCGTGTTGGCGGACAAAAGAGCGGCCCGAATGAGGGCACGGGGCTGGGGCTCGCCATCGTCAAACACATCGTCCACCGGCACCGTGGCGGATTCACGGTGGACAGCATGCCGGGAGCGGGGTCGGTCTTTTCGGCCTTCTTTCCTGAGGCCGCGGGAGGGTCCAGCGACGGTAGTGACTAGCGATCCGGACGGACCGGAACTGTGCCGGCAGGACCGCTGTCACAAAACCGTTGCGTATCTGTCATAAAGGGGTGTCGGGTGGCCGATACCGGTTGGGTGTCTGCTGAATTGACGAACCGCGGTGGCGTTTGGGTTGGGGCCGGATTGTATGTCGATTATAACCATCGTCGCACTCGCTTTGCTCGTGATGATCGCCGGCGGCTTCTATGTCGGGCGGTCGCGCGCAATTGCTGCCGTGGGAGGCGCGACGGCGGGCTTGCACTCGCTGCCCAACTACCATGGTTATTACGTAGCGATCTGGACGGGCGTCCCTGCTTTTTTCCTGCTCGGTCTGTACGCCATCTTTGGCGGCCAGCTGGTTGACCGCCTGGCGATCAGCGAATTGCGAGTGCAGGCCGTAGAAATCAACAGCCGGCTTGATGATACGCTCGCCGCTGACACCGATTTTATTGAACTCAATCATGCCGCGGATAATTTGCGTGGCCGTGTCGATGCCTTGAATGACGAGATTTCCGCCCTGCGTAGTGCGCGCGGTGACAACCGTGATCCGGACCGTCTTACCCGGCTGCGTGCGGAGCAGATTGAGGCGTTGAACCTGTCGACCGCCGCCGAGGATGCGGTACGCGCCCGGCGGCAAGCCGTTGTCGCTGCTGTCGAGGCCGATGCGGTCGCCGACGGTGCCAGCGAACCGGCGCTGGCCGGTTATGAGCTGGCCCAGGCGCCGCATGAGCGCCGTCAGCTTTTCCTGTCCGACAGTCGGCGTATCGCGAGCGGCGAGCTGGCTAGTCGTGATTCAGTAGCCTTGCGCGCCGCAGCGCAGGCGATCGCCGGCTATGACAAAAGCGTCAAAATCGGTGCCGCCGCCCTGGCCCTGGCTCTGGGCGTTCTTGGATTTGGCCTGACCCGTGCACGGATCGCCAGCCAGTTCCGGGCGCGCAACAATGTCGAGCGTCTGGTAACGGCGGCGCTGTTGCTGTCATCGGTCATCGCCATCCTGACGACTGTCGGGATTGTGCTCTCGCTGCTGTTCGAGAGCCTTCGCTTCTTCGCATCCGTGCCCGTGCTCGACTTTCTGTTCGGGCTGCAATGGAGCCCGCAAATCGCCATTCGCGCGGACCAGGTTGGCCAGTCCGGTGCTTTTGGTGCGGTGCCGCTCTTCGCCGGCACGGCGATGATCACGGTGATCGCCATGGTAGTCGCGGTGCCGATCGGTTTGTTCTCCGCGATCTATCTATCAGAATATGCAGGCCCGAAGTTCCGCCAAATTGCCAAACCGGTCCTGGAAATCCTCGCCGGTATTCCAACGGTTGTGTACGGGTTCTTCGCCCTGCTCGCGGTCGGACCGGCGATCCGCACGCTGTTCACTGCGCTCGGGTTTGAGAGCGTCGTAACCCAAAGCGCGCTTTCAGCCGGGCTTGTGATGGGGGTCATGATCATCCCCTTCATTTCGTCCCTGAGCGATGATGTGATCAATGCCGTTCCGCAATCGCTGCGCGATGGCTCCTTCGCCATGGGGGCGACCCGTTCGGAAACCATCACGAAGATCGTTATGCCCGCAGCGCTGCCCGGGATTGTGGGGGCTATCCTGCTGGCCGTCAGCCGCGCGGTTGGCGAGACGATGATCGTTGTCATGGCCGCCGGGCAGGGTGCCAATTTGACGGCCAACCCGCTTGAATCCGTGACCACGATTACGGTCCAGATCGTGATGTTGCTGACCGGCGATCAGGAGTTTGACAGTCCAAAAACCCTGTCCGCCTTCGCGCTGGGGCTGGTCCTGTTTGTCCTGACCCTGTTGATGAATGTCGTCGCCCTTCGCGTGGTCCAGAAATATCGGGAAAAATATGACTGATTCCCCCCGAACATTCCCTCTGCGTGAAGACGTCGAGCGCAGACTGGCCAAGCGCTATCGCGCGGAACTTCGGTTCCGTTCGGCCGGCTTGACCGCAATCGCTGTCGCGGTAGCGATCTTGTGCATCCTGGTCGGATCTATCGCCAGCGAGGGCGTGCCGGCCTTTACGGTCAAGGAGCTGGTGTTGCGCGTCGAACTCGATGCCGACCGAGTGGACCCGGAGGGTGATGGTTCGGTCGCATCCCTGCGCCGCGGGTCTTACAACCGGGTGCTCCAGGACGCCTTGCGTGAGGCCTTCCCAGGCGTCACGGCGCGCAATGACTTGCGGGCCCTGTTCAGCCTCTACACCCCGCTGAACGCAACACGCCTGATGGACGATGTGCTTAACGAGCCCGCCCTGGTCGGGACCAGCCATGTATTCACGATGCCGCTGGCTGACGATCTCGATCTCTATCTGACGGGCCGTCTGGTGGAGGATCGCATCCTGCCAACGGCCGGGCACCTTACGGCAAGCGCTGATGGTGACATGGTTTCGCTACGCTCCACCACGGATGATTTCGCAGCACTGGCGCGCGAGATCGAACAATCAATGGCAGCCGAGGCGCGGACGCTGGAGCTGCGCGTCGAGCAGCTTCGCCTCGCTCTTGACCAGGTTCCGGCCGCCGATGCGCCGCGATTGCAGGCCGAAGCCGACAGGCATGCTGCGGCGGCGGTCAATCTGCGGCAGCTGGCCCTCGCGCCCGATGGCTTCTTGCCGCTGACCGGGGATGTGCCCAGCGTGATCGTTGAAAGCGGCGGGCAGGCTTTCCGTCTGACGCAGTTGGCGGTCGACGGTCAGAGTGCCCGCGGTGAAGCGGCGCTCGGGAATGGCGAGGTCGGCAGTGCGGAAGACTGGACCCTGTATGTTGTGGATACGCCGGAGTCGCGCCGTCGTGTCTCCGATCAATTGATCATCTGGACCCGCTCTCTGGTCGAGCGTGACATGATCCAGACCGGTTTCAATACCTATCTCTTCGCCAATGCCGACTCGCGAGAGCCGGAACTGGCTGGCATCAAGGGCGCCTTGTACGGCTCCATCCTCACCATGATCATTACCATGTTTCTCTCGGTCCCGATCGGTGTCTTCACGGCGGTCTATCTGGAGGAATATGCACCGAAGAACCGGGTGACCGGTTTTATCGAGGTCAATATCAACAATCTGGCGGCGGTCCCGTCGATTGTCTTCGGGCTATTGGGCCTGGCGGTGTTCATCAATTTCTTCGGCCTGCCGCGCTCCGCGCCGCTCGTCGGCGGACTGGTCCTGTCACTGATGACCTTGCCGACGGTGATCATTGCAACCCGGGCTGCGCTCAAAGCTGTCCCGCCATCCATCCGGCAGGCTGCACTCGGGGTTGGCGCGTCCAAGACGCAAGCAGTGTTTCACCACGTCCTGCCTCTGGCTGCGCCCGGTATCCTGACCGGCTCGATCATCGGGTTGGCCCAGGCCTTGGGCGAGACGGCGCCTTTGTTGATGATCGGCATGGTCGCCTTCATCGCCGATGCGCCCAGCCTCGGCCTGGCCGGGTTTACCGAGCCGGCAACGGTGATGCCAGTGCAGATATTCCTCTGGTCGGACGGCGCTGAGCGGGCTTTCGAAGCGCGCACCGCGGCGGCTATTCTCATCCTCCTGGCGCTGATGATCGGCTTCAATGCCGTTGCAATCTATTTGCGCCGCCGCTTCGAACGAAGGTGGTAAGCCTATGCACGACGCCCAAACTCAACCGACGGTCTACCACAAGAATGCGCTCGGGGACTCGGACATCAAGGTCGAGGTCCGCGATGTCAGCGTGTCTTATGGCGAGAAGCAGGCATTGTTCAATGTGTCGCTGGATATCCCCGACAAGAGCGTGACCGCTTTCATCGGCCCATCGGGTTGCGGCAAGTCGACCTTTCTGCGTTGCATGAACCGGATGAATGACACGATTGACGGTGCCCGTGTCACAGGCTCGTTGAAGATTGACGGGGCCGAGGTCAATGATCGTGCCGTCGACCCGGTCGTGCTGCGCGCTAGTGTGGGAATGGTGTTTCAGAAACCGAACCCGTTTCCCAAGTCGATCTATGACAATGTCGCCTACGGACCACGTATTCACGGACTGGCCTCCGGCCGCGACGAGCTCGACGCCATCGTCGAGCAAAGCCTGCGCAAGGCGGGATTGTGGGCCGAAGTCTCTGACCGACTGCAGGATCCGGGCACGGGTTTGTCGGGGGGGCAGCAGCAGCGTCTGGTCATAGCCCGGGCGATCGCGGTTAATCCGGAGGTCATCCTGATGGATGAACCGTGTTCGGCCCTAGACCCCATCGCCACAGCGAAGATCGAGGATCTGATCGACGAGCTGCGCGAGAATTATTGCATCATCATCGTGACCCATTCGATGCAGCAGGCGGCACGCGTGTCGCAGATGACGGCATTCTTCCATATGGGATCATTGATCGAAGTGGGTCCGACCGAAGAGATTTTCACCAATCCCCTCGAGTCGCGGACGCAGGATTACATTACCGGCCGCTTCGGCTGACGAGGCGATTGCCCGAGGAGGGTCAAATGGCGTTATCCAAGCATGCACATATCGTAACGGCCTATGGTGAGGAGCTGGACAAGCTCGCTGACGAACTCGCGCGGATGGGCGGGTTGGTCGAGATGCAGTTGGTGGCCGCGGTTGACGCGGTCGTCCGGCGCGACGCGTCTTTGATCCCGGATGTTCGCAAGCGCGAAGTTCAAGTCAATGCGATGCAGGTTGATATCGAGCGCCGGGTGATCCGGCTATTCGCCTTGCGCCAGCCGATGGCGACGGATTTGCGGATGACGATTTCCGCCCTCAGGATCGCCAGCGATCTGGAACGGGTCGGTGATCTCGCCAAAAATATTGCCTATCGCTCCAAGGACCTCAACACATTCGCGCCGCTCGCTGTTCTGGACCGTGTCGAGCGGCTGGGCGAAATCGTCGCCAAGCAATTACACGAAGTGCTTGATGCGTTGTCATCCTTCGATGTTGAGCCTGCCATCCGGGTCTGGCGCAATGATGATGAAGTGGATGAGCACTACAACAGCCTGATCCGCGAGATGTTGCTCAGCATGGCGGACAATCCTGCGCTGGTCGGGCCGGGTGCGCACATCCTCTTCGTTGCCAAGAATCTCGAGCGGGTTGGCGATCATGCCACTAATGTGGCCGAGGCGATCCATTATATGGTGACTGCCGAGGCTCTTGATCCTTCAGACCAGCCGCCGCGTTGATGCAGCGAAGAGGAGCCTGCGATGAAAGCTCGAATTCTGGTCGTTGAGGACGAGGACGCCCTCGCGACCCTGTTGCAGTATAATCTGGAAAAAGAGGGCTACCAGGTCACGCTTGCCAGCGATGGCGAGGAGGCCCTGATGCTGACGGGCGAGGCTATTCCCGACCTTGTCCTGGTCGACTGGATGCTGCCCAAAGTATCTGGCATCGAGGTCTGCCGCCGTTTGCGCGGCCGGCACGAAACCAGCAATCTCCCCATAATCATGCTGACGGCGCGCGGCGAGGAGACGGACCGGATACGTGGGCTCGATACCGGGGCTGACGACTATATCGTCAAACCCTTCTCCATGACGGAGCTCTTCGCCCGTATCCGCGCTGTCTTGCGCAGGATCCGGCCGGGGCTGGCCGAGGACCTCAATACTGCCGGCGATATTGAAATCGATCGCGTGGCCCACCGTGTAAGTCGCGCCGGGCGCGACATCCGCCTCGGGCCTACGGAGTTTCGCCTGCTTGACTATTTAATGCAGCATCCCGGCCGGGTTTTTTCCCGCGAACAATTGCTCGATGCGGTGTGGGGTTCAGATGTCTATGTCGAGGCTCGAACCGTTGATGTGCACGTCGGACGGTTGCGCAAGGCGATCAATAATGGTCACGAAACCGATCCGATCCGGACCGTTCGTTCGGCGGGCTATTCCTTTGATCTCAGCGGTCGCTAATACCGGGCTGTCGTGGAATGCAAAACGACCGCCCCGAGGGGCGGTCGCTGCATGAAGAGTCCGGAAGGTTCGACCCGCATACGGGTCGGCCTCTGATGATCAGAAATTATACCGGCGTGTTGCGGTGATTGAATTCAGGGCCGCGGCGGCCTCGCCGGTGCGCCGGCGTTTCTGGCTTGGCTGGTAGGCCATGTTGGCGTGCGCATCACAATAGGCTGCGCTGGGATCAGCTTTGCGGCCACAAAAGCGGAAGCTCGATTGCGACGGATCGCCGATGGGCCATTTGCACATGCTGTCCTTGAGGGTCAGCACGGTTGCGAATTCGCCCGATGGCAGGACCGCTGGTTCCATGGGTGCGGTGAGTGGCGCCGCTGGTGCCGACGGTGCCGGACGCACGGCGCGCACCGGTTCGACCGACGCGGTGGTCGTGCGTGGCCGTGAGGGCTTTGCCGGGCGGCGAGCCGGACGCGACGGTGTCGCGCGACCTGACAGACCGAGCCTGTGCACCTTGCCAATGACGGCATTTCGGGTGACACCACCCAGCTGTTTGGCAATCTGACTCGCGCTCAGG
>TARA_R110002126_G_scaffold291537_1_pt1 | contig 19659 bp, 23 predicted proteins | sample TARA_R110002126 | Tara Oceans TARA_R110002126 (sample SAMEA4397536) | marine metagenome | biome: Polar Biome; feature: [DCM] deep chlorophyll maximum layer (ENVO:01000326); material: water (ENVO:00002006), including particulate matter (ENVO:01000060) such as... | depth 30 m
ATTTTTTCGAAAGTTTTGTGAGACAAATCAAAAAACAACCTCGTTGGATTGTGTTTCGCAAATGGATGGTTTTCCTCACTTTCAAATACCTCTTTGGGTGTAGCATAAAACACATAATCGAATTTGTGCTTGAAAACTTGATTTTTACCACCGGCAGTCATAATGGAATTTAACCAACTTGATTTACCACTCCCCATTGCTCCACATACACAATACACCGCCGGTTTGTTTATAAATGGTTCTGGAACACCCAGCGCATTATCGATATTCTGGGTTGTCGGTTTTATTTTAAGACCATTGTCCTCCTCCTCTTCAATCTTCATTGATATAATATATATGAATATATTATATGAGCGACATAGATGTTGTATTAGAAAAAATACGGTATAATTCCAGTGTGCTTTCTAATTATCACCGGAAACGATATTTGACATTGAAATCGAGATTGAAATACTACCGTTTGCCAATAATAATTGGGTCGGCACTCAACAGCGTAATGTCAGTTTCACTCCAAAATTTTATGAGCCAGACATATATTTCCATCATCAATATGTTCCTCAGTTTAATCTGTGGTATCATAGCCAGTATTGAAATGTTTTTTAATATAACAAAACAGATGGAGGTCGAGAATAATGGGAGCAAGGATTTTTATGTTTTGTCTGCGGATATACACAAATGGTTGTCATTGAAATCCGCCAATAAGAGTGGGGATGATAAGGTGTTTCTGGAAACGAGTTATAACAGATATATAAAATTAATAGATGTTTCATTAGTTTTGAAAAAAAAGGTCGATGATAAATTGGTGGAAATACCCAACATACCATCACTGCCTACACCAACATCCGTCGAATTGTTTGTAGATACATCCAGCGAGGACAACGGAACACCATAGACTGCTACTCTGCTACCACTGCTACCCAGTTTTTGAAACCCTCCCACAAATCCCCCCCACGAGGGATACTTTGTAAAATAGGGTAGCAGCGGTAGCAGTGGTAGCAACGGATGATATAGACAAAAAATATATGTATATGTATAAATGGATATTGAATTTTTATTTGTTATTGTATTGTATTGTATGATTACTCATCGGCTAACTCATCAGCCTCCGTCATCGCTCTAATGCCTTTCCATCCACCACTAATCCCTTTCAAAACTCCATTTACTGTTTTGCTCCCACATCGCAGACCTTTGTTATAGGACAATCCCATTCTGGATAAGGCTCGTTGAAAGTCGTCGAGTTTCCATTTATTACCACAGTTCTCAATGAGGGCGTCTTTGGATAGTTTGTCATCGATGTTTTTATCGATTACATAATACTCACGCAACCAGTTTCCACAATCATCATTTTCTTGTTGAGTTTCCGCAATATCGGCGAGGAATTTCGTCGGTGGTGTTATTCCACCATTGTAATACATTTTAGCACCTTGAATGATGAATTGAAAGAACTCCATCACATAATCATCTCGCATTGTCTTGCCAAGATTACTGTCAGCAATGAATTCTAACAATTCTGGAACTTCCTCAGTTCTTGTGCCAGTTCTGTCAAAATGGGAATGGAAACTAAATTGTTTTGCTCGATTGAAAACGGCATCTTCACCGGCATCGATATTAGGAGTGTGATTGGAGAGGATGAATAATTTGAAATAGATTTTGTGATGAGTAGATGTGCCATACATAACTTCACATTCGGTCGATGAACCTTCGGCAAGGATTTTCAGTAAGCGAGCATTGATTTTCTGTTTCTTTTTCAGTTCGTCTAACCATACAAGGCGTTTGGCGTGGGTCTTGATAATTTGTTTGTGGGTCTTTGTATAACCGTCCTCAATGAGAGTTGCGTCGCTTTTATAGACATAGCAAGGGGCGAGGTCAGTTGCCAATTCAAATAGGAATGATTTCCCATTGTCCCCCTTACTACATTCCGTCTTGTCAATCATAAACATCATCATCTTTTCTAAGAATGGCATACCAATGAATGAATAGCCAAATAATTGTTGATAGTATCGAAAGTGCTCGTCATTGTTGTTGGCAATTTGTTTGATTTTCTCACAGAACCACTCATACTTGTCGAAATGCTCGTCTGTCCCAAAATACTCTGGAATGTAATTGTAGAGTATGATACCATTTTCAGTGAGATAGTCGTCCCACATTAGACCTTCACGAAATGTGTTGGTTTTCAAATCGAGCATTCCATTCTGGAACGCAAGACATTCAATATTGACATTGAGTTTGGTGGTGAATTTATTGTCTGCCAATTGGGGGCGCAAATATTTTTGGAGCATTGAGATATAACCGGTTTTGTTGATGTTGGCATACGAAGCGACGAACTCCTTTTGAATTGCTATTAACTTGGCTCTCTCGGTATCATCAGTTGTCTTGGAGAGGATAGTTGTATTTCGCATATTGGAATAATCGATGTATTTTCGAACTTCGGTGGTAATCATATAATCCGGACTTTTCTGTTGAGACCACAATTGAGTTTTCTCATTCAAGCACCACCATTCCTCCTCACACAGAACAAGGATTTCTTTCAGTCTCGGCGCAATCAACTCACTCACTGCGAATACATCGGCAAGTTGGAAAGTGGTAATAAGGTAGGGCGGAGTATGTTTGTTTTTCCACTCAATGTATCCTTTCATATTGTATTTTTTCATAAGATTGACAAGGCAACCAACACTCATCTTACGGTCGGCACTAAATGTGTCCCAGATAACAGAACAGCGGTCATTCCAGTTGTTAGGCACCAACTCATTGAACTTCCGCCAAATTGATTTCTCATAGCCGTTGGATTTCAATACGCCAGCAATGCGTTTCCACTCATCGCCATCTATTAAATAGTTGCCGTTAGCATCTACTGGATTACCAATCACATCGAGGAGTGCTTCCGTCCATTTGTCTGTCTCATTAGATGGTTCCTCATCATCGTCGCTTATGGTAATTGCCATTGTCTGCTTGACTTTTACTGGCTTGATTGTAGTTGTGGGATACAAATGCGGATTGAGTAAGTCCATCAGCCAGATATATATAGGATTGGAATTATCGAGCACAAGAAAGCGCTTGTCGCTTAACCATTTTCTCGGTCGATTTTTTAAACCGGTTTTCTTGTCAGTTGTCATTGTTGGTGGGACGACTTGATTGCCACGAATTAGAATTTGGAGTTTGCCTACATTGACTTGTGCTGGCTTGAATTCCACAAGCTTGGGAATATCAACTTCAATCAATACATTGAAATTCCCAGTAGTGGAACTCTCGAACATACCATCATTGTTTCCAAAACCGGAATACTCATTCCATAAACGCTCACAAGTTTCGCATCCATCATTCCTATCAAAATCGAGTGAAATCACAAATTTACCATTCTCTTGCTCTCCTACACGAAAGCCATAAGCATTATGGTCCCAACTAATCTTTGTCATCAGTTCGCTGTGAGGCGCTCGCTCCCAACCGGTAAAACCGTAAGTCGAGTAAGAGGACGGACATTTCTCACCCTTAGTCTTAGTCTCACCAGTATGCTTATCAGTGTAGGTAGTCTCCTTTCCCATCACATTCATAATACAGTATCCGTTGTTTGCCAGAGTGCGGAGTTCGTTGATGAGTTGCTTGTTCGCCATTATACCTTATACAGAGAAAGTATATTTTATCTCTAAATCTATTTCGCTATTAATAACTTCAATCTTCCGCTGTTTAATTCCCCTTTAATTCACTCTAAATAACAAATAAAAAAGGTTTCAATTTTATTTGTTATTCATACTAATCCTAAATATTTCCCACAGTTTAATATCCGTCCCTCTCCCACCTCTGCTCGATTTCCTCAACAATATCCGCTATCATCCACTCACAGTCTTGTTGAGATTGATTGACAAGATTGTGATACATATACTGCCAATCGACCCAATCAATATCACTCTTATCTAACTGGGTCTTAATATCCTCTGGGACTTTCCACATCTGGGCGTCTGCCAATTCGTTGATTTCTAATTTGTCAATTACCTCCTCAACGAAATGCTCGAGCTCGTCGCGCCAGTTCTGCTTGAAACTAATCCTTTGCTGGTTGAGGAGGTATCTGGTGGTCTCTTGGCTCATTGTTATTGCTTGTGTTGGTTGAATACTATGTTTATAGAAATCGTTTTCCAACTTCAATCTTCGGCTGTTTTATTCACTCTAAATAAATAAAAATAAATTTAAAATGCCACCCACCGTTTGTCGAGCTCACTGTAATATGCCAATACAGTCTTCTCCTCCTCTGCCTCCTCCGTCCAAGAAAGCACTCCATCATCAATATCAAAAATACCTCTCGTCTCCAAGAATATCTTATTCAAATGATTTGCTAAATCGATGGGATTTATAATTGGGATTTCCTCTTTGGTTTCCTTATGAACCAACTTGAAATTGAATTCACCATTCGGTTTTGTAGTTGAATACACCATATCACATAGTCGTATAATCCCATTCAACATCTGGTGATTACTCATCTGTTTCAATAACTTGTTTGCCGGCGCAATCTTGGAACTCATACTATAATATATGTATAGATATAATTTCTAAATCATTATTCCTATAACTTTGGAATTCGCCACAAAAACTCCTCCCCCTCTAATCCATACAATTTTGTCAATGGGTCAAAATAGTCATCATAACTCAAATCACTGGAATGCCATATCTCATACGGATTATATTCCTTAATCTCTTCGGCTGTTATATTATCATCAATATCTAAATTCTCTTCCCCTTTCCATTTCAATTGTTTCAATCGTTTTCCATACCAAATAAAAACATTATATCCCCAATCACCAATGCCATTCATCCTAACAAAATCGAAAGCCCCAAAACCTTGAAATGCGTGGGTCAGCCAATATGTCAAATCCTTTATGTTGTATGGGTCTCCAATAGCATCATCCTCGACTTTCATTTCAGTCGTTCTAACCTCATCCGTAAAATCGAGGTATTTGCGTTTGGTTCGTATGGAATATAAATCAAATGCCATCGGTCGCCAATCTTTATAATCACTCAATGTCTTTGGCAAATGTCGTCTGGTTCCAGATTTTACTGTTGGGTCGTATTCATCATCTTCTTCTCGATACGGATTAAATCGTCCATAAGCATAATGGAAATGCTGTTCCACAATACTGTTTAATGCGCCAGCATCGAATACCATAACATCTGGTCGGTTTTCTTGATTAGGTGGTCGAAATTCCTTAGACAAATATTTGATGTCGGCACCTTCATACACATAACCCTCGACCAGATATTTTAGTTGGTCTTTCGCAGACATTGAATTCAATAGTTCGTCCTTTTTTGCTTTCCTTGCTTTTGTGGGATTACCTCTTACCTCTTCATTCAATTCATCTAATTGTCGTTGTTCGTCCCAACTCGGTCTTGTATCAATTGGACCCTTTTTGTATTTTTCGAAATCCGGATAACGAACGCCCTTTCCTATTCCATCTATTATTCTATCTACTAAACTATTACACCGGTCGATATATCCATCCAATGCCTTTAAAAAAACCGGTATATACTTATCATTGTTCTGTTGATGTTCTTCGCCCTTTATTGAAATGTCAGTAAGGATTTGATGTATCTCGGTTCTCGGTGGCGGTGGATTTTTCGGCACTGGGTATTCTCGTCTGGATGCTGTAATCTGTTTCCTAACTCTATTTAGTTTTTGTTTTTCTGTTTTGTTCCCTCCCTTATCTAATCCGTATGTTATAGAAACAGATGGTTTTGGGTCTATCCTTTCTTTTCTGGGTTTCTTTACTTTCTCCTCTTCAATAACAATCTTTTTTGGACGACCTCGTCCTTTCTTGGGTGGAGGAGTAGGTGGTAAAAACTCAACTACCTTCTTTGGACGACCTCGTCCCTTTTTCACTGCTTCTATAATGGGTGGCAGCGCAACCACTGCCTTCTTGGGACGACCTCGACCTTTCTTAGGTGGAGGAGGTGCTACCGGTTCTATTGGCGCAACCACTGTCTTCTTGGGACGACCTCGTCCTTTCTTGGCAACAACTGGTGAGGGTGGAGGAGGAGGAGGCGGTGGAGGAGGCGGTGCGACTGGTGCGACTGGTGTCTTTTTACTTTTGGATTTCTTTACATATCCTTTTCTTGCTTCGGCATCTGTTAGCGCACACATATAGGATACATTATGCTCCTTCGCCCATTTGTGTAGATAATCCGTCCAAGCATTCGGCATTATTATATAATTCATTTATATTATAAATATCCTCCACCAACAATAGTTTCATTAAATCTGGTGGAATAGAATACCGTTGTTTAATGGTGCTTGTGTCAGCAATCTGTCCCTCTTTCAATAAATCCTTGCTGGTAATTCCAATTTTCATTTTATGTATTCCAACACAATTACAAATCATATCCGTTAGATTAGTTCGATTAGACCATATCCTTGTTGGCTTCTTATACAAATAACCAAAACGACAATAATCAAAACGATTACTGTTGATACCTTCCATACACGCCAAATTCCGCATAGTTGAATAGTAAGGGTTTTCTATATACCAACGCTTCGGTTGAAAATAATCAATGATTTCTAAAACTTTCCTAACAAATTTGCTGTGTTCTAATCTGGCTTCATCGAGTTCTGCTCTGTCTTTCCATTTGCGTCCTATCAGTGTATATTGTAAATTGGAATATATCTTACACTCTGGCGAACCCCATATCAAATCAAAATGTCCTCTGGGGAATTGCTTATAATCCCATTCCAAAATATCGACACAAATGGTTGGATTGAATTTTTTCAATATGTCTAAACTTATCACTTCGGCATCTGGGTAATATTCCTTTATACATTTTCCAACAGAACCGGTTCCTTTGAATAGTTCGAGAACGCGCATTTATAGACTATGTTGCGATTTTATCCTAAATCAAATGACGCGGATAGTATCCCCATCAAATACCATTTGGTATTCCCTATCCTCTTTCCATACATACTCTATAATGCGTTTCAGTTCTTTGCCAGCCTTTCTGTATGTGAAATAATCATCATCTGCCATTATATTTTGTATAACTTCTTTCTTTGCTCTCTTATCGATTTCATATAGACACTTATCCAATTCGTCTTGGCGACGGCACAAATGAAAAAAAATGTATGATATGATTTGAGCCAGTATCGATACATCTTTGGTAGTCCATTCTTTTCTGGGGATTTTTAACAACTTGGTATTCATTAATATTTTCTTTATTTCTAACTCATCCATTCCATTCGCTCGCATATCCATCTCAAATTGATTTTCGAACTTTCCGCCCATATACGCATCCAGTATTACCCAAGCAGTTAGTATATGTCCCTTATTAACTTCCATCTCTTTCTGGTATTTCATATTTTATCTCTATATCTGTTTTCTCTTTATTTGCTGGTAAATGCCCCAATCACTTCATCCTTATCGATTTCACCAAGATACTCCCCCTCACAGAATACAGTTGCTGTGGCATTTGCCTTGCCTCCCTTCTTGGCATCAAATCCTTTCCAACCATTGGCAAGTGCCTTGTCAGTATTGAATTCGATATTGAGTTCCTTAGTATCTGCTCCATCCATCGCTTCCTCACAGACCTTCTTGTGGAGACGGAGTTTGAGTGTCAGTTGAGTAGGATGTCCTTGAATGTGGAACCCACAAGGACAGATGAAAGTCCTCCTCTGTCCGCCAAATGAATATGACTTGTTTCCCTTAGGCATTGTTAGTTGTTAGTTGTTTGAATACTATGTTTATAGAAACCGTTTTCTATCTTCAATTTTGCGCTGTTTAATCATTCTAATATTAACAATAAATCACAGATAATAGTTCTTTAAATAGACAATCCCATTTATATACTTACTGCTACCACTGCTACCACTGCTACCCTATTTTATAAACCCCTACGATTTTTCCCCCCACGAGAGATACTTTTGAAAACTGGGTAGCAGTGGTAGCAGTGGTAGCAGTCGATAAAAAATATATACATACAACAATTAATATATACGAATACTTACTCATAAGCATTTACCGTCGCATTCAACATTTCCCACTGTTGCTTGTGTTCCCTTGACAGTCTCAAAAATGCTTCCTCTCTCTGTCTTCCCAATTGAACTAACTCTTGTGCCATTTCCAATGCGTCCCCTTTCAACTCCATCCACTTTGTCATAAGCATTTTTATCATCTCCGTCTTCTTCTCCTCCTCGATTATTTTTAACAGTTCCTTGAATATAAGATTATCGAGTTGGAGTTCTTTCAAATAGTTCTCAGCAAATTTATACTGCTTGACTTCTGTATCATCCATCCATTTAACTTGCTTTGCTCCAACAGATACATTACGCTTGTGCCACTTTATTTTGCCCTCGTTGTTTTCCAACAGTTTCTGTATATACTTTGTCCGTTGTTGCTTCGCAATAAATACCATCGTCATTTCCAGAGCGTCCAGTGTGGTGGCATCCATTTGTTGTTCTTGTTTTGCTGGATATATGGTAAGAGGTTCTTACTCAATTTTTTTTGTTATCCATATAGTTCTGCTAATTTTTGTTTCAATTTTCAGCTGTTTTATTCGCTGGGAAAATAGATTTATAAATAAAATCGAAATTCTCCTATAATAATCTATATTTCAATAAAATAACGGAATAAATCAATTGATTTATTCCGTTATTTTATTGAAATATACTTTCCAATCGAGGAAAACCAATATATTTTGTAAATATAGAATACTGATTTCTTCTTTAAATCAATTTTCCATCGTAGTCTATGCTATTTTATAATATACATACAATATATATCGATGGAATTCCAAAACGACACAAGTGTTTTATCTTTAACCGGTAGTGATGGAATTGTTAGAACATCTGGAAAACAAACTATACGAGGAGTAAAGACATTTAAGGATGATACATTTTTTGGTGATGATATTACAGTAGCAGATACTATCGAGTGTAGTAGATTGAACGCCAATTTTATATGGAGTAAATCGCCAGCAGACTATTTCATAATTCAATCTAATACATCTACTGCTTGGACTGCTGGAACTACATTTACTGCTACTGCTGGTGGCGATATGCTTTTCTCATCTAACACTGGCAGTGCGACATTGGAAGCGACACTTGATGATGTAAATATCAATAGCGGACTTGATACCACAATGATTGCGTTAGGCACTACTTATATAAATGCTTTGAATGGAATTGAATTAGATACAGCTCTTGGCAATATAAATTTTACCGCTGATATAGCATTACAACATAATTCCAAAACATTCAATCCTCGTCGTCAATACAATCTAAATTATAGTAATGGAGCAACTAGTCTTTATTATGGACTGGAAATAATAAGAGCAGAGAATGACCCTAACAATACCTTATCACCAGCACCTACTAATAGTAAAACATATATCGAAATTATTCCCAATGGAGCGTTGGATGCTGCTTACAATGGTTCCAGATTAAGTGGATATTTTATAGGTGCTGGTAATAGTGATGGTGTTAGCCAAAGCGATTTTATGTGTTCTACCTACGCTTACTTGGAACCGATGTTTGGACCGATATATACTGGTAGCGGTGCCACCGGTTATACGAATTTTATTTTTTATTTGATAGGTGGTTTCAATTACAGAATTATAACCGATGGTGTTATAGGCAACTACTGGAACAATATAACTACTGGTCCGCTATTTGAACGATGGGCTCTAACTAACAATACAACATACAACACTGGCGCAACATCGACATTTGCTATTGCTAAGAATACTAATTATACTGATAATCTTGGAACAACAGCATTTACATTTACTCTCGCTATTCCAGCATCATTCCTCGATAGTAATATTTATGACTATACAACTAACAGAGCGAACAAGTTTAAAATTACTGACAGCAAGATAATTGCGCCAGAACAATACATAGCAGCAGCCGGTGCTACTACTGCCATTCCAGTAGTTAGTTTTACAAAGGTGGCTATTAGAGTTGGTGGAACAAGCAACTCACAATTAAATTGGGGGCTTGACCCAGTCAATACTGGACTAATCACAAAAATACCATTCAAATGTAGATGTGTAGGAGTTGATGTGGCGTTTGATAATGATGCTACTCCACCGACAGTTCTCATTCGCTTCCAAGTTTATTTGGGTAATGCTAATGGTGTAGGGACGGCAACCTATCTCGATACTGGTAGTCTCATAACAGTAGCAACGACAGATTGGAGCACTACGACTGGTTGGGCGGAAAGCACCACAACATCACAACAACCAGTCATAGCAGCCAACGCACAAATATATGGTTCTTGGGAATGTAAGAATGCCAGCACTCTTGCTCTCGTGACGCTCAACCAAGAATTCGTCATTACATTCTATTTCCAACAAATACCTTAATGCGTAAGCTTGGCAAAATCAATATCTTGTGTAAATATAGAATGAATACTTACAAGAAACAAGATATTAGTTTAGGCGATTTAGGAGAGAAAGAAATGTATGCCTACCTCAAAGAATGTATTGATGGGGATTTAGTAAAACATAAGAACAATTGGGCGGTGTTCGATTTTAGTAGCGATAAGTCAGTCGTGGAGTTGAAGACCAGACGCATCCGTCATAATCAATTTGGCGACATAATGATTGGCGCTAACAAATTACAGAAAGCATCTTGCGAGAACAGAGATGTTTTCTTTGTATGGAATTGTGTCGATGGGGTTTTCTATTGGAAATACAATCAAGCAGATATAGACAATGGATATGTGGAATACAGAGAAGGTGGCACCACAAGGAGAGGTGAAGACGAAAGTTGTTTGTGTGGTTTTGTCAATACATCGATACTGCTACCACTGCTACCACTGCTACCCAGTTTTTGAAAGTATCTCTCGTGGGGGGGTAAAATCGTAGGGGTTTGTAAAATAGGGTAGCAGTGGTAGCAGAGTAGCAGTAAGTATATAAATTGAATTGTCTATTTAAAGAACCAACTACCACAGAATATGTATAGCTAAATTGTTAGGACTATATTTGTTTTGTTTCCAATTCCCCTCAATCTTGGTTGCCCTTGCTAAATACGATTGACGCCGTTTATCATCCTTATGTTTTGTATAATCCTCATAACCCATTTGACCGAAATGAACTGGTGTATTACTGTCTGGTGGATATACCATATATTTCTTGTCTTTCCTTGTCGAGCGATACAATTTAACATCCTTACCTAAATACTCTTTGGCTCGCTTGGTAGCAACTTTAATATCACTATATAAATCTAATGGCATATATATATATTGTATATATGTCATTCTGTTTCATTACTCTTGTTCTCGATGTTTTCACATTTGGAATATATGGAGCATTACAAAACCATAAGAAATTACTTGGAGTAAGAGAGAGCCCCAGAACTGGCATCATACTCAATAATAAGGTCATAAATGGCGAAAGTATCAACGGAAATAGCTGCGACCGGCACATCCGCGCAATTGAGGTCAAGGTAAGTGTTCGATGAATTCGTATCCATACCAGAGATAACCGTCTTTCCGCCTTGGTCTTGCTCCATATCAATTCCAATAGCGAAAGCCGAAGTCCTTGCCGTTCCAGTGCTATCACAATAATTACCACCATCGAAGACGCAATCGAACTGAGCGGAGTGGAGGGCGTGGAAGCACTTACACAATTCCATAAATGCCTCTCCACAGAGAGGCTTATAACCGGCAGCAGAAGTTCCAGAACCAACAACCACATTCACAGACGGATAATTGCGTCCGTCAATACGATAGACATAATCAATTAGGTAAGGATTGACACGCCCACCGGGACAATTTCCAGCAGCAAGTGTCGTATTGTCGCTCCTACGGAAAACAGTGAAATAATTTTTGAGAGACGAGAAACGAGCCGGAATGAGAAGCGACTGCTGAGTTCCAGACGAGAAAGTGGTGCCGAAATTCGCAACCGCTGAACCGTGCTGACGAAGCACACCACCAGCCTCCGCAACCAACTGGGAATGAACCTCCGGCGCTACATCGAGGTAATCCATCTGTAAGGACATACGCTGGATATCATACGCCATCGAGGACGCAGTGAAAGTAGGTCCAGCGAAAACAATTGGCACCTCACTGCTCTCAATAGTGAGACGGAGACGAATACCATCCGCAGCCGGCATATACTGTTGCTGGAGCGTGCCAAGAACTGACGAATAGAGAGGAACAGCAAAGCGGTAGTAGTTCGATGTCGTAGCAGCCGCAGCCGCAGCAATAGCACCAGTGAAAGGAGCATTGGCTGCCGGAATTCCCAGAATATCACTCTGCTTGACCGTATTGGCAACGGCTCCATCCGCAGCATTGGCACCACCAGCCAAAATATTCATAATCGTTCCAGAACGACCAATAGGCTGGAAATCCTCAACGAGGGCAGCGAACACATTATATTTGTCGATTAGCTCGACGCTCTGGCTTTGGAGCTGAACTTCCATACTGCGGAAAAAACTCGACGCTGACGCATTACAGCATCCAATCACAGCCGCAGTCGCAGTTGTAGAAGTCCATCTCGCCCTTGCCTCAAAACAGATATAAGAATTCTGTCCGTTGATAAAACTATACTTGCCAGACGGCAGCGTAAAATAAATGTCTTGGGTGGAAGCAGTCGAGGAGAGAGTTCCGCTAAAATTCTCTGGATTGACCGTCACGCGCCTCGATTTCGCCGCCCCCATCGCCTTAAAGCTCGTCAAGTCCAACTGACTGGTAATCGCCATTTCGCTCGCCATTTTATATATACTACCCCCAGAAAATAAAACCACCAGAACAAAGTTTATGGCTATAAACTTTGTTCCTAAACTTATCCAGCAACCTCTTGTATTAAAAACGAACAATGAATTCCGCTAAACACCCCAGTCTCAACGACGAAAGCATTCCCAGAATTCGCTGCTCGCCAATAGATAGTAAAATTATCTACCGGCAAATCATCGACCAATAACTGGGGAGGAGCAAATAATGACGAATTGCCTTGTAGCACATTGGTAAAATCCATCCAACCACCTAATGTTCCTATAAACCAATCATTGGTCTGGAATGCTGGATTTTCAATAGCTGGGTCCGCAAAATCAACAGACAATGCTGAGGAGTTCGCATTATACTGATTAAACCCACTATTCTGGCGTAAATAAAACTGTGATGGCGTCACGACAATATCCGCTTCTGTGCTGGCAATTGAAATCACACTAATCACAAATTTGTTCTTGGGGTCTTGCTTATATAGTTTATTCCAACGGAAAGTCCAAGCATACCCCTCAGCCCCACAAAATGTCTGCTGATAAGTTCGTATTACTTTTCCATATACCGATGACATTCTTACAATATAACAATATATTAATCGTCATCATTAAATTCTGTTATTTCAAATGATATGAAAAAACCAGCCAATACAGTTGTCTCACTCAACACACTGGTGGCAGTATCTGGATGTCTGTAATAAATTCGAAAAAAATCCATAGGCAAATCATCCATAACTACATCAATCGATGAAACAATCCATATATCTCCTCGTGTTGTAGGAGGGGATGGAGCATTGAAACCACCACCCAATACTCCTAAAAACCAATCATTATTCGCCCATACTGGATTATCCGCTACCGGTGTTGTTGATACATCTCGATACATTATGCTGGCATTACTCATATTTGGAATAGCAGTTGCCAAATTCTGTAAAAAAAATAAATGCGGTTTGGGGCTGGTAGCATTTTGATTTGTTGCTAAACAATTGACTTTGATACGAAATTTATTGTTTTCATTTTGCTTATATAGTTTTCCCCAACGAAACGACCATGCGTATGATGGCGTAGCATCACTACAATAAGTCTGTTGGTATGTCTTAACTATCTTCATTTATATATAATGGAGATATTAATTAACGCCTTGTAAGTGCTTTTACTCTATTTGCTCCCTCCATTGCTGCGTCTAAACGACCAGCCTTAACATTACTAACTATCTGGCGTCCCTCAGTAATACCTCTGTCCGCTTTCCTCGCAGCATCCGCTGCCATTCCGGCGCCCTTACCAATTAGTCCAACAACCTTTCCAGCAGTAGGATTTAACTGGGAAATTATGGGAGCAGCAACTTTCGCACCAGTTGATACTGCCCTACCTACTTTCTCAACAGTAGGTAAAGCGTTTTTCTGTAAGAAATCGGCAACACCACTAACTTGTCCGCCATATTTGGTTCCCACCTTACGCATCTCACCAATCGACTTGGTTCCAAATTTACGCAGACCTTCAAAGCTCTTGGAAAGGAAACCCATTGTATATACTAAACATATATTTTAGTTCGGTTCTTTTTGAAATGCTTTTGGTGCTCCTATATTTGCTAATGTGGATGTAGGTTGAGGCGTCGCATCCCTCATTGTTTGTATAGCCGTTTTTGGTATTGAGTTTGCTTCCTTATTAATGTAATCTATTTTTAACACCACGAACCAATTGGGGTTTTGAATATTGAAAATTATGGGTTGGAGTGCGTCATCTAACAATTCCACATCGAAAAAATTGATAGTTCTACTTGTCAATGTGAGGTAAAACACTACTGGATTGAAATACTGGCACCAAGTCATTGCTCCACTGTTGATAGGTAGTCGCGCAATAACACTCGCACCACTATCATTACTCCCCTTACTGGAACGGTTTTGAGTAATCACATTATTGATACGAATGTTTATTCCAGCAGTTGTTGTCAAATTGACACAGTAAGTGAATTCTTTTGTAGCACCAGCAATAGCATTTTCTGGTGTTGCTTGATTATAACCCAATTGATTAAATGATGTCGATACAACACCGGCTATTGGTGGTGCTTGTTGAATAGATAACAAAAATGCTGTCGCATTTACGAGTGATAATTTATTGGTTCGATAACTGTATGTAATTGTAGCACCAGCATATAAGGCATTTGTTGTGGCGGACAGATAATCCACTAAATCCTCAATAAGATAATTACCAACTGGAATTGTTATTGTATTCACAACAGCGAGTGAAATATTAACAAAATTAAATACATTGTTAGTAGAGTTGAATGTATAAAAACTCTGTGGAATACTTGCTTGTTCTAATCCAAGAACAAAATGTGCTGGGTCATCATTATGTAATATATATGGTTCGACTTTGAATATATAACGACTATCACTTATTTTCTGGATATTTGGATTTGTCGCTTGACCGTATGTCGATAAAAACAGCTTACTTGCTGTGTGTTTGCTATCTGCCATCTATACAATAGATTGATATATTATACCCTTTTTAATCGAAAACTTGGCGCCGGAGGCATAGGTGGCTCATCGTCCTCAACATCTTGATGGATTGGCGCTGGTGCCTTCGGCTTCTTTTTGTTTGTTCTAATAACAATTTGCGGTGTATCATCGTCAGTATCGCTTTCATCTTGTAATACTATTACTTGGCGTTTCTTTTTCTTAGTGGGCGGTGGGTCATTCCGCTTCAATTCCGGTTTTCGAATTTCATCCACAACTTTGGGTCGTTTTGCTAATTCCGCCTTCAACTTCTCTACCTTCTTCTCCTCTATCTTTTTCATTCTTGCTTCTCGACCTTTCTCTAAATTAGAACGCTGGTAGTCAGTCATCTGGCGACCTTTTAGACCGTGAGGCTTCTTAGGCTTCTCAACATTAGACTGGACCTCCTCGACCTCCTCTGGCTCTAAATCTTCATAATCTTCCATTGTATAACATAGGAAAATATAATAATTTGAATTGTAGAATTTAATTGGGATTGTAGAACTAAGTTTTCAGCCATAAACTTTGTTCCTCTTTTTCGACCGCTACCACCGCTACCACCGCGACCCACTTTTAAAAACCTCTACGATTTTACCCCCCACGAGAAATACTTTTGAAAACTGGGTAGCGGTGGTAGCGGTGTAGCGGTGGTAGCGGTGAAAAAATAGATTTGGTTAGATTTAATTAGATTTATAGTATATGTTTGTTTTGTTTTATTTAATACGCCAAGAACTCACCAATCAACACAATCACATCCTCCGGCAACATCTGGGTGTTAGGGTGTTCCATTAGTATCGCCATCCCCTCCCACTTGATATTTTCCTCTTGTCTCGCCAACCAATGCTCCTTGCTCCCTTCCATCATCTTCACTCGTTCGATTGTATTTGCCATCCGGCATCCGCACTCACAAATTCTCCTCACTGTGAGTGTAGAATACATATAATCGACCGGACGACGCATACGACTACTAAAATTGAGACGCTTCCTTTGGGGGAGAGCTCCTTGTCCTCCAAATCCTTTAAACATTTTGAATAGAACGAACTTATTAACCCCATTACTCTTCTCTATACAGTAATCGACGGTCTTCTTGAACTCCTTTACAATGTCCTTCATCTGGGACTTGTTGAAAGTCGTCGTAAGCATCCTCTGCTTCTTTGCCTCCTTACTGGCAAGGATTGACTTCCAAGTCCCCCAACGGATAAACCCACCAGTCTCACCATCGTCGTCCCTTCCACTTGAAATTGCTTCGGCTCCCCTCAAATACCAGTCATCCAATCTGTAATTGAAAATCTCACTCATACACCAATTGTTTAGAAAGTTGATGGACTTCTGGAACTTGCGCCTCCACTGGGGAGCAACAAGGGTCTTGATAATGATTTTGGTGGGCTCCCCATAGTGATTGACAGTCATCTTGGTTCCGGACATTTTGCTTGTTTGCTTGTTTGCTTTTACTTGATAGATGGTAAGATACTCTTACTCAATTTTATTTGTTAGACATATAGAAAGGCTAACTTTATCTTCAATTTTCCGCTGTTTATGTCGAATTTAATTCGAAATAAATTAGAATAAAATAGATTTTTAATCATACCTCAATAGAGGAGACCTCTTGCGAGATTGAATATGAGAATGCTTCTCTCCCTTCGCAACTTGACTATCGAGCCTATCATAAAATCCAGACCTATTGGCAAAATGAGACCTATTGTAATTCTTGATAGGGTAAGGCTTCTCGACCGTATCGATAGTAGCCTTGATACTGTTGCCTCTGTTCCTTTCACTCATCAAAATTGCTCGTTCCGGTAAAAAACTCGACAGACTACTGTTTATAGCAACAATCTTCATTATATAATACATATATATATTATTCATCATCATACTTGACATAATTGGCTTGCTCGGCAACAGAATGCCCCATCATCATAGCATCATGCTTCATCTCCTTTAAAATGTCCCCATATTTGTGAGTATCATACGAATGACGCAACATTGATGCTCCCACATTCTTTTTGAAAATTCTATTCAATGTCTTGGTAATCATAGCACCTTGACGCTTCTCATCACCCCTAAACAATATATAATCATTATCCTCAATTCCCATCATTTCAATGTATCTGTCGAGCACACGACAAAGCGCAAGCGGACAAGGGAGTGTTTCCTTACCATTCTTCCACTTTGTCTTGAATACATTAAATGTGAATGTCTTCTGGCGCTTATTATAATAATTGCTCGTTTCATCCTCCTTCTTGTCATCGGTATCGAGACGCAAGAGTAGGTAATCCAAATTACGACGAGGTGGAGTGAGCGCATACAATGACAAGATTAAATAATCAGTGAGTGCCTTACGCTTACTGGGAGTTTCCATATCTGCCTTTGTCAATGAGGCAACATCGGTTTCCATCGACTTTTGGAGTTTCATCACTTCCACCCAATCAATCCAATTCGCCTTCATTGTTTCTGTCTTCTCGTGAGGGTCAGCATTCATAGTTCTCATCTTTTCCGCTTCCAGTAGAGATTTATACATCACATTCACTGTCTTGTATTCCTTATTAGTTCCACTCACATTATTCAACACAGATACCACAGCAGTTATATAACTTTTCCTCGTATTCGCATTTTCCATCTTGTCGAGAACTTCCTTGATTTTCTTGAAATTTTTTAGGAACGAGATGCTTGCGAATGGTTTATTCTCATTCAACTTGATGAGCTTTGTTATGTAGAGATTAATAGTTCCTTCTGCTAAACCTTTGTCCGCCAGAACTCCCTTGACCTTATCGATAAACTTGCTTTCATATTTACTCATTTATATAATGTAGATATAAAAATATTTCTAAACCATTTTTCCATAAATCAATTTTCCTAAACTATTCCCAATCCGCAAGTGTCTGTGCGTCCTCTTCCGCTGCCACTCGGCGTCTTTCCTTGAAAGGTCCGCTTTGCTCCATACGAGAAAGCACAGATGATAATGAACTTGTGGAACTTGTGGAACTCTCTCTCCCAAATGCCGGTGGTCTAACAGTTGTAGCTTCACTAATTGTTGATTTCGGTGGAGGTTTCAATTTCCCTTTCCCACCGGCAATTTGTTCGAGCAAACTACTTGCCGGTCCGGTTCCAACATAAGCCTCACTAACAGCTGCTTTTGCCTTCCTCAGCTTCTTTCCGCCACTCGCAATTTGTTCGAGCAAACTTGTTCTGTTTTCACTCTTTTCTGGTTGCGCTGCCAATCTCTCTGTGATTTTCGATTTAACTCTTGAAGGTGGAGTATAAGCAACTGCGGACGCACTCTCACCCAAATCCGCATACGCTGCTGCGTTTTGTTCTGCTTTCTTGGTTGATTTCATTGCTCTGTATTCATCAACAGTCATTCCTACTATGGCTGCCTTCTCCGCATCTGTTTTCGGTCCGCGCTTCTTTGCCCCTCCTCCTCCACTCAATGGATTATCATCAGCTCTTGCTACATCTCCTCCTCCAAAATTAATTGGTGTGCTAACAGATGTTGGACGAATATCCTCAAAGGCATTCTCTCCAACTCGTTGTCGCTTGCGTGGTGATGGTGGTTCTTCTGGTGCTGCTGCTGCTGCTGCTGGTTCCTCAGCACCAAAACCACTGGGTGCTGGTGCCATTGCCTCAATAGATAAATATGACGGTGTAGGGTCTCGTAATGGGTCAGCCCCCATAGCACTGGGCGCTGCTGCTCCACTCTGGAACCCAGCAGATGCTCCCATTTCTGCTCTTTGAGTTTCTGTTGCTCTTTCTCGCATATCTGCTGCTGCTCGGCGATTTGCTTCGGCATAATCTTCTCGTATAATTCGGCGAATATCCTCGATACTCGGTCCTTGTGATGGAGCGCCACCATAGACATTAGTGATTGATGTTGTTCTACCTACTTCTGCTACTCTCTGGCGAATAGGTGCTGCTCTACGGCGTATTCCCTTCGGTGCTTTCGGTTGCTCGATTTTAATATTTACACTCTGGCGAACAGACTGTTTCTGTTTCTGTTTCTGTAATCTACCCTCTGCTGGCGGTTTCCTCTTGAAAGGATTATTCTTGCGAGCCATTATATAATACAATGATATATTATTCATCTGTCTTTGTTATACGCAACTTATTGAAATTCTTATAAAATGTATGGTCTCGTTGATTATAAAATAGGAATTGGTAAGGTTTATCATATATGTAATCAAATAACTGTTCGGCATCCTTTCTATCCATTCCCAGCACATCATCAATGAAATCTCTTATAGATACGACGGACTTGGGACGAAATAATACATATATATCGATGAGCCCACGCAATTGACGAGGCAGACTTTTTAGCGTCAAAATTGACAAAATTATATTTAAACGATAATGCCGGTGTTTATATATCAGTCGCTGTAAGTATGCTAATACTTGTTTGTTTTTCATCAATTCGCTAAAATCGTCGATTATGAGACAGCATGACTTTTCCTCCTCTTTTGCCGTCTGGCAAGTATCAAT
>TARA_R110002126_G_scaffold4563_4_pt1 | contig 19654 bp, 7 predicted proteins | sample TARA_R110002126 | Tara Oceans TARA_R110002126 (sample SAMEA4397536) | marine metagenome | biome: Polar Biome; feature: [DCM] deep chlorophyll maximum layer (ENVO:01000326); material: water (ENVO:00002006), including particulate matter (ENVO:01000060) such as... | depth 30 m
TTTTTTCTTCTTGCCTATATCCTTATAGATATCCTTAAGTAAAGCCTTCCTTGATTCTTTATAGAAAGGAATCAATCCTAGCAGTCCCGCCATCTCAAAAGGTAATCGCTGTAACTTCTCTCTACCTCTTCTCTCTTGTCCCTCCTCAGTGCTTAATTCAGGGGACATCAGTAGTTTATATCCAAGATTTGCGGTGTTAAAAACCGGAGCATATGCACCGCTTACTCTTGGCACCCAATCCTCCCAAAGGTTAGGTGTCCCATATCCTTTCTGTGGAGGTACAATATTAAATGATACAGAGTTTAGGTATGAGTCATACTCAACGTCCTCATCCCTGAAGCCTAGCTCGGCACCATACTTTTCATTTATAAACTCTATTCCATAACTCAATGCTGCCTTGACACCTGCGCCACCACTACCGGAAAGTAAGGTAACACCCGCAGAGGTAACGGCCCTTGCGGTCTTCTGAGCTAGGGTACCTTTCTTTTCCTCTTCCTCCCCGTCATCACCTGCGGCACCAAACAAACCTCCGATAGTTGATACCACAAAATCTGAAACAATAGGAGTTACGATTACATATGTGGTCATCCTTACTATAGCAGCCGCCATAAGCTTCGCTCCCTCTACCCTAGATATCTCTCCTCTACCCATTGCTGATTGCACCCCTATACGGAAAGCATTGAACTCAAATATCAAGAACTTCTGCATAAATCCATTGAAGTTTTTCCACATCTTAATAGTGAACGCATCATCTTTTCTCTTCTTGTTTTTTAGTATCCCCATTAATGGGTTGTCGGTGGCCCCTATTAGCACGCCCTCTCGGTCTGCCTTCTTGGTAGCTTTTTTAAGCTCCGACTTAAACTGAGACATATAAGCTGCATCATTCTCTGCAATCTTATTAAAGTCTACCTCCTGTCCTGTTAGGTTTTTAAACTCAATAGCGAAATTACCAAACCATATTGTTCTTGTAGCTAACATATCAGGTGTTGATATCATTTTATCCGATAGAGCAATTACCCCTCTAGTGGTCATGTTATCGGTAGCCATTGACCCAATCTGTGCCGCCTTGTTAACAAATTTATTCTTAGCCACAGCTCCCTTGCCCGTACCCTTTGCTTGTGATAACAATCCCTCGTCTATCAATCTACCGCTAAGGCCATCTGCATATAGTCTGTTTTGATTTGGGCTATTAAGATTCTTTACTACCTGTGGTCCAAGGGCAGAGAAGGCCACCTTTCGATGCCGCATCCCCTCATATAAAACGGATGGGTTCTTCATAGCGAACAGTGTATTACTTAAGAGCTCACTAACAAATCTACCTCCAACAAGCATCGTTCTGTACCCCGCCTTTAATATAAAGCTATCTACCTCACTACCAAAATCATTACTAGAGAAGTTGTCGTTCAACACATCTTTAATAGCTTGGTTATACCCATCCCTTATTCCGTTAAATATCTCTCGCTGTTCACCTCTACTAGGTAAAGACTTCTCCATTTTATTCAAGGTCTTATTAGCAACACGAAGCGGAGATGTTAAATGAAAATCTATAAGCGTCATCTTTGCGCCTCTTCTTGTAGCGGATAGTATGTCAAAGTTTATAGCACTAACCTCGTCAACACGACCTATTAAGTTCTTAGCTTTTGTAGATGGCTTAGCGTTATTAAAGAAGGACTCGGACAGCTTATCCGTATTGTCCATAACTGAACCATCAGCACTAAGAACCTGATGGTGAACATAATTATTCAGTGGGTCAATAGCCTCGCCTCTTATTATTGCTGCTGTAAATACCGCCTTGTCTGTCAAGGATGCGTTAACCCCTTGTACAGCCTCAATCATTTCATTTTCTACAGGCCTAAAGCTATCCTTAAGTTTTTTAATATCAATACCACCACCCTTAAGGCTATAGTCTTTCAATATTTTTTCTAACACCTCGGCATTCCTCTTCTTGTTTTTATCATACATCATCTGTATGGTTGCCTCCATAACCTCAGAGGCATCTCTTGTCTGTTTACTATCAGGGTTTGACTCGTGCTCTAGCTGAATCATATAAACCATCTGCTTATACTTAGACTCAATTATCTTATTACCATTTCTTTTATAAGCCCTCATAAGTTTATTCTCTACCTTATCAAGCGTTTCATACAAAGCTTTTGTATCGGTTTGATAGTTAGCTAATGCAGCAGATGGACTCTCAAGTATCGATTCAAAGATAGCCTTACTAGAAAAGTCTCCAAGAACTGTATCCATATAAAACAATGGGGTTCTTTCAATCATCGTATAGATATCAGTCTTACCCGTAAACTTACTTTTCAATTTAGCTAACGCCCTAGACAATGGAAGGGGCTTTGCTTTCCTTACCGCCGCAGTTGCTGTCTTAGCAAAGTTTGTACCCATAAGGTTCTCCCAAGCTAGCTGTGAGTAATGGTTAACGTATCCGCTATTGATGTTGTCAATAGCCTTGATAAGATTCTTTAGCTGAGGATTACTTAGCTCATTGATAGCGTCAGTCTTTATCATCTCAGACAATGACTCAGCTACCTTTCTTGCAAGTGGATTAGTGATATCTTTTGCGTCTATCTCAGAGTCTTTAACCTCCTGAACAAGCTCCTTCTTCTCTTCCTCCATCTCCTTCTCCTTCTGCTCTTCGCTCTTACCTTCCTTCTCTTCTCTAGGGTTTATCTCCTTAGAGAACTTAGTCATAAGCTTTGCCTCTTCTTCAGTGATAACCTCATCCTTAAGCATACGCTTAACGGTAGGAGCATACTCAACCTTACCATCCTCTGTAGTCTTCTTGTTGTCAAATGAATTGAATCTTTCTGTAAGCTCACCCACCAATGAGTTCTGTGTATTTAGTGACTCGTTAATATCAGCAATGTCCTTCTTCACCTGTGTCGCTTCAGGTAGTGAGAGCACAGTTTTCTTTTCACCAAAAGCTGTTATAAGTTTCTCATACTTGTTGAACACATCGTCAGGAATAATTGACGGGTCAATATTTAGTAGGTTAGCAAGCTCATAAGTCAATCCATCCTGACCGACACCTACCTTGGTGCGTATATTCTTTTTAGCCTGAGCAATCTTTGACTTCAGGCCGGTAATCTTTTGTGCGTAGTCAGCATCACTAAATACCTTACGCATATAGTCTACGAAGTTATCAATAGATGACTGTCTTGAAAGGTTTACCCGGCTGAGCTTTGATATAACCGCTGATAGCTGTGCCGCTGATATCTTTCCTTTAGACACCCTAGCCATTACCTTAACCTGTGCTAGAAGTTCTTCCTTAGCCTTCTTCTGTATAGCCTTGTCTGCTCTAGTGGTTGCCCGGTCATACTTCAGTAGCTCCTTCACTAGCTCAGCCTCCTGCTCGCTTATGTTTGTGATGTCCTTAACGCTAGCGAATAGACTCTTGATTGCAGAGCGTAGGTTCTTTCTGTTCACACGCTTGATGGTAGCCAACGCCTTCTTTCTATCGAAGCCCTTGTCCTGCATCAGGTATGCAATGATAACATTATCAGATATCTCCTTGGCTCTAGCTCTAGCAATCACCTTCTCAATAGCACCCTTCAGGTCAACACCTTTATCTTCCATCTGCATCCTAGCCTTGGCTGATGTAGCGGCCTCCTCAGGTTTGAACTTAGTATCGACAGCCTCACCGGAGAATAGTTCCGCAAGACCTATGTCAACAAAGTCCTCAAGTGAAATGTCCTTGATGTCCTTATCCTTAACATCTTTAAATCGTGTAAACTTCTCCTTTATGTACTTAAAGAATGCATTGAACCACTCAATAAACTTAGCCCTCTTGGCTGCATTCGCTATGGTCTCACCCTTAGTTCCCATAAGCTCAACCAATGCCTCCTCTCTAGCCAACTCATTGTCCCCATACTTTTTGATTGCACTCTCTAAAGCTTTGGTTCCCTCTACCAACTCAATCCCCTTCTTTAGAAGTTCGGTTCCTTTTGTTTTCGATTCCTCAGCACGCAGGTAATCAATCCATATGTGACCGAACTCGTGAATCGGTGTAGACAAAGACTTTCTAGATGGGTTCAAGAATATCTTACCGTCCTTAGTTAGACCAAGGATAGTATTCCCATTCGATTCAGCGGTACGTATACCCTCCTGCTTTAATGCCTCATCAAACTCCTGCTGAGTTTGGGAAACACTTACACCCGGGAATGCAAATCTCATCTGTGCAGATACCATATCTATATCTGACATCTCTTCAGTAACTCGAGAACCCCTAAACGCTTTATCGCCAAAGACCTGACCGTATACATCAGCCAAGACTTGAGCATCTGTTTTCATTTTTCCTGTACTTGGTTTAACTTCAAACATCTTAAACGCCTTGGTTCTCCACTCAGGAAATATTTCTAAAACATTTGTAGGATTTTTAATTAATGCAATCAGTCTACCCTTTGGACCAAAGCCATAATTATTGTGGTTTGCTTTCTTTACTCCACCATCCTTACTGACATCTACACCCATTATTGCTACCGCATCACCTCGTTCGCCCTCTACCATTGATGGCTCACCGATTTCAGCAAGGATATTGTCTATTAAAAATATCTCTCCGTTATAATCTGTAGCATTCATTATTGCTTTTGCGACAGGCTTCGATGCTTTTTTTACACCTACAGGCGAAGCAACCATTTCAAGCAAGAAAGTCTTTGTAGGAAGAATTAAAGTATTCTCATTTCCATTAGCTCTTTTCTTCGCATCCTTAGCAACTAAATCAAAAAGAGTTCCCAAGTCTTTTACATTATTCTTCTCTATAAAGTCTTCTATAATTGCAGGTTGCTCAGACTTACTTTTTTTCTTGGACTCTAGTTGCTCTAAAAAAGTATCAAACGCTATCTTCTGAACCTCCTCAGAGAAAGACTTTAACTTTGGAGCCATAAATCTAAACATAGCCTCATTAGAATTTATAGCAGCATTATCCATTCTTACCACTACCATAGGGATGTGATTGTTTGGAAGCTTTCCTTCCTTCCATAACCTATCAAACAGCTCCTTGTTAGCACGGTATGTTTCTTTAGCTTCCGTTAATTGAGTCTTGGCACCCGTCTCGTTTACTCCTGCCCAAGCTAGCTCTGTGTTACTACCAAGGACATTGTAAAGTAAACCACCATCGACCTTCATATCATTACCCATTGAATCTTTAACAACTCCTGATGCGAGTACATCAGACATTGCTACTATCATAGGTATGCCATTGAACTCTTGAATGTTTTTAAGCATATCAGATACAGACTCAAAGCCTAGCTTCTTTGCTTGTGCATCCGTAATCTTTTTTAAAGACTTACTCTCTGCTATAGGGTCTGTTTCTCTTTGTTGTTTCCCTGTAGATATCTTAAACTTCATCTCTGCAGCTCCTAGCTTTTTCATTGCTTTCACTATATCATCCTCAGTAATAAACCCTTCAGGACTTTCAGTGATTATATCATCACTGAGTCTAAACTTAGCACCCATATCAGTGAGCTTAGCCTTCAGCTCCTTGACCCTAGCGTTCTTATCCTTACGTGCCTTGCTCAGCTCATCCTTCTTCTTCTTACGGTCCTTGTCCTTAGTCATCCTGTCTGAGGCCCGAGCATCAATTCTCTTTATCTGCTCCTTAATCTTTGCCTCCTTATCCTTGAAGCTGTCCTCAATCATAGTGATAGCACTACGGATACCACCTGCTGTAGTGGTAGGCATCTTAACCTCATCATTAATCTCCTTGAATCGCTTAGTGTTCTTCTTGATTAGTTCTCTATCAGCCTTTGTTAGATTGCTGCTTACCTTCTCCTTGGCAGCCTTATCCATCTTCACCGCTATCGCACGAAGCTTAGCGTCAACACCTGTCTCCTTCTTAGGTGCTTCTTTCTTTGAAGTTTCATCTACAAATCTAACCCTACCCTGAGCCTTTGTTAGTTTTGATACAAAGTTATCGGCCCCTGATTCTGTCTTGTATGTTTTGATTACAGGCTGATTAGTAGAGCTCGTATTATCTATGACCTCATATAGTCCTGTGCTCGTGTTTTGAAAAACATAATAAGTTCTATTTTCTTTTTTTGGCGTCTCAACCTTTACCTTCTTCTTAGGTGCTTCCTTCTTCGGAGTCTCAACCTTTGTCTCAGTCTTTGGAGCTGTACGCATACCAATAACCTCACGGAACAATGTATCGTTCTCCTTCTTTATCTTTCTCTCAAAGGCTGTTATCTTCTCCTCAGTCTTACCCTCAGCACGCATCTGTACCTTGGTATTCAAACCAATAAGGACATCCTTAATCTCCTCGTCAGACATCTCCTTACCGTTGTATCTATCCTGCTGCTCCTGTGTTACCTCAGGAACCTTTCCATCCTCAACCACCTCTTGCGTCTCAGCTACAGGTGCCTTCTCTGTGGTAGCCTCCCTAAGGTTTCTATCCAACTCAGCAAGCTTCTCAGCCCTAGCCTTATCTTTAGCATCCTGTTCCTCTTTAGTAACAGGTGCTTCCTCAGTAGCTACCTCTTCCTCAACAACTGTCTCAGCTACAGGCTTACTCTCCTCTTCAAGGTCTCGAACCTCAGCCAACTGCTCCTCAGTAACTTCTTCAATATCGGGTTCCGATGCCACCTCGGTAGTAGACTCAGTAGAGGCTTCCTTCTCAGGGGACTTCTCAATAACTTTAAGTAACTCCTCTGTCAATATCTCATTGTTTAAGAACTCATTTATAGTCCCCTCAAACCCGTCATTAGTTTTAGCCTCCTCATATCTAGCCTGATTCTCAGGTATATTTTCTTTAGCCTTAGCCGATATTTCCTCTATCCGCTCCTCAAGAACCTTTATCTGCCGCTGTTCCTCTCGTGTCGTAAACTTACTCTTACCTTCAATCTTGTCTTCAAGGACTTTCTTCTGACTCTCAAGTGCAAGAATCTGCTGCTTAGATTTTATATCAAACTCCTGAGGTATAGCACGCATCTGTCCTAGGGTGATATTGAAATCCTGAAACTCAGCGTCAGCATCTTCACGAGTCTTCATACCCATAGCAACATCCTCATCAAGACGCATCTTAGCAACCTTACGAAGTGTTGGGTCTAGCATCGCTTTCTCAAGCACTATAAATCTACCTATAGGAATCTCAGCTATCTTATTTTCTCTTACCGCTGTTGAAATTGCAGGAGCCGCACCCATAGCAAAACCACCGACTGCCTCCGCAAGCCCTGCTCTCCATACCTCGCCTACAAACTCTTTTGTAATATACTTATCGTTAAGTAAATCAATAGACTGCTTGAAGTAATCCTGCCCCTTAGCTACGTCATACCCCTCCTTAATATACGCCTCAAAAACTTGTTGTGTCGCACCGGTCTCAAACTCAGCGGCAGCAGATGACGCTGTAAGAATACCTACCTTTAAAACCTTGTTCTCTATCTCGTCTACAACCAACTCCCTGAAACTTCTACTACCTGCCTTCTTTGACTTCTTGAGAGAGTTCATCATAATCTTCCCTATAAGAGAGGAGTTACTTAATGCATTCCTAAATCCATAGTTCTCAAGGACACCCATAACAATACCATAGGGTAATGTTATTAATAGCTTCTCGTTCTCAGACACGTTATCAAACATCGGATTGCTTTCCATCTCCTTGTTTATACCATTGATACCCATAGAAGCAAAAGAAATAACTGCCGCACCGGGATTAATAATAGATGTAGCCATTGCGGGCATAGACTCAAGAAGACCATACAGCCCCTCCGTAAGCACATTCCCCCCTTCCATAACATCCTTTGTCTGTCCATCAGGACCGATGTATGCTAGGTTCTTAATCATGTCCTCGTAGCTTAGATTCTTTCTGTACGCCTCGGCAGACTCTTCGGTAATACCTAGCGACCTATCAACACTACTAACCCAATCATCCTGTATTGAATCTTTTTTTATTTCTTTTCTTTCAGCATCGGTAAGATATCCCTCCTCATATTCGTTGTAAAAAAGGTTGTTTATATTGGCATAGGCATCTCCAAAAATAGTTTCTACAAACCCCTCAACAACACCTCCTGTTCCTGATACTAACGCCCGAACAATAGAGCTACCGACACCACCCATCTCAGCATCCATTATAACTTTCCGGCCTACGTCCTGTCGCAGATTCTCTTTATCTACTTGATATGTATCGATGCTCTCTTGAGTAATCTTTACTAGCTCACTATATGTTTTTACATCGGGTAAAATTTCTTTAGAAATAGAATTATACTCAGCCATAGCCTCAGCGTTTGTCCACCCCTCAGGGGTGTGGTATTCATCTTCCAACTCCTTCGCTCTCTGATACGCATCCTCAAGCTTCTTTGCGACACCTTGTGATACCTTATACTTATATCTATTTTCTAATCCTTGTGCTTCTAATCTTTCAGTCTCAGTTGCTACCTGCCCTGAAAGCACCTCGCTCGCAAACGCATTTGCTTTTTGGGTCTTACCTTCTTTTGCGGATGTAAGTTTATCTTGTGCCTTAACAGACTCCCCTTCTAGGTTCTTTATCTGTTGTTTAGCCTGAGCTATTTTCTGAGACTTCTTCTTGTTAGCCACCTTAACCTCGCTAAACTTCTCAGACATGGGGCCGCCTATACTTCTGATTTCAGTTACAACATCGGGAAGAGCTTCAGCTTCTTTGAGGTTTTTTTTAGCAACCTTTAAGGCTGCGTCAATACCCTCTATATCAACCTCAGCATCAGATATAACCCTACCTTTAGGAACGGTTTTATACCTAGACTCCGTAGGCCCACCCATTGATGCTCGTGTTTCTGATGAAAGAGATTCAATAAGGTCCTTCTGCTCTACACCATCTTCATCGAAGTTGTTTTTAACAAAGGTCTTTAGTTTTTCTACTTGCCTCCTATCTGCGTCATCACCCCAAGTATCTAAGTCTATACCTGTTCTCTCACCTGTGTGACTAGATACAACCGTTATTGATGTACCTATAGCCGATGGATTATATTTTAAATCAAATCCAAATTTCTCAAGCTTATCCTTCCAATACGTATAGATTGCTTCATTCGGCTCGTCCATAATCGGCACAGCCTTGCCCGCAATATTGTACTCAGAAATTAATGATAGCTCTTTATTTAGAATTGTCTCAGAGTCAAACTTGTCGGGGCTGTAGTATCTACCGTCATCAGCCTTGATGTATCCCTTATTATTCTTTAGATAGACCTCATAGTCTTTTACTTTGTTATCATAGATAATTCGATACGCATCCTTGTTTCTTTCATACGCTGCTTGGTCAAAGGGAACAACTGCATTGTATTCACCTTCAATCACCTGTTCTGCCGTGGGTATCTCCTTAACACCTGCAGGTAGGTAGTCTTCATATATAGTAAAGTCAGGGGTAGGGCTCTTGCTTGCTGCTGCAAGGTTGTATGTCTCGTACTGTTCTTTTATTGGAAGGGTTGGAGACATTGTTGCAGTCTCTCCAAACTCCTCAACAACCGCTTCCTTTGTAGGCTCGAATCCAATCTTCTCATTTAAAGACTGCGTACCGGGAAGAGAAAACTTCTTGGTATCCTCTATAGATACATCACCCGATGGTGACTCCGAAGAAATATCTTCCGATACAGACTCCGAACCGTCTTGAGTGACGTTCTTGACGATGTCTTGAAGACGTTCTTTTGTTGTTCCAAAAAAAGAAGAATCTTCCGAAACGTCTTTTTTTTTTACAGCCTCTCCACCAAAGAACTGTGTCTGAAAATCTTCAGGGCTCTTGGTATATAAACCTTCGGTTGATAACTTGTCATATAGTTTTTGCTGACTAGAGGGGTCTGAAAATTGAGTCTGAAAATCTTCATATGACTTAGTATATAAGCCATCACTTGATAGCTTGTCGTATAACGCCTTTAACTTATCCATTGTAATATATTATTTTTCTATTCCTCTATTCCTAAATTATCAAAAGAACCTGCTGCACTGTTACCCTTCTTTAGATAGGCATCAGTAATGCTTGTTTTACCTATCTTAGATTTAATAGTTGATAAAATATCCTCAAGGCTTGATGTTTCAGTTAGTATTACATCGCCAATTTTAATTTTATTTACTTTCTTTCCGTCATCATTATACTCGGCATAATTTACTGTTACACCAAACAATGCCCCATATTCTTTAAGTGCAGGCCATCCATCCATAGGCTGTCCCTCTTGAATATTATCTAGTGTAGACGTAATTTTAGCGGTCTCTGCTTGATATAGTTCCGAAGCTTTCGCCTGCTCTATTGCATTTAGCTCTCCTACTGTTGGCCCCTTAGGTGTAGCAGGAGTGGGTGGTTGAAGTGCTCTCTGATACTGAATCTTTCTATCAATACCTGCGGTTACGCTTTCACTAACCTTCTTTGTCATATAGTCAAGTATCTTCTTACCTGACTCTGAATCAAAGTCAGGGACAGGTGAGCCTCCCTCAGGTTGCGATGGGTTGGTTACCAATAATATTGTGTGGTCATTGACATCATTAGGGTCTCTTGTTAATCCTATACGCTCGCCATTTGGCCCCATGACAATAAAGTCCCCTAAGGCACTCAATGCATTCATTGGGTCTGCATTAAACGCAGCGTTTATCCTTGTCTTAAGGACCTCATCAAACCCCGGCATATCCCTAGCGTCTGTTATAATTGTAGATGAACTACCCTTCTTTGTTAGGACCTGATACTCCTTGGCAAATGATTCAATTATTCCATCAATTGCGCCTGCCGTATCAAATCTATCTGTCTTTGAACTCATAGCAAATCGAAGCTCCTGTGTCGTCCTGAAGTCAGAGGGGTTGTCGCTCATCCTTGCGGTGTATGGATTTGTTACGGGGTCATACTCCTTGCTAGGGTCCTGTAGCACCCTGCGTCCTATGCTTACCTTTCCCGTTGTTGGGTTTATATATGGCTTTGTGCTTGATAGATTTCCAAAGCCCTCTACCTCCTCTAGCATAAATGCCTCATAGAATCCTGACTGTGGTGGTATCGACTTTCCGTCCTCTCCAATAGATGACTTGCTCCTAGCCACATACTCACCAAACTTCTCTTGGTACTCTTTCATTATACCAAATACATCTCCCGCACCCTGCTTTAGGTTCTCACGATTGACTAGGTAGTCCTTTAGCTTTAGCTTCCCTGACTTAAGTAGTCGTAGCTGTAGCAGATTATTATTCTGTGCGTCACTAGCAAAGTCAAGTGAGTACTCAGACATCCCTCTATGGGTTCCCTGAGGGGCACTTGATAGCACCTCACCAAACTCTACCGATGCCTTGTCAATCTCAGCCTTAAGTGTGTCTCTCCTGTCCTGCTCCTCCTTGAGCATATCAGTCATTCCCTTACCTATTGCTGACCAATTTATTTGGTCCTCAGCACTTCTTTCTGCGTATCCGTAGTATGATGCCATGTGTTATAATTTTACTGTTGACAAATCCGCTAACGCTTTTCGTTCTGCCTTATTCTCATTGTATAAATCAATCATACCACCCGCCTGAGCACCCATGCTTGTAAGCCCCTCGAAGCCCTGCGTTATAGCCGCTGTCTTAGCCTCCTGTGCGTCTCTAGCTGCTAGCTGTGCGCCTTGTGCCTCCTCCATGTCTAGCTGTGTGTTTAGGTCCTTTAATCTTGCCTCCTCGTCTAGCTGTGTCTTCTCAATATCCTCAAGCTTTTGGGTCTTTACATCTGCAATCTTCTCCTGCATCTGTGAGCCCTGCTGTAGAGCGACACCTGCACCTCGCATACCTTGGACACCAAGCTCCTGAAAGCCTGTCATCATCTGTTGCGTCTGTGCGTTGAACATCTCTCGCTGTCTCTCGTATGGTGTATCGCTTACCGTTAAGGCATCGTATACGTTAACGTCAAGCCTCTTTCGAGCCTCCTTTATAGCCGCTGACGCTGCGGCATTGGCGGCATCCATCATCTTATTCTGCTTTGCGGCTTGTGCAAAGGATGCAATTGTTGAGACTGCTGTGGTCGCTAGACCAATCGCTGCTAATACGGGCATAGGTGTTTATTTACCTACAAAGATAATAAATTTAAGGGAAAGATTTCATTACCTCCGTCTCTACCGTGAAAAGCTCAGTAGCGGTGGTAGATGTATTGGTAAGTACGAACCTACAGTAGTGCCCTAACAGCCCGTGTGACTCAGCAATCTGATTCTTTATAAACAGGAAGTAGTCTGTCTGCCCTAGGGGTATGTTTCCCGCAGATGTGTCCACCACAATCTGATTTACTCCCGCAGGTAGGTTTATATTTATTGCTGTAACCGTACCGCATAGTGTAGGGGTTGCAAATGATGGTGGTGCAGGTGGTGGTGCGGGTGTAGGGGATATAAAGTACAGCGTGTCACCAATACTCAAGATGCTTCCTATAGATGTTGCTAACGAAAAGTTTATCTCTACAGCCGCAGGCACCGCTGAGTTTACGGTCTGAGAAGAGCTTATACCATTCAATGAACGTAATGGATACTCTCCTGATTCCGCAGGTGTCTCCCCTGTGTTTCGCATAAACGCAAACCAATTACCCTCCTTCTTCACAAACCAATCCTCATCAATACTACCCGTGTCCTGTTGGTCTGATGTGAATGTACCCTGCCACGCTGAGTCAGATTCAAGCATAATGGTCTTGAATATCTTATTCTTCACAGGCTCCTCGTTGAAGACGCTTGTTATGCTAGAGTCATACTGAATGTCATAGTAGTTGTTCCGTGTCTCATTTGTGTTGTGACGATATAGGTCACCCCCCTTAAATGAGTACAGGTAGTTGTTCATGCCTACCATCATCTCAGGGAAGTATGAGTAGAACGATGGGAACCCCTGTACGGGTTCGCTGTATGTAAGCGTATAGTTTCCTGTTAGTCCTGACATCTTATGTTGTATAGTAATCGTGAATAATATATAGGTAGTCCCCATCGCTGCCACTATCTAAGGAAGGTATAACCCCCTCAACATATCCCTTATCGGTAAACGGAGGGCTTGGAGTTATATCAACGGCTGCACCTAACAATGCTTGTATGTCCGTCTCGTTGTTAGCATACAGTGTTGGTGTCCTTAGATACATCAGCCTATTGTTCGTTACCCATACGTAATCATCGCTTGGCGAAATTCTATTCATTACAACACTAACCGTTGCTCCGTTAGCCGGTATGACTCCCCCGCCTTGAAACGCAGTAATAGGGCTGTAGTCTGCGATAACAAAGGGCCCGGGTGATACCCCTAGGCTTCTCATTGCAATCTGCTTAGAGTGTAGTGGAGATGTGTAGTCTCCATTGACCCAACTATACTGATTATGTACAAACTTCCCTGAGTTTGAAGGGTTCGTTATACATACGTTAACTAATGTTAATTCATCTCCCACAGGGCAACCCACCGTAATCTCAACCTCAACCGTTGCCTTACCTCCTAGTGCTGCAGGTATAGCGGTGATGGTTACGTTTCCGTCTGTAGGTAGCACGCTGTCTTTTGCGAACACCAATGGCGTTCCTATACCCTCTGCGCTTGCAGTCACTGATGAGCCCGGGCTTGTGTATGACTGAGCTATATTTACCGATGGCCCTGCAGGGCTACCCGCAAGACTAATAACATTGTAGCTTATAGTACACGCCCCCACATCGTTACCGAAGTCTACCGCAAATGTAAGTGGCTCCTGCTCCGTTACTGTAACAGTCCTTGTTACACCGCAGTTGTAGACAACCTCCTCTGCCGGGAGGGCAATGCTGTTAGAGCTTAATACAAACTCATTCATATACGGGTCAAAGGCTCCAAGCTTCTGAGTGTTTCCACTTCCAATGAACAGGTCCCTGAACCATGACCGCATACCAATCTCTGATATAACAGACAATGCCTCTGACTGACCTGAGCCCCGTAGCTGTATCAAGGCACCACGCTTAGAGTCTGTAAAGAACTTACTGAAGCCATACTGCACAAAGCTCTCAGGGTTGGCACTGATGCCAAACTCCTCAACCCTAGCAATCTGTGTACCTAATACCTCGGGCACTGACGTAATAGCCCCACCTGCTGCTGCATCTGATAGCAGGTTCTTACCTGCAAGCACGTATGATATCTTATCCTCCTGTAGCGTTAGTATATCTGTCTCTCTAGCTGATAGAATCTGTATAGGTCCAAACGACTCCTCAAGGTTCTTGAAGTTTAGCAGCCCAAGATTAAACTCATTCAGTCTATTTACATTTGTCTCGGTGTTAAACACACCGCTGTATGTAAGTGCCGCAAACCTATCAGCCTCCTTATAGTCCTCAGCAGATGTAGAGAACGCTCTCTCACCTAGGCTAAATGCCTTACCCTTTATTGAGTCACGGATGCGGTAGCTCTCTACGCCATTACCAAATGAGAAGCAGTTAGCAAAGTCAGTGTTAATAATTGCAGGGTCTGATGCTGTCTGTGACTGCACATTCCCCGCATGGAATCCTGTCGCTTGGTCAATAGCATATGACTCCCCGGACTCGTACCATACATCAGGTAGTGCATCACTAGGTTCTGTCTCAAAGGTAATGATGTTATCGGCTCTAATAATCCTCCACGAAACCCTTGTTGTAGACCTTCTGTTTTTTGTGTTACCATAACTCGCAACCCCTCTAGTTACAAAGCGAATCTCGTCAGTACCCGGGGTGTCTTTGGCCCAACAATACTCTACGTCTCCAAGTGCACCAACTCCAACTGTTAGACCATAATTAGGTAGGCTAAAGTCAGTGTTAGGCTGTCTTGTTAAAGTTTGATTAGGACCGTTCCCTGTAAAAGAAAATGCAGCCTCAAATGCGTCCTCAATGCTGTTTTCATCAAACCACTCTATTATATTATTATAATACGCAGGAGAAGTGAAATCAGCCGTAATGGTACAGAACTGAGACCGTGCATCAAACTCCGAAGTTAAAATAGTACCCTCCCTTACAAATGATATATCAACACTTATTTTGCTACCCGCAGGTATATCAACTGTATTATATGGTGATGGGCCGCTTAGTCCAATGTATGTTTGTATTGGAAACTCTAATACATTATTTTCTACAGTTACCTGTTCGCCCGGACTAATAACATCATTATCGCCTATATCCGCAGCAAAATCATTTGCAAGAATCTTCATATAGACACCTGCAGGCTCAACATCTTCTGTGATAAAACCTAAAGGCTGAGACTTCTTCTCAAGGACAGTGGCGTACCTACAGTTTGAGGTATAGCCATTTGAGTCCCTCTTTACTATAAGCCTCGACCCCTCCTCAACCTTCTGAGCATTCTCCCCATCGATTAAGAAGTATGTATACGATGTAAGTTGGTCAAAGAAATATATGTTTGAATATATAGTGTTATACCCCTGCCTATCAGGCTTAATACAAAACTTATATCTTGTTGCAAAAGACGGGGCTAACTGCTGAGGCGGTATCGTTACCTGAATCTTATTCTGCAGGTACGCATTACCACAAGGGATGTTAACTGAGTTAAACTCACTCACCAATGCTGTACTCGCCCTGTTGAACTCATCCATGTATATGATACCCACCTCATAGTTTCTGTTGCTATGTAGGCTGAGTGCAGATGGGGATGAGGCTATGGTTACTGAAACATTTAACATTGAAAAGTATTCATAGGCACTTACTGTTGGCGATGCAACGTCAGTAACCCTACGCATTGCAAGCATGGTAAGCTCAAGGTTGTCACTACCAACCGAAGAGCCTATCAATATAGGTTGACCGTCTGTGCTCTGACCCGATGCATACTTAGTCCAAGTAGGAGATAGAGCTGAGTCAAGTACAGGTGTTATAACGCAGTTGTAGTTATCCGTGAATGTTATACCGCTACACGAGGTAGGGTTTACCGCATCATACACAGGCTTGATGTTGGCTACCTTTCCAATCTTATCAATAAAGTCGTCACTTGTAGCTAGGTCGTGTATTGTAGCAAATGTAGAGGGAAGTATATAGGTGAACGTAACAATAGTTGTGCCTGAGTCTCCTATAGGCACAGCATTAGGAGGCGTTGTATTAGAGAATGAGAAATGTGTCAAGTCAAAAGCTATTGATATCTCACTGCCCGCAGTAAGCTCTGCTCCCGCAAAATCAATTGTAAGCTTACTGTCATCTATAGGCTGACTTCCATCAATTGTAAATGTGAATGAATCTAAGGATGTAGTTAATGCCTCAATGCTAATCTCTTTAGACGACAGGGCAGAGGTGTACTCCAACCTTGTCATGCTCCCGTTCTTATCCTTCAGGTCATAGCCATCGACATAGTTGCCATATATAAGCCTGTTCCCCATAACCGTCTGCGCCTGAGCAAACCTTGGGACGTTGTCAAACAGCCTAAGTAGCTGTGACTCAGGCAGGATTGTAAATATCTTGTTGCTATTAAAGGCAAACGTGTAGTCGGTGTTATCCGCAAGGCCCTCCTGCTGCTTGTCAAGCTTCTGTATCACCTTGATAATACTACCCCCTGACTCCTTAAACAGTAGGTCAATACCCACTACAAGTGGGCCTCCTGAGTTGTAGGTTATGACAGCCTGATTCTTTGAGTTCACCATCCCCTCATTCAAGAATGACTCGGCTGAAAAGAAAAAGGGCTTAGGGTCAAAAGCCGGCTCAGAGAACTGTGATGTCGCTGAGTATTGATTCCCCTCATACTTATACCTATAGGCAAAGCATATGAACCGCTCCTCAAGGAAGTCCTCGTCCCCCGGTGTGAGGTTCAATATAAATGTTGGTGATGTTACAGGGGCCTTCTTTATAACAAGGATATCCTCCGCTGTAAATTGGTCCACGTTACCAATAGGGTTGGCATAGTTTCTTTTTACATTAATAACCCTTGGCGCATTGTAGTCATCGGTAAAGAACAGCTCGTCCTCTATCAGGTCTACTCCTGTTATTAGGTATGTAGGGTTGAAGTTTAGTGTTGTGTTTGACGTTGCACCATCACGAATACTTATGACGTGATACACCAACGAGTCTGTCTTAAGGTCTATAGACACTATAAGGTCAAGTTTTTTCGGTGTGACCGCAGCAAATGCAGGGTCGTGAACAAACCAATATAGCTTCTCGTTAACGCTGTCATCAAGGACACCTATACATCTAGCACTATTACTCAGTGCCTGACCGTTGTAGTCTAGGGATGTCACCCTCGTGTTTCCCTTTGAGTTCTCTACGGAGCCAACATTAGATGACTCAGTAGAGCCAAGCCTAACATTCAATGCATCTATATACTCACCATTAGGCACAAGTCTTTCGTCCACAGACTTGTTCATCTTGCCTGCTATAAAGTGTCTGCTTAAATTTGCCATCTATTTAATCCATTTTTCCCGTCCTCTAAGGTTCTGTAGTAACCTGCCGGGGTGAATATTACTCATTCTTATCTTAGCATTACGAAGCAGTGCTGACTTATTCTTTCTAGCCCTATTGATTGCGTACTCCTGAACACCATACTTTGAGTTCTGTAATGCATATGTTATATACGCATACATATAGTCCTCAAAAAGCTTGTTGACCTGAACAAGGCTGTCGTCACCGTTCTCCATACCGTCAGACACATACTCAAGTACGCATCTTTCATTAGACATTGATGAGTCAAAGTTTATTACGCCTGCCTGCTTATCTATCCTAAAGGTAGGGTTAGCATTAGCGGTCTCTGTATTAAGCCCGTAGCGAGCCCCTATGTTGTAATCAAAGTACCAACAGCCATCGTAGTTGTATCCTGACTGCCCGTTGAATTGGCTTGCCTTGTTAAGGTATATACTCCTCTTTGTTCCCGCAATCCTATCAAGGTCGAGGTTTGAATACTCAGGCTTCAATACGTTTCCATCTTGGTCAAACAGAATCCTACAGTTGTTGTCCTGAAGGTACGCCCCCGAACTATTCACCTGTATGTTCTCTGTCATTGGTCTTAGCACACCATCCTTATACAGGGATATACGCACCCAATTTACAAAGTTAGGTGGCAGCACAAAACGCAGGTTGTCGCATACATCCAACTCTAATACCTTTATCTCCTTGAAGGCATCATAGTTAAGCTCCTGTATACCACGCTTAGCGTGGAACAGAATCTTGTATCGCTCCTCGTTATTAATCATAGAGTGGTTGCCCGTGTACATAAGCATATAGTTATTTACTATATCGTACAGGCTAACATACTGATAAGAGCCCCAATTAGCACCCTCAGGATTCCCTCCGTTATTCTCGTAGTATTCGTATTGTGATATATATGCCATTATTTTTCTTGTTGGTCGTTATACTGTTCCTCTGACTTACCGAACTGAACAGCTTGAATCTCTCTTATAGACATCCCTGCATACTGTAGTATCTTTGTCACTAGGTCTACTTGGTCATCTATGCTTAGCTCAAAGTCCTGATAATCTGCCTGACCTGAATTAAATGCAGGCTCACCATTTGTTAATATGATGTATGTCCACTTCGGGTCCTTAGGGTATCTTATATACTGACACTGTACCCCTGTAAATAATGCATCAGGGTAGGCGGTTAGCACACCACCCTCCTGTGAGTACACAGGAAACAATCTATTGGGAGATGTTAACATCGAGTTGTTAAGAAGTGTTATCTTCCCTTGGTTTACCTTATCCAACTCATTCTGCTTTGGGTTAAAGACCACATATGCAGAGCTATTAATAGTAAATATATTAGATGATAGAACCAATACGGTATCACTTAGGACCTGAGTAACGGTAGCGTTAGAATTACTTGACGGGGTCTGTAGATTAAAAACCACATCCCCAACCCTTACACCGTCCGATATAAACGTAGCGGTGCTATCCTCAAGGCTGTTTGCTAGTATAGCTGTTGTCGTCCCGGTGGCTCGTGTAGTCTCATATGCCAACACCTTATTGATAAGGTAGTAGTCATCGCCTGTATATAGCTGTGCGGGCAGGTAGAACTTGCTGCCTAGAGAGACCGTGTTTAATAGCGTGCTTGTGGTAGTGAGATAGTTTGTAACACCAAACGTCTCTATAACCTCCTCGTATCCCTTCTTAATATCAGCGTACCCCGTACCTGACTGTCTAGCATTCTCCTTATTTATCTGATAGTTGTACTGATAAAAGTAATCATCAAACAGGTCTAGCTGCGCCTGCTTTGCAAACAGGTTAAAGTCTGATGGGGAGATGTATCCGTAGTTGTTCTTATTCAGTATAGATAGAACTGTATTTCTTACTGAGTCAATCATTCGTTATCTTCTTTACACAAAGATAAGCAAAAAAAAAGAGGGCTCCTTAAAAGCCCTCTAATGGTGTTCGTGTTACTGCTTAAAGATTACGATACTGCAATACCTGTTATAGTTACTGCACCCGGTGCAGCAGATACTACTGACGCAGGAATATTAGCAACATATGCAGGAGATGTCCATCCTGTAGACAATGCCGTCAATAGGCTGTCTTGAATGAAATCTCTCATAGTCTCAATATTTGCAGCTAATTCTGTGTGAGTAATTGTAACAACCTTTCCTCCTCCATAATTAAGAGTCACTGTTGTTATGGATGCTTGCTCAACTAAAACAACATCCGTTGCAGCTACTAATTGACGTTGTTCGCCTGTAACCTGTAATGATAAAAATTTTTCCATTGTAAAAAGTTTAATGGGTTAATAATACCACAAAGGTACAGAAATTATTTCAATGTTATTCTACCGGTATCGGCTCAGACCATTCAGGAGTCTGCATCAATTCAAGACAAAGTTCGTGTATTAAAGTTGCTACAGGA
>TARA_R110002126_G_scaffold86474_19_pt1 | contig 19628 bp, 15 predicted proteins | sample TARA_R110002126 | Tara Oceans TARA_R110002126 (sample SAMEA4397536) | marine metagenome | biome: Polar Biome; feature: [DCM] deep chlorophyll maximum layer (ENVO:01000326); material: water (ENVO:00002006), including particulate matter (ENVO:01000060) such as... | depth 30 m
GACGGCGGCCGTCCTCGTCGGTGTACTCGAAGTAGTAGCGGTGGGACTTCTTCCCACGCAGGGTTCGTTTGAAGACGGTCATGGATTACCTCCGTGCCTTTTTCAGAAGGGCAGCCCTGGGCCCCTTGGTTTCGATGGACATGCGCAAGACGTGGGCGACTGTGTCGAGCGTGGTGGTTGTGATGCCGTGCCCCTGCATGAAGCGCGTGAGCGAGGACTCGCGGATGCCTGCTTCTTGAGCGAGCAGGTAGCGCGAGATGCCGCTGTTGTTGATGGCGGCACGGATCTGATCGGAGAGGGTCATGTAGACAACGTAGGCTAGAGCTTGCGTTTTCGCAAGTATCCGATCCGCACATCCCGCACAACTCGATTGACGAACTCCGTTCCGACACTCGGCTTCAGGACCGCGTACCCACAACTATGGCTGACGAGGGGTCGACGACTATGTTGAGACTGTGGGGCCGCAGGAGAGCCGAGTGCAGGTACGATCCTGCTGCGCGTAGATACCCAACAGCGACCACACCGATCTCCTGTCGGAGATCGAAGCTGGGGTTTCGGGGTGCGGGGTGCGGGGTGCAGGTGATGTGCCTGCTCCACCCTCCGGCACCTGCGATGCTCGCATTGGACCGGGTTCCGGGGTGCCCGCCAGTGTTTTCTGAAGGCCGGACCTGCGCTCGCACTGGCCTGGTGGACATAGGGCACCTGACCTTGCCGACGCACCCCGCAACCCGTAACCAACTCGCTGGGTTAGTTGGCCGCCAAGATGTGGCATTCCTCCGTTTTCCGCCCACCGTCTGAACTGCCAGCCCGGGGCCGCCAGATAGCTCGACCAGCAGTGACCAACAGGTCCAGCTCGGCGTCAGAATCCTCACGGGATCTCCGGTTGTTCCGCTTGTGCCACTCGCGACGGGTTACAGCCCCGTCGAACTTGGTGTGAATCACCTCCGCGAAGCAGGCGAGCCTGTCAATTGCCACCTCGCTGCCCGCATGATCGAGAGACTCAAAGACGGCCCTTGCCTGATCTCCGAACCAGCGCGCGACTTCAATGCCAGCCCGCATGTCCTCTTCGCTGATCGGGTCAGTTGGATCGCAAGCAGATTCCGCCTCACGGAGACACCGGAACAGAAGCGCGAATCGCAATGCGTAACCCTCGAGCTTGATCATCGTGGAGCGACAGCGCCCGTCCTCACCGATGATCTCCTCGGACCAGTCAGCCACAAACTCCCGAACTACCTTCAGGGCATTCTCGTCTGGGTGAAGCTCGACTGGTTGAACACAGGACTGCCCATCGCTGCCGACCGCAGTTGCCATCTCGAGGTCGTACATCTGGTTGATGAGAGATGCATACTGCGCCTTCACCCTGGCCGTAGGACCTGCCTGGTATTGCTTCAGCTTTTGGGGGACCTGGACGAGCAGAAACCGAGAGGCCAGGCCACTGTCAACAGCATCCTTGTTGAACAGACGAGCAAGTATTGCGGGCTGAATACCACCTACAACCGACACTCCGCCGCGCTCTACAACGATCTGCCTTGAGGTGCGGCGGTCCCGCTGGATAGTTCCGGCATTGAACGCTGTCAAGTAGAAGGAGCGGTCGGCATCCGCCCGGCCACTGTAGCGCCCCATGCTTCCGAATAGGCCAGAGAGCTCGTCTACGAGCAGAGTCACTCCTCGGGGGTTTTGCTCAAGAACCTCTGCAAGCGCCTCCGTTGTCGAGTCCGTCGAGTAGAGCTTGCGCATGATCGGCGGCTCGGGACCATCTTTAGAGGTTCCGGCGTTCCTGCCCTGGGCCATTTCCGCCTTGTGATCTGAGAGTTCGGCGTCGAAGGCACGCTTGAGCTGCACTTGACGCTCGCGGCAAGGCGCAAAGATCGCTTCAAGAACAGGCGACTTCCTCGATCCGGATGTTCCAACCAGAGCCAACCAGAAGATCGGTGGCTCAGTCCAGTCAGCGAGGGAGTCTCGGTACAACCTCGTCAGTCCGATGGCTGAGCCCACCGCTGCCAACGCGGCTGCCGCCACTACCCCCACATCGACGCATCGAGACTCGGCCACGGCGCGGACGTAGTCCTGGATAGAACGGGGCAGCAGATGTAGCGGAAAGGGCGCAGCAGAGTGCTTGACCTCCCCACCTTGCTTCAGCGAGTTGCGACCGAGCGCATCTAACTCTGACGCGATCTTCTTGTCGGGCACGTTGGCGTTCCTCCTGATGCCGATGAACTCCACTGCATCGCCCTTCACCGGAATCCCTGGGAGGTGCACGGTTCCAACGCAGGCGGCTGGCCTCAAGCTCACGAGGTGATTCGCAACTGCGAGACCATAGGACTCACCAGGGACGTCATTGTCAGGGAGCAGGATCACTGTCCGACCCTCGAGCACAGACCAATCAGACTTCTTCCAGCCAGCCGACCCTCCTTGGGAGGTAGTTGCCGTCAGCCCAAGTTCACAGAGTGCATCCGCCGCCTTCTCGCCTTCACATACGAAGACCAAACCAGTGCTCCCTAGCACCTCTGGCAGTCGATAGAGCGGCCACTCCGCAAGTCCCTTTTGCACCCAGGATCCGGCCGCTTGGGTAAATGGGCGATACGTCTTGGCTCCGTCCTTCTCGTACCTCACGACCCAGCCGAGGATGCGGCCATCGGCATCCGAGTATGGCCAACGCCCCGCGCATGGACCGTGCCTACTCTGCGCTCTCATGATGGCCGACTCGAGCCCGGTTGGTTCCTCTGTGCTCTTCGAGCCAAACTCAGGATGCCCGTCCTCGCGAACCATGTGGATCAGAGTCCCCACCGTGATTCCCGAACTGGACTTGAAGCTCCGCCACTGCCGTCGACATTCCTTGGAATCGTACTTCTCGCTTCCACGACTCCACTCATCCCAGGTATCAAGCAAGTCCGGAGAGACGGAGTGCAGCGCCATGCCAACACGAATCCAACAGTCCCGGTGCTCAACCCGCGACTTGGCAAGAAGGGGCAGAGCATCCAGAACGATCTTGCGGTGGTCCTGGCCGAACTGTGAGTCACTTCGGGCGCCATTGATGCTCATGATCTTTCTACTGCTCATCGCCCCACCCCGGTAGCCCTTCGACTTGGCGCGGTAGATTGACGCTGAGCATTGCCCTGACACCTTGCGATGTCCAAGACGGGGGTTATTCGACCACGATGCAATTCACCGTCGATGTAATCGATGGTCATGATGCCCCTCCCCCGCGCTTGCGAGAGTCGATCCAAGAATCGAGGTCAACGACGTCATACCGCACTGACTTCCGATCGCCGTCCCCGAATCTAACGGTGGGGATCCGGCCGACACTGGAGAGTGTCCAGAGGGTGCGTTCGCTGATACCAAGGTACTTTGCTGCCGCGGCAGCCTTGAGGAGCCTCTGCCCGTGGTGGCTATCGTCATGCAGGCGCATTCGAGTCCTCCTTCGGCAGGGGACTGCGCACTTCGGGGTCTTCCTCGAACTTGACGCTGATGCCTAGGGCCAGGAGCCCACACCGGGCCCCCTCCTCCATTCTCTCGTTGTTCTTCCTTCGCCCCTTCAGGAGTGAAGCGAACCAACCGAGTGCCCACGCAGCTCTTTCAGCCTCGTGAACCTGCCTACCAATTCTGTTCTTGTCCATGCGAGTCTCCTTGGCGGCTGGGTGAAAGTGCCGCCTACTAGCTCGCTCCTCATCCTGGATGGATGGGGCTGGACAGTGTCTTGGATGCTGACTGACAAGGACTTACGTCAGCCTGCGACTCTTCAAAATTCCAGGCTCTCCGGTTGGATGGCTTCGAAGCCCCCCCCCTCGATTCTGAATACCCTCCGTGAGTTGACAGCTGCGCCATCCACCTGCATTTTCTTAGCTGCCTCCTTGATTGACTTCACGGTGGGGTTCGCAGCCAGGGTTGACTTTTTCACTCCGACTTCTAGTGCTAGCGCCTCGTAGGTGATCTGCGGATTGGTCTTCACGGAATCCATGACCGCCCAGATTTCCTTCCGGCCAATTGCCTTCCCCCGGCCCCTACTCTGGACGGGGGTCGTGGGCTCGGGTCCACCTGTGGAGAGACCGTAATCCTCGTTCACTGAGGTCTTCGCCTCTTCGCTGAGAAGGTCCCAGAGTTGGTCGAAAATCTCGCTGAGCGGAAGGTCAAGGCCGGTGGCGTCCCATGTCTGTCTCCAACGCATGGATCGATCCCCGGTGCAGTCTTCAGCTTCTTGCCCTGGATCCAGAGAAGCGACGAATTGCCTGATCCTCTGTCTCAGCTCTTCGTCACAGTATGGGAGCAAGGCCGGCAGGTGGACCTTCTCGAGCGGCTCTATGCTCATCTCGACGCCGTATCGGCAAACCTCGATGATGCGATCCGAGGCTCCTGGTGCGACGTCTTCCACATTGGGCGGATTGGCCATCAGAGCGTCATCGATCTTCCTCCAATCGGACTTCACTGACAACAGGGCGTCAAGGAACCTCCGAATGGCCACATCCTTGGTTAGCACCAGCCCCTTGCTTCCTCCTCCACCACCTGAATTGCATTGCGTCATGTTCAACACCTACCTCCTCGACTCACCGAACCTTGCCAGCAGCTTGATAGCGCTCCACAAGCTTCGATCTGGGAGTCGGGGGGTGGCCCGACAGCACCAAGAGGCACAGTACCGAGTCGAGGTCACTTTCACCGGCCTAGAACTCGCAAGAATCAGCAGGCTCACCCTTGGACCCGCAACGACTAGAATCTCTCCTTGATTGGAGACATTGGGCACGGGAAATGCACGCGCGCGCGCGAGGTGCCCTTTTGTGTGCACCGACAGACCTTGAGCGGTCACCATTCGGCCCGTGGTACTTGCAAGAGAAGACTCAGATTCTCGCTCTACCGTGAGATCAGCCCTTCGAGGCATGACTCACCTGCAAGTGAACTCAGCAGCTCAGTCACTCGACCCTGAAGGAATTCAAGGTCCAGGCCAGCCTCTTGCTCGGCTTCAGGGTTGGCAAGCGAGAGTAGAACGGCCTCTTCTGAGTCCAGGGCCTCAATCACAGCGAGAACCTCGCCGCGGATGTGGTAGCCCCAACCCCAGGTGATTTGAGGGTCCGTTGGTCCTTCTTGCACCTCGTAGCAGTACTCGTCCCATAGGTCCCTAGGCGAGAAGTCCTCGTGGAGCCCCACAGGGTCGAGACTCCTCATCCGGTTGGCTACCTCCCCTGCAAGCCTTGCAAGGCGGTGATTCGAGTACCGCAAGACCCCAACGAAGAGGTTCGGTCCATCTTCAGCCAACTCGCACGGTTCGTTCGCATCGTCGAGTTCAGAGTCAGCCGGAGAGTCCGCGGATGGAACCCAAGAGTGCCTTGATCCTCTGGACTCAGACCCAGGTTCCGCCTCCTCGAGGATCTCCGATTCCAGCACGCCATACTCGGACTCAATCTCGGCGATCAGCTCCGCGATCACGACCTCGCGGGCCTGAATCGCGAGCATATGGGAGCGCCGCACGTCCTCCATGAAGGGCAGATCCGGGCCAGCACTTCGGAGCTTGACCCAAAGAGCGACCGACTCCTCCTCTGCCCGCTCCAGGTACTCGAGGGCTTCTACTCGAATGTCTTCAGTGGGCCGATCTGGGCATAGTTCGAGGAGTCTGACCTCGAAGACGTCTAGGTGAATCTTGATCGCGCCCTCCCGTGTCCTGCCCTGCGTCGGAACCACAGGCAGGCTAGGCGGGATCGCCCTAGATGGCAACTGTCTAGACCTGCTGGAGAAGGATGCTGCCAGGCGTGGGCTCTCAAGAGGCACTTCATGATGATCGCTACCGCGCCTTCGTTGAAAGGCTGCGGAAGGCTAGGACTGCATCAGGCTGGAGCCAGGAAGAGGTCGCGACGCGTCTCGGAAGGTCCCAGCGCTACGTCTCCTACTGCGAGACCGGCGAGCGGCGCGTTGATGCAGTTGAGTTCATGGAGTTCTGCAATGTGTATGGCCTGGAACCGAGCTGGTTCATCTCCAAGTCAGAATGACCTAACGACTGAAGTTGGGCCAGGCTGCAATTCAGACTCCGGTCTTGGTGCCCGACAGGGAGGGCTCTGCATTCACACTTGCTCGCTGTCTGCACCTAGCGGCGAGGGAGGCCGAATGACCATTCCCTCCGGATATCGAGAGCCCAGCAACTCCAGGCCGTGCTGTTGGAACCACATGTCTTCTCGCTCCCGGTCTGGCGTGCCCAACGCGGGCGCACGAGGCACTAGCAGAATCAGAACCGATACCGAGAACCCTGCGAGTAGACCAGCAGCAGCCTGGTACTCGGCAATCAACATGGATGCGAATCCCGGTCCCCCGAACAGCGCCACAACGAAGGTCAGGGCGGCGTGTCGCCCCCTCCACCGTGGGTGCTCGTAGAACGCATCTGATGACCTCAGCCGAGCGGCTAGCGGCCGAGTGATGAAGAAGAATGCTGCCCCCACGAGAAGGCCAACACCCCCACAGAACTCCACTGGGGTCGTGCCACCACCCCCCCACTCCAGGAGCCACTTCATTGCAGGGGCTCTCGCAAGGAGTGCTGGAAGTCCAGCTTGACTCTGATCGAGGCAGGAATGCGCATGTCTTGGTCGCCTGAGTCGGAACCTAGACGCATCATGGCCAACCAGACGGCTGCCGTCTAGCCCCGCAAGGGACGCGCCTTGATCGTCGAAGATGGTGACCGCCACCATCACATCCACCAGCACAACGGACTCTCTCGCGCAGAATAGGGCCTCACGGCCACCCAAGGCATGCGTGTCACCAGTTTCCCTAACTGGAACCACCCGCTGCAGGCTCGAGGCACCGGGAAGCTGGCAATCGTCCCGTCGGTCGGCCGAGCTGGCCACGACTCTGCCAGGTCAGCTATCGACCGAGTACCACGCCCGTCGAAGCCCGCCCTGTACCAGGGTAGACGCGGGAGCGGCCTCCCTAGCCTTGCGGTAGCGCTTGAGGACTTCGATGCCGTCGCGCCGCTGAGCTTCCCACCGACGCTTGAGCTGAGCCGTTCCCAGGCCCTGGACCTCCGCGAAGTAGGAGTCCGTAGCATGGGCCTCTGGGACCTCGGTGCCGACGAGGCTCAGGAGTCCCCGGAACGGTACGGAGTGGCGTCCGAGCGCGGAGACGGCCTCTGATCCGAACGTATACGGCAACCGCTCCTCGAAGAGATCGGGGTTCTGGGCGCGGGCCAGTTCGATCAGGGCGCAGCGGACCAAGATCTGCCGTGCGGCTTCGATCAGGGCGAGGCGCTCAGCAGCGCTCCGGTTGGACTCGACCTCCTGGAGCTGGGAGGTGGCCCCTGCTGCGGCGTCCTCGATGATGCGCTCAGCAGCATCGACCTGTGAGGGCGTCCAGTCGCCAGGAGCGTCCGCCAGGGTCTCCTGTAGCCCATCTAGGTTCGGGACGGCCTTCGCACCGATGTCGGTTGGAGCCGCGAAGACCGTGAGCCGAGCCGGTGCCGGGGAAGCAAGCTCGGCGAGGCCCGAAGGCTGGGGAGCGCGCGCTGGGTCGCCGACCGAAGCAAGCAACTCGTCGAGGAGGTCCTCGCCGTAGGAGAGGAGCTGTACCGAGTTGGGGTGTCGATCGAAGACTTCGGGTATGAAGGTCACCGCGTGGTCGTTTCCGTTCCACGCCAGGATGTGTGCGTCCGTGACCTCGGGGTGCGGGCGGAAGAGAGCGCCGAGCGCCTCGGAGCGTACGATCGCCACTTCAAGCTGTTGCAAGGTGACGGGCGGCTCTGGCATGTCCTCGATTCTCGCGTCCTCTTCAACGTAGGCATCCAGATCGAGTGAAGTGCCCTCGTGCTTCTCGACTTCCTCACGTAGGGCCGCGATCTGCTCCTCAAGCCGCTTCGCTCGCTTCTCGGCCGGGAGCATCGCGACCTCCACGATCGTGCGGCTGATCTTGTGAAGGATCGGCTGGAGTTCGCCGACCACATCCACGAACCAACCGATCCGATCGTCAAGGCGCTGGTAGATCACGGCCTCGACCGTGTCCGCATAGAAGTAGTTCCGAATCCAGACGGTCTCGAACTTCTGACCGATGCGGTCGATGCGGCCGATGCGCTGTTCGACGCGCATTGGATTCCAGGGCATGTCGTAGTTGATCAGTACGCCGCAGGTCTGGAGGTTCAGGCCCTCGCTGGCCGACTCCGTGCAAAGCAGGACCTTGATCTCCTCACCCCGCCGGAACTCCTCTTTGATCGTCTCCTTCGGGCGCGGCATCCAGGCAGCGCCGTCCCAGATTTCGCCGCCGCGCCCGGAATAGCAGGCGATCTGCGAACCGTACACCTGCCGCAGTTCGTCGCGCACGTAGTCCATCGTGTCCGTGTACTGCGTGAACACGATCACAGTCTCGCGCTGGTTGAAGATCGCCCGCAGATCGCGAACGAGTTGCTCCAGCTTGCTGTCGGACCCGAGTCGTTCCAGATCACGGATGAAGTCCTCGATGTACGCAACTTCGCCGAGGAACGGCGCGAGGTCTTCGGCCACTTCCGTCTCACCGAAATCGAAGTCGAGATCCGCCTGCTCAATGTCGTCATCGGTGAAACCGGCGTCTTTGGCAAGTCCGAGCAAGAACTCTCGCCGCCGCTCCAGGCTCTTGCGGATCGCGAAGAACGAGCTGGTCAAGCGACGGCGGTATACCGTCATCACGAAACCCAGACCCTTCCGCTCGGCTTCGTACTTCTGGTAGTGCTGCGAGATGTACTCGTCGATCCGTTCGTACAGCTTTCGTTCCGGCTCGGTCAGCGGAATCCATTCGGGGCGTGGATCGCGGTGCGGGACGTTCTCCTTGAGCAATCCGCGCTCGTGATAGCGACGCAGGAGCTGCCTCGTGTTCCGCCAAACCAGAGTGCGGATGGGAGTGTGGCGCTTCACCATCTCGTGTAGGACTGCACGGCCGTCTTGACTGAGCTGGTGGATCAACGTGCCGCGCTTCGATGAACGCAGCAATCCCCTGACCGTCTCCCACTCAACCAATCCGAGCTTGTCACTGGCGACGTTCTCGAAGCGCTCGTCCCAGCGCCCGCCGGTGTCCATGTAGTCGGCAACCATACCGAGCAGGAACGTCCAGTCGCGATCGTCAAACGGCTTGCGCAGCTCCTCGAAGAAGGCGAGGAAGTTGCCCTCCAGCGCGCCCCAGCGTCCGCCCAGGCCGAGGATGCGGAGCAGGTCCCAGACCTCGATCGGGTGGACCTGCATCGGCGTCGCGGTAAGAAGGTAGAGGCAACGAGTTCGGTCCTTGATCCCGTGGCGATTGTCGGTTCCGGCCAGCAGCTCAAGGAGTCTGTTCGGCCGGTACTGCCCTGACTGGAAGTCCTTCCTGCGGGCGTGATGCGACTCATCGACAATGACGAGATCCCACGGCCCGGCGTCGAGCACCTCCTGCTGCCGTTCACGCCGCTTCGCGAGTTGACTGGAGGCCAGGAGGATCGGGCACGCCTTCCACGGGTTGTCGCTCGTGTGCTGAACCTCGCGATCGAATACGTCCCGGATCACACCGTCGTCGTAACGCGGCACGTTTAGCACGAATTTCTCGTACAGCTCCTCCTGCCATTGGCGCAGGACGCTCTTCGGAACGAGCAAGAGCGCACGCTGCACCTTGCCCGAGATGACGAGCTGGCGAAGGGCGAGACCCGCCTCAATCGTTTTGCCGAGACCTACTTCATCGCAGAAGAGGAAGTTCTCCGGGTAGCGCTCGACGCTCTCGCGGATGACCCGAAGCTGGTGCGGCCACGGGGTGATGGCGCTGGTTGCGATACCTAAGCGGGCGGCGTTCGGCAGGTGCGGAGCCTCACGAAGGAACCGGAAGACAAGCCGTTCTGTAGCGCTCGAAACGACCGTTGTGTTCTCGGGCTCGCGCTCCTCCGGCTTCGGCCGTCCCTCCAGCGGATCAAGGCGTGGGGCATCGGGCGGGCAGAAGTCGAGGAGTTGCCGGCGCACGGCCTCGGGAATGTCCAGCGCGATCCAGGAGTCGCTCTTGTTGTCCCACAACTCCTCGAAGTGTCGCTCGATGTCTCGGATGAACGGCGTCCCCGGCGAGATCAGGTCAGCGCCGACCTGTCGCTCCCACGACGTATAGACCGCGAAGCGCTCGTAGTTCCTCTGCCAGCCCCGGATGGACTCGTTGCTGCTTCCGCTGAATCCGACCTTGTGTTTGTCGGCGTCCACGAAGACGCCTTCCTTCGGGTGGTAATACTCCTCGGCGTCCGAGGCGGGGAGTGGTTGCCCGTCGCGTCCGCGCGGTAGGACGACACGAATCTCTAGCGTCCCCTGAGCGACCATCCAGGCGAGTGCTTCCAGCCGCTTGCGGATCAGGTCGTCGGCACTGTTGAGCTTGCCGGACATTGCGGCCTCGACCTTGCCCTTGAGCCCCTCGCCGCGTCGAACCGCTTCGACATCCTCCTCGGATAGCTGCGCGCCGACGAGCAGCCGCATCCGGCCGTCGTTCGCGATCAGGCGAACAACTCCAGCCGCCGCGACCGCGAGAGCCGAACTGGAGAAGTACCCTGCGCTCCGGTCATACCGGACGCTTCGTTCGAGCGCCGGGATGTAGAAGCCATGCAGCCGGTCGTCATTCGGGCCGTAGCTGATCTGGAAGGAGTGCGTGCAGAGTGAACTCATCCTCGGGCTCCGATTGCTGCACACCAAGCGCGATGGTGATGAAGCGGGATGAGATTGAGTCCCGAGCTACAGCACATCGAATGGGCTGCCGTGGTTGGGATAGAACAGCCTTTCGTAGAGCTGCGTGATGTACGAGTCCGTCATCCCCGCGATGTAGTCGCAGAGCACCCGCATCTCCGAGGTCCGATTTCCACTCGCCGCCTTCCAGCGCTCGCAGTGCTGCCCGTAGAGGAGATCGGGGGACATCCCCGACAGGACCTCCCACACCTCTGCCATGATGAACGCGCCGCGACTCTCGATCTGCTGCACTACCGGACGGGAAATCAGCTCGTCCCAAACGAACGTGGTAAGCCCGTCCAAGAGGGACCGTTGGCATTGTGGTAGATCCGCGCGATGGGTCAGGATTGGGCACGTCAGCTTGCCGCCGTCAGGCGACTCATTTTGCACAAGCTGCACGGATGATACGAACAAGTTCACCAGCTCCCCGATGGCGTTCTTTCGTTCGCGCGAATTGCCGCCCGTGAGTTGCCGCAGAACGTCTTCTGCCGACATCGCCCGGCCCTCGAACGCCTCCGACAGAAGCTTCGGCAGGTTGTGGGACGATCCCTCAATCTGCCCTTTGCTCACTTGCTCAAGACGAAGAGCGTCCTCAAGGTCGTGGACGCCGTAGGCGATGTCATCCGCCAGTTCCATGATTGTAGTGTCGAGGGAACGGTGCTTCGGCTTCGCGAGTTTGCCCGGCTTGCTCGGAGGTGCCAGCTCTCGAAGCCAACTTCGTTCCGCATCGGTGAACGGCTCCATCAACCAAGCAACAAGGTCATCCTCCGTCCGCAAGAAGCCTTTCGGTGGGGTCAGTCCTTGGCGCGGGTGGGCTCGAGTCCGATCAGATTCTCCTGGGGCTACTTCCTTGTCCTTGGGAGGGAACTGACTGAGGGACTCGGTGATGCTGACCGGGTACTTCAAGACGGCCAACAAGAGACGACGAGTGAGGTCCAATCCGTGCGACTCCGCCCCATTCTCCAACTTGGTCAGAATGCGCAGGGTTTGCCCATTGCCCTCGAACCCACCGTGGTCCCGCATGAGCAGATTGAGCTGGCGCTCGCCATAATGCCCGAAGGGGGGATGTCCCAGGTCATGGGCGAGGGCGCTTGCCTCCACCAAGCTTCGCGGAGGCAACGCGAATGCAAAGTCGCGCTCACGGTCACGAAGGTGGTGGGTGATCCCTCTTCCGATCTGTGCGACCTCTAGTGAGTGCGTGAGCCGGGTCCGGTAGAAGTCACCGTACCCGACACTCAATACTTGTGTCTTCGACTGCAATCGCCGGAATGAAGGTGAGTGCAAGATCCGGGAGTAATCGCGATCGTACGGCCGTCGCGACTCATCCTCACGCTTCTGATTTCCTCCGCTGCGGCGCTCCTCAAGTCGGTAGCGCTCCGTGAGGTCGTCTTCCTTCCGCTTGCTCTTCACTTCATCCGTCACGAGCCGTCCTCCTCATCCTGGTGGAGGTCTTTGCCGTCGTTGAGGGCTTGTGGGGCGGCGAGGCTTTGGTCGAAAAGGTCGCCCTGTTGAGGGACCGGTGCAGCATCTGTCTCGGGCGGAGAGGTCAGGTCGTCAAAGAAGGAGAGGCGCATCTTCTCCAATGTTGCGGCCTCGGGGCGGACGAACTCGCCCTTCTGCTTTGTGCGCGGGATGGCGTTGATGAGGGCTTGGACGAGCGCCTTGAAGGTGCTGTCGTTCAGCAGCTCAGCTTCGCGAAGGAACTGCTGGCACGCCTGCGCGCCGTCCTCCTGGTAGAGAAGCATTGCAGTGTGGACGGCGTCGATCCAGGCGGAGAAAGTCCGCAGGTCTGGATCGACCATGCCGCGTTTGCGGCGGGCCGTCGGAGACTGGAGAAGGACCGTTGCACCCTTCTTCGTAACGAGCTTCTTCTCGGAGATTATCTGTTTCTCTAGGTCGAGACCAAGGGCCAGCGCAAGCTTGCGTGCCTCGTCGCCAGGAAACTCCTGAGCCTGGAAGGCGTCCCAAGCCATCAAGTACCAGTCGGTGAATGGATCGAAGGCGACAGTGCGGCCGAGAAGTAGGCCCTGTTTCCGCAGATCGATCACCTCCTCGCGCGCAAGATCGAGCGCGATTTCGGGACGTAAGGGCTTGGGCTCACCACTTTGCTCGTCCACCTCGCTGGTGAGCACGGGCCAATTCTCAGAGAGGATCGCGAGGGTTGGACCGAAGGTCGCTATGTACAGGTCCACTCCACGAATGCCTTGCGCCTCGAACTCCCCCGCCTTTTCGCGAGCGACACGGCGGATGCGGCCCTTGAGGTCCTCCCACCAAACCGGATTGGTAGATGCAGTACGCTTCCTGCAAGAGAGAAGAATCGTGCTCTGGGCTGCATTCTTCTTGGCCTGATGTACTGATTTGTCGCTCTCCGTATGAACTGGCCAGGAGCTATGAATAGCAAACCCCGCACCTATGAGGGAGCTTGCGAGGGTATCCCAAGCCTCGACTTGCTTGTGCGTAAACATGACCGTCAACACGCCGTCGTCGGTCAGGACGCGCTGCATCTCGCTAAAGGCAGCACTCATCTTGCGCTGATAGTCTTCGAGCGCGAGTTGCTTCTTCTTCTTCCCTCTGTCCGAGAACCTCGCCGCGTTCGCAACGGCCTCATCATCCTTGTTGCATAGCTCCTCTACGAGCATTCCAGGATAGACGTCGCGCAAGATGCGCTTCAACCAAACGTAGAAGTAATCCGCCAGCTCCGCGTACATGACGTTGTCGTAGTACGGCGGGTCGACACAGATGTGATCGATCGACGAATCACCAATGGTCGCGAGCCGTGCCGCTGACCCCTGTGACATCGTGATCCGGTTAGCAGAACCCTCGCCGCTGTCCCCAGGAAGCAGGCGGCAAATTCCCAGATAAGCGTCGAGGATCTGATCGAGACTCCAGGGGATCAATGCGTTCGCAGCATCGAATTCGGCGGGGCTCCACTTGAACGAGAAATCGTGGCGCACGAAGGTGTTTCGCACCTTCATTCGACCCGCGTCCCACGTAACTTGACGGGAGTTGTGCGCGAGCGCCTTGTCAAAGACCATCGCAAGGAGTTTGAGAATCGCCCCAGCACGATCCTCACCAACCTCCGAGGTGACTTCGGCATAGAGGTCTCTTATCTCCTGTGCGATGAGCGTCATTGAGAGCAGTTGACGAGGACCGAAGGTCTGGGACCAGTCAGTCATCCCGTATATTCGCGTCGACCAGTCCGCGCGGCCTTCCGTTCTCGGTTCCGTGGGGACGAGGTCCTTCGCCGTCAAAGAGGGAAGTAACTCGGCAAGGTCTGTCTCTGCCAGCTTGACGGCTTCAAGGTCCGCTTGGCTCGGTGGGGAGAATCGGAATTCTGAGCCTGACTTCAACACAAGCGCGCACAGCTGTTGGCCCATCCGTCCAGCCTGAGCTTCGGCCTTTATGTAGTCACCGTCAACGGGCTGATTAGCCGCCCAGGGGGATATCCCATTACCCCTCTTCACCGTGCCTGTGTCAGGGTCGAGCGCGTCAACGTTATCTCCTAAGACCACCTCGTACGTTGCCTCATCCTTGCTACTCGCAAAGATTGGCTTTAGCGCGGCCTTTGGACGTGACTTGGAAAGCCACCAGTTAGGCAAAAGAGGGAGGGTCTTGCCAGTGTACGGGCATCGGACAGTTCGTGCCCAAATGAACGCGTGGATGTTCTCCGTCCGCTGAGGATAGTACGTCGTGAGGCGTGCCCGGACTCTCTGCTCAAGTTCTTGCCCCCACTTTCTCAAGTCAACGAGTAGCCCTTCTCCGTACTTGTTGGGCACTTCGAGGGTTGCATCAAGAACTATTCGAGCTACGGGATTCAGCTCATTTGCATAGGTGTCGAAGCCGTAACGAACGGCCTCGAAGGGGATTGAGCCGCCACCCGAGAAAGGGTCGAGTACGCTGAGGTCGCGTTTGCCCCACGTGTGCTCAAGGAGATCACCGAGAGTCACTCGGAAGTCCTCGGTGGGGTTGATGGTGAAGGCGCGCTTGTGTTTGTACGGAGGCTCCGGGAGCTTTCCGAATCCAGTGTCCTTCGCCCACTGAATGAGCTTCCGCCCAGCCACCGGATCACCGAAGATCCCACAGAGCCGCACGAACCACCGTTCGTAGCTCTTCTCGTCAGGGAAACGGTCGCGAAGAGCCTCGGGCCATTCCCCGTTCCATGCGGGCAGAACGCTTGCAAGTATCGCCGCACGGCTCGTGAGCAGGGGACGGCGCGCCCACCATACGTGAAGAAAGTAGAGCGGTGGCAACGCACTCGACGCTCCGCGCTCACGCATGGACTCCGCCCCGATCACGTCGATCGGGAACCAGCGCTCGATTAGGACAGGCGGTCTTGTCGGCATCCTTACTCCTCGGCCATCAAGATGCGCAGCGCTCGCTGAGCGCGACGGGCCGAGTCTTGTGATGCCGTCTTCGAGAACCAGTAGAGGACTTCCTCGTGCTCCATCGCGCGGACGTGCTCGGATATGGATTCGATACGCGATGTCTTGCGTAGCGGCTTCACGGCCTGGAACAGCAGGCCCAGACGAACGGCGTCCTCCTCGCTGATCTGAAAGGGCGCGCGGCGCTTCGGGCCGATGTCAGTAGCGCGGTATCCCGCGCGCTTGACGGCGGTGAGCACAGGCTCCATGACCGAGCGCAACGGGTCTCCCCAAACCTGTACGACGCGCTCCATGTCGGGTTCGTCATCGTGCTGGTTGGCTCGTACGCGGCTCTGGAACAACGCGAGGCCGTATCCAGCTCGCTTGCCCGTGAGTTCGGGCGGGATGACCCGCAGCTCGTAGTGCCTTCTCGGTTTGGTAGACATGATCATTCGGCCTACTCCTTCGCGGGATCGGCTTCCTCGACATCGGCTACGAGCTTGCCGAGGGCCAGGGTTGTGAACACATCGCGCAGAGTTTGGAACTGGTCGGAACTGACGAGCAGCCCATCCGGGAAGCTGGCGCGGAGAACGGTCTTCACGTTGACCTTGGTCGCCTCCTGACCAAAGGCGTCGGTGAGTTGCTTGACGCGCTTGTAGCGCTCCCATGGGCCGGTGAAACGCACTGAGAAGCTCGCGGGTTCTGCACCCTCGTGGAACTCGGCGTTGAGTTCCTGGATCACCCTGTACTCGCCCTTGCCGAGCTGGGGAATTGCTAGGCCAAGCGCGCGGGCGTCCGCGACTGCCTCCTTGCCCTGGCCCTCGGCGGTCAGGAACAGGCGCTGAATCGTTGTGCGGTTCTTGTCGTGGAACTCGTCGGCGATCTTCTGAAAGACCTGCCCTGGGGAGCCGTCCGCGCGCACGCGCAGGCCGGCGTCGTCAGGCTTGTCTCCGTACTCGGGCGCGGCCTCGCAGACGCACTCAGCCTCACCGCAAAGCGGGCAAGGTTCGTCGCTCGCGTCCGCGACCTCGCCCTTAATCTTGAGTCCCAGGCGGCGCGCCTCATCGGGCGTGTACAACGTCACGTCCTCGGAGAGCTGAACCAGGGGAGCAGGTGACACCTTCGCGTAGCCGAGCTGCTCTGTTGCGTCGTAGTAGACCCAGGTGCCCTGCGTGCAGCCCTGCTTGATGGTCTTCTTGAGCTGATTCACGTCGAGCAGAATCTTGAGCCCGATGCGCTTGGCGAACTCGCGCCGTAGGTCCTCGGTGCTCAGCAGGTCTTGGCCGTGGGGCCAAGCCTTCGCCTTGACGTACGCGGGCGGCATGGCCGGGTCGTCAGCGGTCAGCACCTTCTGCAACTGCTTGAGCACCCGGAGGACGACGGCGCTCTGGTCCTTGACCTCGCCTTGGTCCTGGGCGGGGAACGCCTCACGCCCGAGGCCACCGGCGTGCTTCGGTGCGTCCGCGCTGGGGTAGAAGAGGTGTCGGAAAGCGCGCGTGATGGCGATGCGGACCTCAAGCTCGGCCGCCTCTTCCATGCCGCGCAGCTTCTTCTTCTGCTCGTCGCCGAAGTCACCGAAGCGGGCGGAGTCCGCGACGATACGTCGGATAGCAAGGTGGCGCTGCGTCACGTCCACCATGCGCTCGACGTGATCCTCGTCGGGAACGAGGAAGACCACGTTGTTCTTGTACGTGCGGTAGCCCTCCATCGTCCCCGCGTGGTCGAAGAGCTTCGTCACGAGGTCCGGCACCGTGCCCTCGGTCGCGCTCGTCGTCGCGGCGTCGTAGTGAACGATGACCAACTTCGGTTCCTTGGCGTCGTCGTCCAACTCGGCCGCCTCGGCCGGGAAGAACACCGGCTTGAAGGCTCCTTTGCGCCAGATTGTTCTGATTCGATCGTCGAGATCGCCCTTTGCTTTCACGCGACCGACGAGCGGCACCTCGTCCTCGATGACCTTCTGGAGACTCGGCTCAGTCGAGAACCGGTATCGGTGCCCGTCGAAGTGCAGGAACCAGAAGGCGCTGCCCGGCCCCCTCTCCTCGCCGAGCATGAGGGACAGCGTCTTGGCGACGTGCTGCGGATCATCCCCGGGCTGGAGGACTGCAGCCAGTAGTTCAGAGGGATCGACACCCGTAGCGACGCCCTGCGTCAGGCTGTGAAGGAGAACCGTAGTCGCGATTCTCTCCGCGTAGGGCGGCTTACCAGCCTCGACCCAACGGCGGTCAATGGTCGTAGCCTTCGCTTCCGCGCCTTGCCTCGGGCTCGTGATGTCCGCCTCGATAACGCTGCGGAACGCCGGCCGTTCCAAGCGGCTCGTGAGGTCGTTCACGATGTCATCGAGGGATAGGTCGAGGTGATGCACGGAAATCAGGAAAGTGTCCCCCGGTTTCTCCTGCCAGAGCTGACGCACGACGCGAGCCAGGAGCCGGAGGGCTCCGCGCGTCTTCTGGAAGTTCGGGATCGTCGCGGTCTTGCGATTGAGCGTCGTCAGGAACTCAGGATGAAACGGGTAGTCCTGCGCCATCTCGGCCGTGTACTCGGAGCGGAGGGCGCGCTGCGGGATGTCCACCCCCTGTGACTCAAGCTGCGCGAAGTAGTTGCAAAATTCCTGCGCGATTCCTTTCCCTGCATCGGCCGCGATGGACTTGAAGAGGCGGTGTGTGACGATCCGGGAGATCTCGGTCTCGCCAGTGGGCGTGATGACGCGCTCCTGGCGTGCTGATACCCGACGGGCTTCGCCAAGCTCCTGGCGGAGGTCGTCGGACTCGCGCGAGAAGGCGTCCGAGGAGTCGGCGAGGGTGAGGACGACGACGATCTTGGGCTTGCTCGAAGCGAACTCGATGAGCGTCATCAAGAACGCGACGGTCTGCTCCGCGAGGTCGCTGCGCTTGTTGGCGGTCTGAACCGCCTTTGCGGACCGAAGGTAGCGCGCGATTTCGTCGAGCATGATCAGCGCTGGACCGTCGCCGACGAGCTTCTCCAGAACCTGGGTGCCCGGTGCGACGAGGGTCTCGTCGCTATTCCTGACGATCTCGAAGGCACTGTCGGGGTCGCCGCTGGCACGGCCGAGTTGGTAAGCAATCTCGCCCCAAAGCGTGCGAGTCGTCAGCGTACCGTGGTCGATGCCGTTGCCCGGATCCATGTCAGAGCCGACGACCCCGGCAGTGGGCCACGGCGTTGCAGGCAGCCAGGACAGGTCAATCTGGAGGCCATCGGGAATCCCCTCCGAGCGCCCCTGGGCAAGGTGGTACAGGGCGATCAGGTTGTGGGACTTGCCCCCGCCAAAGCTTGTCTCCAGACGCACGAACGGGCTGCTAGCAGGCTCGCGGCCGGAAAGGCGGCCGAGCACCTCTCGGGCGAGAGCGCGCAGGCCCTCAGTCGGGTAGGTGCTACGGAAGAACCGTTCGCCGTCTTGGTAGATGGAATCGGCCTGCCCCTCGACCACGTCCTTGAGACGGGCCGCGAACATCTCGTCTCGCAGGTCCCCGGAGAGCACCTCGTCGCGCGGTTGGCAGTTCTCGAAAATCGTCTTCACCGGGTCTCCTCCCACGAAGCTCGAATCAGTGAGTTGGTTGCGAATGAGGTCATCGAGTCGGTTTGTTTCCACGGTTGGCGCGGATCTGATCTTTGGCCCAGGCGTCTATCGCGGGGCGGAAGAACCGCCACGAGGTCCCGACCTTGAAGGCGGGTAGCTTCTTGTTCTGGGCGAGGCGGTAGACGGTCTTCTCGGAGAGCTTGAGAAGATCTGCGACCTCGGGGACGGTCATGTACTGCTCGACCATGGGTGGTGGCTCCGGGGTAGTGAGAGCATGGCAGAGGAGTCCAACCGAGTCCAACCCCGCCAAGTTGTTTCGTTGGACGGTTCACAGAGACAAGGCGCGGAGTGCCATGCTTGGGCCCCCAAGAGTGCATTTTAGGCCCCGGGGGTCAGGGTCGTCAGCCTGACAGTAGTCGGCAGTACGAACCTCCGATGTTCACGGCTTCGGGTCCCCTGCGGTGCCACCTCAGGACTGCGGGTCAGGACCATGAGACCCTGAGTCGAGCTCTTCGACTCTTGCAACACACAAACAACTCACCGGCCACACCTCCTCGCAGCCCGGCGGCGGTGCATTCTGATCCTTGTCCGAGAACCTCCGAGGAACTCCCGGAATGGTGCCCGAAGGACTGGCAATGCCACCCAATTCGAATCAGGACCCCCAAAGTGGGTGTCGAACCTTCTCGAATGCGCTCGAGACTTGCGAGATCATGCGACTCGGTGCAAGTTGCAGGCGGTCGAAGGCGCTCCTGCATCCGACCACCATCACATGCACCATCACACTCCGCGAAACAGCCCAAAACCGGGCCTGACGACCCCGTCAGTGTGGCGTATGCACAGCTTTTCATCCTGGCGACTGGGGTTCAAATCCCCACGGGGTCACCACTCTTCCTCCTTCCGCGCACGGTGTTGCGGGGAGTCGCAGGGAGTCGCGGAAGCGAGTGCTGGCAACGCCTAACGGTCGGGTTGCGTCTCCGCATCCGACCGGTTCAACGGACCGCCAACCACTTACACCGCACCCACCGTTTCCGCAGCGGCGGCACCATGCCCCTCACCGCGTGCCTCCATCCCCCTCGCGACGCG
>TARA_R110002126_G_scaffold277373_2_pt1 | contig 19598 bp, 20 predicted proteins | sample TARA_R110002126 | Tara Oceans TARA_R110002126 (sample SAMEA4397536) | marine metagenome | biome: Polar Biome; feature: [DCM] deep chlorophyll maximum layer (ENVO:01000326); material: water (ENVO:00002006), including particulate matter (ENVO:01000060) such as... | depth 30 m
AGAAGCTACTTTTGCAGGACCAATAACCAATGCATCTATGAATCCAGCACGTTCTTTAGCTCCGAATATCGTTTCTGGTAATATGCAAGGCTTATGGTTGTATGTAGTTGCACCAGTTTTGGGAGCACTTTTGGCTGTTGTTTCTTGTAAGTTGGTAAAAGACGATAATTGTTGTGATGAAGGATGTTAGTTTTTTTGACACGAATTTCACGAATTTATACTGAAAAGTTTGGTCAAATTTATGCAAATATAGTTTCATCGATTGTTCATCGAAATTCTTAGTAAGTAATTTTTAAATCCGCGTAAATCTGTAAAATTAGTGTCTAATTGGTTTTAAATATATGAACAAAATAAGTGTTTTAGGTTGCGGTTGGTTGGGGAAACCACTGGCACTTTCTTTTTTAGAAGATGGGTTTTCGGTTAAAGGATCTACAACTTCTGAGGATAAAATTGATGTGTTAGAAAGCTTAGATATCGAAGCTCATTTGGTAAATATCTCTGAACTTGAGGCCTTTGATCTTTTTTTAGAATCCGATATTCTGGTTATTGCCATCACCTCTAAAGATATTGATGGTTTTGAAAACTTAATTTCTCAAATTCAAGAATCTTCTATTCAAAAAGTGATTTTTATTAGTTCAACTTCTGTATATCCTAGTATTAATAAAATAATGACAGAGGAAGATGAAGTTGTTAAAAATCATCCTTTAGTAGGAATTGAAAATTTATTTATAGAAAATACTTCTTTTGAAACAACCGTTATTCGTTTTGCAGGTTTATTTGGTGGTGAAAGACACCCTGCAAATTGGTTTAAAAACGGACGAAAAATTCCGCAACCAAAAGGGTTTGTAAATATGATTCATAGAGAAGATTGTATCGCAATTATTCACCAAATCATCAATCAAAATTCTTGGAATCAGGTTTTTAATGCATGCGCTGATCATCACCCAACAAGAAGAGCGTTTTATACGATAGCGAAACTAAGTAAAGATTTTGAAGTGCCAGAATTTGAAGAGAATGAAGTTTATCAGTGGAAAATTATCAGCTCTAAAAAAGTACAGCAAGTTTTAGATTATGAATTTATTCACGGTGATTTGTTAAATATTTAGTTTCAAAACTAGAAGATTTTTATTTTTGCTTACTGCTTACTGCTTACTGCTTACTGCTTACCGCTTACTATACTTTCTTTTACGCCAATAATTAAACCCAAATCCGAATCCGAACAACAGAACCAAGGGCAAAACAACATTTATAAACTGCCAGAAAGTACGCTCTTGATATGCTTTTTGTTTATCTAAAATATTAATTTGAAGTGTTTTATTTCTTAAATCAATCAAACCAGAATCATCTAACAAGTAATCGACAGCATTTCTTAAAAAATCTTTATTACCAAACGTTTGATTGGTCCATTTGTCTCTATTCAAATCAGTGGGTTCACCTTTTAAAATTTGATTTTTACCAACATCACCATCAGCAATAATTATCATTTTATTATTGGTAGCACTAGGTTTAAAAAGATTGGTTTTAAAAGGTTTTACTCTATTTTTATATGCCGAATTAAAATCACCCTCTAACAAAACAGCAAATAATTGGTTTCCGCTTTTATATTCATTTTTTTGAGGTTCCTCGGCAATAGATTGCAACTCAATAATAGTCGGTGTTCCTACTTTTTGAGTCAATGGAGAGCTCATTAATAAAGGCGTTTTTTTGATGTTGTTTTTCAAAGTATCAATTTGGTTTGCAAACTGCAAACGAACTGGAGCAATATTTTTGGTGATGGAATGATTTGGATTGCCACCAACCAAAGGATGATAAAACCAATCTAAATTTTGAAACTGTGTTTGATTGCCCACTTTTCCTGTTGCTAAAGAAATTTGAGCAGCATACAAATCTTTAACCAAAGTAGTGTTAATGCGAATTCCGTAAGAAAACAACAAATCAGTCAAATTTAAATCTCTTGGATAGGCCAACATTTTTCCAGAAGCTAGCAAACTATCTTGGTCTGCTTGTACATTGTCTAACATCCAAAGTGTTTTACCTCCGTTAGTTATGAATTGATCTAAAACAAACTTTTCTTCCGCTGTAAATTTTTGTGTGGGTTTGGTAATTATTGCTAAATCTAAACCAGTTAAATCTTGTAAAGTTTGCTGCGGCTTTTTAGCTACAGAATCTAACGTAAATTTCGCCAACTTGTATTTTTTAGCCACATCACTTAAAAAACTATATTGATAAATATCGTGCAATTCGCCATTTCCAGTAATTAAGGCAACTCTTTTGTTGTTTTCTTGGGTGATGGAATTAATGGCGTTGCTAAAGCTATATTCTAAATTCTCTATTGCTTTTTGTAATTGCGCTTCTTGACTCGCTACAATTGAGGTCGGTAATAAAGAAACAATGCTTGTTTTTGCTTCAAAATTGATTTCTGCCCAAGGAAAAATAATGGCTTCTGAGAGTTTACCATCTTCTTCAACAGTTAGTTGACTGGGTAGCATTCCTTTTTTAATCAATTCCTCACGTTGATTGTCTGGATTTTCAAAATGAATTTTAATAGAGCTGTTTTCTGCCGCTAATTCTTCTAAATATTGGCGAGTTTCGACTTGTAATCTTTTAAATTCTGATGGAAAATCGCCCTCTAAATACACGGTTATAAAAAGCGGTTTTTTTACTTTTAATAAAATGGAATTTGTGGTTTCTGAAAGCGTGTAACGTTTATCTGCTGTTAAATCAAAACGAATATAAAAAGATTGGTTGATGATGTTTAGAACGACTAAACCAACTATTAAAAAAACAATATTTTTTATAGATTTATTCATTTTCTAAACGTGTTTTAGTAATGAATAAAAAGAAAATAGTAACGCTTAAAAAATAAATCAGATCTCTGGTATCAATAACTCCTCTCGAAATACTTTTAAAATGTTCGTTAATACCTAGTTGTTTTATAGTTAACGCATCATTGCCAAAAGAATTGGAAATTGCATCAAAACCGTAAAACAAGATAAAAGTGATAAAAACACCCAAAATAAACGCAACAATCTGATTTTTAGATAAAGTTGATGTAAATAAACCCACAGCGGTATATGTTGCTGCTAAAAAAAGCAAACCTATATAAGAACCAATTGTACTTCCAAAATCAATATTTCCTATTGGGTTTCCAAGCTGATAAACCGTGTAAACGTATATAAAAGTAGGAATAATTGCGATACAAACCAATAGGAGTGAAGCCCAAAATTTACCTAAAACGATTTGCCAATCAGAAATGGGTTTTGTTTTTAACAACTCAATAGTTCCTGAATTGAATTCATCTGCAAAACTTTTCATTGTAATTGCAGGAATCAAAAAAAGAAAAACCCAAGGCGCTAGATAAAAAAACGGAGTTACATCTGCAAAACCGGCGTTTAGAATATTAAAATTATCATTAAAAATAAATAAAAACAAATTTGTAATCAGCAAGAAAACCCCAATAACTAAATACGCAATTGGACTTGCAAAAAATGAGTTGAATTCTTTTTTTAAAATGGTTATCAAATGTGTACTCGTTTAACTATTTGTATGTTTGATTATTTTTCTAATCGATAACTTCGATTATTTTCAAAACCTTCATCTCTTCTTTCAGGATGTAAAACAAAGTTTAGTTTTTCTAATAACGCAATAGAAGCAACATTATTTTTGTGTGTAAATGCTTCAATAGTTTTTAAGTCTAAATTTTGAAATCCGAAATTTAAAACAGGTTCAAAAGCTTCGCTCATATACCCTCTTTCTTGATAATCTGGGTCTAATTCATAACCAATTTCTGCATAATCATCTTCGTCTTCAAAATTCCGTAAACCAATGGTACCTAGCAATTGATTACTGCTTTTTAATTCTATTACCCAAAAAACACCTTTATTGTTTTCTGTTAACGTAGTAATACGATCAATAAAAGCCCTAGCTTCAGAAAGGTTTTTAGGTGTTCTTCTGTCTATAAACTCATTAACTTCTTTGTTGGTTCTTAAACCAAAAATAGCTTTTGCATCATTTAAATCTAATGCTCTTAAAGTTAATCTTTCCGTTTCTAAAACAGGAAAAGGTGTAAAGTTGTGTGTCATATTTATTATAAAAAAAAGGAAAATCCTAAATTAGTTCCAAAAACGGTGTCAGTTTGGGCTCTTCTTGTGTTTGAAAATTCAGAAATAAATTTTATCTGGCGATAATTTAAAATTAATTCTAACGAAAAATTCGTGTTGATAAAAAATGCCAAACCTCCACCAATATTTAATGCTTTTATATCTGTATCTATTTTATTTACAAAACCAGTTAATCCATTATCAACTATAGTTGTAACAAAATTGTCTTTTATTTTACCTCTTCCATAACTAGTTCTTATAAAGGGTTTGAATCTTCCTTTCAAAAAATAATATTTTGCAAATGGGGCTACTGTATAAGCTATTATTTTATCGGAGTCTTCAGGATTTGTACTAGTATAACTTATACTTAAACCAGTAGTTAAATTATTCAATAAAAAATAACCTATTTCAGAATTTATATTCAATTGAGAAAACTTATTTGTGTCACTGATACCTTGAGAATTATTACCACTAGTGCTTATTATATCAGTTTTTGATTTAGAAAAATTCAAATTACTATTTGCTCCAACATAAAACTTCCCTTTTTCAGTTTGGCCATACGCTGTAATTGTAAATAATGTACTGAGTAATAAAACAATTTCTTGAAATTTCATAGCAGTAAAATTAGGTTAAAGACTCTCTTTTATCTACACTCCAAGCTTCTGGTTTGCCATTAAAATAACGTTTGGTTTGTTGCCAAGTCGCTTTGAAAAAATCGGAATTTCGATAATTTTCTAAATCTTGTTCAGCCTTCCAATACGAATAGGTGAAAAAGATTTCTGGATTGTTTTTATCTTGATACAATTCTAGTAATTGGCAACCTTTCGTATTGCGAATCAAAGTTTTCTTTTCATCAAACATTTGCTGAAATTCTTCAATATATTTCGAATGAAAACTCATTTTTACAATTCTAACAAACATAAAAAATTAAGATAAAGGGGTGTATTCTGGTTTAGATTCCGTAAAAAAATCAATAATTATAGGATCTCTGTATGCTAAGCCTAACAATGTAGATGCTCCACCAACTGTATTTAAATTACTTCTGTAAACCGCAATTTCTAAAAAACCAGCAGAATTAAAAAGTGTTAGTTTGTTTCCATCAAATACTCGAGATTCTGTAGAGTTATTGTTGGTAATTTCATTGTATTTATTAAAGATTTTGGTAAATGAATAACGAGCAGCGTGCACTTCATGACGCCTTCCTTTGCCAATATCATTAAACATTTTTTTACTGATGTTGGTAATTACATTTCCATAATTATCAATATATAACACGCCACCAATAATTTGTGTTTGCGTCTGATTTACCTTTGGCTTAATTTCAATTAATTTTTTATACTCAAAAGTTTCCTTTCCTATAACTGTTAGATTTCCTCCTCTGGCAATAAAACAAGCCACTTTTACAAAAACATCTAAAACAGGAAAACTACTCTCAATTCTATCGTGAATATTAATTTCTACAATTTTAGTTGGCTGAATTTCTGATGCAATCATAGATATTAATCCATTATCAGGACACACAAAAAAATGATCATCTAAAGAAATTGCAATATGCTTGTTGTCTGCACTTAACTCAGAGTCAACCCCAACAATATGAATGGTTCCTTTAGGGAAACTTTTATAAGAGTTCTTTAAAATATAAGCAGTTTCGGTAATGTTAAAGGGCGATATTTCGTGGGTAATGTCTACAATTTTAGCATCTGCGAGCTCAGAATAAATTGCACCTTTAACAGCCCCAACAAAGTGGTCTTTTGTTCCAAAATCGGTTGTTAAAGTAATTAAAGACATTAATTTTTGACTGTTAATTAAATGTGTAAAAGTTGTTAACTATTTTACGCAAATCTAATCATTTTAGTGTTTTTAATTGCTATTTTTAGTTGAAATATAATTGTATTAAACTTGTAAAAAAAAACATTTGAACGAACGCATTATAGAGTTAACGGAAATTAACCCAAAAGATTTCTTTGGCACCCAAAATAGTACAATAGCGCAACTAAAAAGATACTTCCCGAAAATTAAAATTGTTGCAAGAGGATCTCAACTTAAAATTTACGGAGAATCAGATATTTTAGACGAATTTGAAATAAGATTTAGTCGTTTAATAAAATATTTTAATCGTTATAATAAATTAGATGAGAATAGTATCGAACGTATTTTAACGTCTAATGGACAAGATGAAAAAACCATTGCCGCTAAAAATAATAAAGATGTTTTGGTACACGGAGTTAATGGCAAATTAATAAAGCCTCAAACCGAAAATCAGCGTAAAATGGTAACGTTAATGGGTAAAAATGATATGTTGTTTGCTGTTGGCCCGGCAGGAACAGGTAAAACCTATACCGCTGTTGCTTTGGCTGTTAAAGCGCTAAAAGAAAAAGAGGTAAGAAGGATTATTTTAACAAGACCTGCTGTAGAATCTGGAGAAAATTTAGGTTTTTTACCCGGTGATTTAAAAGAAAAATTAGATCCGTATATGCAACCTTTGTATGATGCTTTGCGAGATATGATTCCTCATGAAAGGCTAGAATCACATATCGAAAAAGGTATTATTCAAATAGCACCATTGGCATTTATGCGAGGTAGAACTTTAGATAATGCATTTGTAATTTTAGATGAAGCTCAAAATACGACCCACAACCAGATGAAAATGTTTTTGACTCGAATGGGTAAAAGTGCAAAGTTTATCATTACTGGAGATCCTGGTCAGATAGATTTGCCAAGAAAGCAAGTTTCTGGCTTAAAAGAATCATTATTGGCTTTAAAAGATATTGACGGAATTGCGCAAGTATATTTAGACGATAAAGATGTGGTAAGACACCGATTGGTTAGAAAAATAATTTCCGCATACAAAAGCATAGAAACAGAATGATAAAAATAGAACAAGACAAATTAGGGCTACAAGATTATTTTTACATTGGGTATTTGTACCTTATTATTTTAGGAATTGTAAGTGATGCCATCTTTTATGGAATTTTTGGAGTTTCTTATCTGAATTATACCACAATTTTAGATGCTTTAATTTCTCCAATCAGTTTATTGATAAATAATTGGAAAATCTCATTGTTTTTAGGGTTTATGTTTTGGTTGATGTACTTGTATTTTACCAAATGGATGTTTAAAATATATGCTTACCTAAGAAAGAAAAAATGGTATCAAAAAATGTATAACATTGAAAAATGGGATAAGAAATACGAAGCGTTAGGCAAGAAAAAAAATATAATTCCGGGAATGATGTTTATCTTCTTTCTATTATTTATTTCCATGAGAACGGGCATGGGAATTGGCATGAAGTATAAATATGCCAATAAAGAAATCATCCCAAATCATACCCTAATTTTCAAAGATAATACGAGGTTAGATGTTCGAAAAATAGGTCAAAATTCAGCGTATTTTTTCTATTTTATACCAGGTGAAAAAGTAATTACAGCTACACCAATTACAGATAATTTAAAGCAGATAAAATTACTCGAAAACAAAAAGAAATAATTTTAGATAGCTTATTTTTACACCTTCAACAACAATTAACAAATGAATACTATTAACGAAACCAATTTTACGTTTCCAAATCAAAAATCAATTTATAAAGGTAAAGTAAGAGAAGTTTATACTATAAATGATGCACTCTTAGTGATGATTGCCACAGATAGATTATCTGCTTTCGATGTAATTTTACCACGTCAAATTCCTTTTAAAGGGCAAATTTTAAATCAGATTGCTACCAAAATGATGAATGATACCGCAGATATTGTTCCTAATTGGTTGTTAGCAAACCCAGATGAAAATGTTGCAGTTGGCTATTTATGCGCACCTTTTAAAGTAGAAATGGTAATTAGAGGATATCTTTCTGGTCACGCAGCGCGCGAATATAAGGCTGGAAAACGCGTTTTATGCGGCGTAGAAATGCCCGAAGGATTAAAAGAAAATGATAAATTTCCTACCCCAATAATTACACCATCTACAAAAGCAGATAATGGCGAACATGATGAAGATATTTCTAGAGAAAATATTTTAGCAAACAGAATTGTTGCTGAAGAAGATTATAATATTTTAGAAAAATATACAAGAGCGCTATTTGAAAGAGGAACCGAAATTGCGGCTAAAAGAGGCTTAATCTTGGTAGATACCAAATACGAATTCGGAAAAACCAAAGACGGTAAAATTGTCTTGATTGATGAAATTCACACACCAGATTCATCTCGTTATTTTTATGCGGATGGATATCAAGAAAGACAAAATAGTGGACAAGTACAAAAACAATTGTCTAAAGAATTTGTACGTCAATGGTTAATAGAAAACGGTTTTCAAGGTAAAGAAGGTCAACAAATACCTGAAATGTCTGATGAAAAAATCATCGAAATTTCAAATAGATATATAGAATTATACGAACAAATTACCGGAGAAGCTTTTGTAAAAGCATCCACCGAAAATGTATTGCAAAGAATTGAAGAGAATGTGCTTCATTTTTTAAAAAACAACTAACTTTCTTAGACCTCTCAGGTTTTCAAAACCTAAAAGGTCTTTATAAATTAAAAATATGATCATAGAACCAAGAACAAGAGGCTTTATTTGTTTAACATCTCATCCAACAGGTTGCGAGCAAAACGTAATCAATCAAATTGAGTATGTAAAGTCTAAAGGAAAAATTGAAGGAGCAAAAAAAGTATTAGTTATTGGGGCATCAACAGGTTTTGGTTTAGCATCAAGAATTACAAGTGCTTTTGGTTCTGATGCAGCTACAATTGGTGTTTTCTTTGATAAACCAGCTACAGAAGGCAGACCTGGTTCTCCGGGATATTACAATACTGCAGCTTTCGAAAAACACGCACATCAGTCTGGTTTGTATGCAAAAAGTATTAATGGAGATGCATTTTCTAACGAAATAAAGGAGCAAGTTGTCAAATTAATCAAAGAAGATTTAGGTCAGATTGATTTGGTAATTTATAGTTTGGCATCACCAGTAAGAAAACATCCAAATACAGGAAAAAGATTTAAATCCGTTTTAAAACCAATTGGCGAAGTATTTACCAATAAAACGGTAGATTTCCATACGGGAAATGTAACAGAAATTTCTATAAATCCTGCTGAAGGAGATGATATCGAGAACACAATTACAGTAATGGGAGGCGAAGATTGGAAAATGTGGATAGATGCTTTACAAGCTGAAAACCTACTTTCTGAAGGCGCAACTACAGTAGCGTATTCTTATATTGGTCCAGATGTAACAAAACCAGTCTACAGAAATGGAACGATTGGTGCTGCTAAAGACGATTTAGAAAAGACGGCGTTCACAATTACTAATGATTTAAAATTGATTGGAGGAAAAGCGTACGTTTCTGTAAATAAAGCGCTGGTAACACAAGCTAGTTCTGCAATTCCTGTAATTCCTTTGTACATTTCTTTATTGTTTAAAGTGATGAAAGAAAAAGGGATTCATGAAGGGTGTATTGAGCAAATTCAACGTTTGTATAGTGAGCGTTTGTTTGGAGGTGATTTAGCGTTAGATGAAAAAGGAAGAATACGAATTGATGATTGGGAAATGCGGGAAGATGTTCAGGCAGAAATTGCTGAATTATGGAAAAGTGCCACAACCGAAAATTTAGCCGAAATTGGAGATTTACAAGGGTATAGTAACGAGTTTTTTAGTCTATTTGGTTTTAAAGTCGATGGTGTAGATTATAATGCTGATGTAAATGAAGTCGTTAAAATACCTAGTGAGCAATAATTAACTATACCTACAAGGTTTTTAAAATCTTGTAGGTAGTTTTATTTAAAACCTGTAAAGACTTTTAAAACTTATCGTATCATAAATCAATATATTTTTGAAAGCAGCCACAATAAAATCACTTAAAGACGAATTAGCCCATAAATCTGAAACCGAATTAAAAGAATTGTGTTTGCAATTGGCACGATTTAAGGTAGAAAACAAAGAATTACTGACGTATTTGTTATTTGAATCGCATAATGAAGAGCAATATAGAGAAAATTGTAGACTTTTTATTGATGCTGAATTCAATCAAATTGATACTAAAAATACGTATTACGTGCGAAAGAAAATACGTAAAATACTTTCCTCGAGTAAAAAGCTAATTCGTTTTTCAAAGCAGAAAGAAACAGAGGCTGAGGTATTACTCCATTTTTGTAAAAAGTTAAAAAATTATAATCCATATTTTAAAAGAAGTACACGTTTGCAAAACATATTTCAAACGCAATTTAAAATGGCTAAAAACGCGATTCATAAGTTACACGAAGATTTACAATACGATTACCAATTAGAATTAGATAATTTAGTAGACGATGAATAAAGAAAGACCAATATTATCTGATTTAGTAAATGAAAATACTACAGAAACAGAAACATTTCAAAACAAGGTTTTAAGACCGATTATTAAAATGCAGCACAATTTATTGATTGCCTTTTTTGAAAGTTATCTTAAAAAAAGAAAAATTTCCTTTACTGAATTAACGGAGGAAAAGAAAAGGAGAACTATAAAATCCGCTTTAGAGAAAGACATTGCTTTTAAAAACAAAATTATAGGCAGTATTTTAGGTCATTTTTCTTTGACGGAATATGATACTTATGTTAAAAATTCTTCAGAATTTAATAGACGAATAAAACAAATTATCATAAAAAGATTGCAAGACAGCACTACGGCTATAAATTAAAAAACCGCTACAATTAAGTAGCGGTTTCAATCAATCAACCAAAAAACTTCTTTATTTTTCATCTCGATAAGAAACCGAAACGACTTTTATAGAAGCTAACTTTTATAACTTATTAACTTTTACTTTACAAATATAGTTGTTATTTGTTTAATAAAATGTTAAATTACATAAACAGTTATAAAATTTGTTTATGTAATTTATAAAGTATTATTATTGTGGCATTACTACTGTATCAATAGCATGTACAACTCCATTAGAAGCAGCAACATCTGTTATTACTATTGTAGATGAATTTCCTTTAACATCAGTTAACATTACTTTACCATCTTTTAAAGATGCAGTTAACGTTCCGCCTTGTACAGTTTTAATTTTAAATGCACCATTGTTTGCTTTAATTGCAGCTATAACATCTTTGGCCATAAATTTCCCAGCAACTACATGGTATGTTAAGATTGCAGTTAATAATTTTTTGTTTTCAGCCTTCAATAAAGTAGCTACAGTACCTTCAGGTAGTTTTCCGAAAGCATCGTTTACAGGAGCAAATACTGTAAAAGGGCCATCACTGTTTAATGTGTCAACTAAACCTGCAGCTTTTACAGCAGCAACCAATGTGGTAAAGTTTTCGTTGGCAGAAGCTACGCCAACAATTGTTTTTTCATTCTTATTTTTTTCATCATTCTTTGGGTCAGTATTTGCAAAAGTTGGTAAAGAAATTACAATTGCTAAAACTGTTGTCGATAATAATTTTCTAAAATTCATTTTATATGTTTTAAGTTTGACACAAAGTTAGGATACAAGTATCTTTGTTTTGTTTAATTTTATGTTAAATAAACTAAACAAAATATTAAAATTTATTTCTATGAATTTCTTGAAGATTTTTAGATGCGTTATTGGTTGACATTTTCCATCATAAAAAAAGACGCAATCAAGCGCCTTTGTTATATTTATTTTTTAAATAAAATTACTTCGATGAAAGTAATTTCTTTTGATATTTTCCTTGAACAATATCAACAATGATTAAAATAGCGATTACAAAATAGAATGTAGTTTTACTCATTGGCACAATTTCTTCTCCAAACAGTTTTATATGTGCTAAATGACCACCTTCTGTAACCAACATAATACCAACAATAAATAAAATAAATAGTCCAAGAACTTCATACATTCTGTTTTTTGCTAAGAAAGATGAAACTCTATCTGCTAAAAACAACATTAACAAACCACTTACAACAATAGCAATTGCCATAATTATAAAAGCAGTTGTAGCGCTTTTAATTTCGCTCGTTAAACCTATAGCAGCTAAAATAGAATCAAAAGAAAAAACTAAATTCATTATTACGATACTTACTATGGCCGCATTTGCAGATTTTTTTCCTTTTGTGTCAACCATTTCAGATTGCTCTAAATCTTTGGTTCCTATCATGTGCCAAATTTCTTTAATAGCCGTGTAAATAATAAAACCACCTCCAAGAAGTACAATAATACTATGGCCATTAAAAGCAAATTTTACAACATCATCTATACCACCAGTTAAAAAGGAAAAAGGTGCTTTAAAATAATCAATAATAGAAACCAATAAGAATAACAAGATAATTCGTAATATAATTGCCACTAGAATTCCGACTTTTCGAACTCTTTGCTGTTCTTTAATCGGCGCTTTTTTAGATTCTAAAGAGATATATAAAAGGTTATCAAAACCTAAAACAGCTTGTAACATTACAAGCATTAAAAGTGTAAAAATATTTTCTAACATTTTTTAATTTTTTGTTGATGATTTCAAAGATATTTGGAAAGATATGAATATACAATGTAATGATTACTTATTTCTAAAAAAGATATTTTATCAAAATACGAATACTCACAAAGGCGATCAAAATAGCGGTTGCCTTTTTTAGTTGAATAGGTGTAAAGAACTTATTGCTCATTCTACTGCCAATTTGCCCACCAACAAAAACGGTAATTAATAAGATTGATGTTAAGTTCCAATCAATCTCAAAATCTGGATTTGAATATTGGCCAAATAAACCAGCTATGGAGTTTACCAAAATAAAAAAACTGGCTGTAGCTGCTATTTTCTTTGGAGAATCCCAATTGGTAAGATGTAAAAGGGGAGCTAAGAAAACACCTCCTCCAATTCCTACCACCCCTGAAATAAACCCTATTGTCCCCCCTAAACTTGAGTTTTTTACTGTATTTTGCGTTACAATTTTATTCCTATTAGATATTGTTTTTTTAGAAATCCACATTGTTATCGATGCAAATAATAAGGTAAAACCCAATAGAATAAAGAAAAATTGTTGGCTTATTTTTAAATAACCACCTAAAAAGGCAAATGGAACGCTCAATACAACTAATGGACTCATTTTTTTAAAATCAAATTGTTTTTGTCGATAAAATAAAAAGACGTTACTTGAAACCACAACAATATTACAGAGTAGTGCAGTAGCTCTAACTTGTGAGAATATGATGCCAGTTAAGGCTAAAATGGCTAAATAACTAGAACCTCCTCCGAAACCAACAGAAGAATATAATACAGCAACACTAAAAAATAACACAATAATGAACCAAAATTGTATAATAAATTCAGAAATCAAAAGAGAGTAATTTATATTTAAAATTATTTTTAAAAAAGACTTTTGTTTAATTCTAATATAAAAAAAGCAGAATTAGATATATAAAAATATACAATTTAAACTAAATTGCTACACATTAAAATAGAATAAATATTTATGGAAACAACTAAAGCAAAAAAATACTGGAAAAAGAATTTAAAATATTTAGCCATCCTCTTAAGCATTTGGTTTTTAGTCTCCTTTCTTTTTGGAATTCTTTTGGTAGATGAACTCAATACCATAAGAATGGGTGGTTTTAAACTCGGTTTTTGGTTTGCGCAACAAGGTGCTATTTACGTTTTTGTAATTCTCATTTTTGTTTATATAAGATTAATGAATACCTTGGATAAAGAATTCGGTTTTAACGAAAAATAAAAACATACAATTATGAGTATTCAAGTTTGGACGTGGATTTTAGTAGGCATTACTTTCACTTTATATATAGGTATTGCAATTTGGACAAGAGCAGGTTCTACCAAAGAATTTTATGTTGCAGGAGGTGGAGTTTCTCCATTAGCAAATGGTTTAGCAACAGCAGCAGATTGGATGTCAGCAGCTTCATTCATTTCTATGGCAGGTTTAATTTCCTTTAATGGGTATGATGGCTCTGTCTATTTAATGGGTTGGACAGGAGGTTATGTTTTATTAGCTTTATTGTTAGCACCCTATTTAAGAAAGTTTGGAAAATTTACAGTTCCAGATTTTATTGGAGATCGTTATTACTCAAATGTAGCAAGAAGTGTGGCAGTGTTTTGTGCATTGTTAGTTTCGTTTACCTATGTAGCTGGTCAAATGCGTGGCGTAGGTCTGGTTTTCTCTCGTTTTTTAGAAGTTGATATCAATACAGGAGTAATTATTGGGATGATAATCGTACTGTTTTATGCAGTTTTAGGAGGAATGAAAGGCATCACCTACACACAAGTGGCACAATATTGTGTATTGATTTTTGCTTTTATGGTGCCAGCAATTTTTATATCAATTCAAATGACAGGAAACCCAATACCACAATTAGGTTTTGGTGGCGCAGATGAAAATGGTATTTATTTACTAGATAAATTAGATGGTTTACATAGAGAGTTAGGTTTTGCTGAATACACATCAGGAAGTAAATCTACTTTAGATGTTTTTCTGATAACAGCAGCATTAATGTTTGGTACAGCAGGTTTGCCTCACGTAATTGTTCGTTTTTTTACGGTTAAAAAAGTTGCTGATGCCAGAAAATCTGCAGGTTGGGCTTTGTTGTTAATTGCAATTTTATATACAACTGCACCAGCAATTTCTTTATTTTCTAGAACTAATTTGATTGAAACTGTTAGTAATCAAGAATATGAAAAAATGCCAGAATGGTTTGGCAATTGGGAAAAAACTGGTTTGATACAATTTGATGATAAAAATAACGATGGTTTAATTCAGTATTTGGCAGATGTTAAAAAGAACGAATTAATTGTAGATAAAGACATTATGGTTTTGGCAAATCCTGAAATTGCAGGTTTACCAAATTGGGTAATTGCATTGGTTGCTGCAGGAGCTTTAGCAGCAGCATTATCTACAGCAGCAGGTTTATTATTAGTGATTTCTGCATCAGTTTCTCACGATTTAATTAAGAAAATGATCAATCCAAATATTACAGAAAAAGGCGAATTAATTGCTGCAAGATTATCTGCAGTTGTTGCAGTTTGTGTTGCAGGTTATTTCGGAATTAATCCACCAGATTTTGTGGCAGCAACAGTGGCTCTTGCTTTTGGTTTGGCTGCAGCCTCCTTTTTTCCAGCAATAATTTTAGGTATTTTTGATAAAAGAATGAATAAAGAAGGTGCCATTTTAGGAATGGTTGTCGGTATTTTATTGATGCTTTTCTATATGATGAAATTCAAGTTTGATTGGTTTGGTGGTGGCACAAAAGAAGATTGGTGGTTTGGAGTTTCACCAGAAGGATTTGGAACAATTGCTATGGCAATTAATTTTATAATTTCAATTATTGTTTCTAGATTTACACCAAGTCCTCCAGAAGAGGTGCAAGAAATTGTAGAAAACATTAGAATACCAAGTGGAGCAGGAGAAGCAACGCACTAAAAAATCATCAATTAAAAAGAATAATTTAAGATGAGTAATTATCACATTAAACATTTAGAAGAATATTATCAAGTATATCGAAAATCGGTTCGCGAACCAGAGAGCTTTTGGGAAGAAATTGCAGAAGAGCATTTTTTATGGCGAAAAAAATGGGATAAAGTTTTAGAATGGGATTTTAAAAAACCAGAAGTAAAATGGTTTCAAGGCGCACAATTAAACATCACAGAAAATTGTATTGATAGGCATTTAGCAACTAGAGCAGATAAAACTGCTATTTTATTTGAACCTAATAATCCTGATGAAGCTGCAGAGCATATCACCTATAAACAATTATCAGAAAGGGTAAATCAATTTGCGAATGTTTTAAAAGAAAACGGAATAAAAAAAGGAGACCGAGTTTGTATTTATGTACCAATGATTCCTGAATTGGCAATTGCTACTTTGGCTTGTGCAAGAATTGGCGCCATTCATTCTGTAGTTTTTGCTGGTTTTTCATCAACAGCATTATCCACCAGAATAAATGATTCAGATTGTAAAATGGTGATCACTGCAGATGGTTCTTATAGAGGTGCAAAAAGTATCGATTTAAAAGGAATTGTAGATGAAGCTCTAGAAAGTTGTGAAGGAGTAGAAACGGTTTTGGTAGCAAAAAGAATCAATGTAGACATCAATATGAAAGCAGGAAGAGATAAATGGTTGCAACCTTTGTTGGATAAAGCATCAACAGTATGTAAAGCAGAAATTATGGATGCAGAAGATCCACTGTTTATTTTGTACACATCTGGTTCTACAGGCAAACCAAAAGGAATGGTGCATACCACAGCAGGTTATATGGTGTATACAGCGTATACTTTTAAAAATGCCTTTCAGTATAAAGAAAATGACGTCTATTGGTGTACTGCTGATATTGGTTGGATTACTGGTCACTCTTACATTGTGTACGGACCATTAGCAAATGGAGCAACAACGGTTTTATTTGAAGGCGTGCCAAGTTATCCAGATTTTGGGCGTTTTTGGGACATTGTAGAAAAACATAAAGTCAATCAATTTTACACCGCACCAACAGCCATTAGAGCATTAGCAAAACACGGAACAGAATTGGTAGATAAATACGATTTATCCTCCTTAAAAGTGTTAGGGTCTGTTGGAGAACCCATAAACGAAGAAGCTTGGCATTGGTACAATGATACTATTGGAAAAAACAAAAGTCCGATTATAGATACTTGGTGGCAAACCGAAACTGGCGGAATGATGATTACACCAATACCTTATGTAACTCCAACAAAACCAACCTATGCAACTTTACCATTTATAGGCGTTCAACCTTGTTTGATGGATGAAAAAGGGCAAGAATTAAAAGGGAATCAGGTAGATGGAAGATTGTGTATAAAATTTCCATGGCCAAGTATGGCAAGAACCATTTGGGGAAATCACGAGCGTTATAAGGAAACCTATTTTTCTGCTTATGAGAATAAATATTTTACAGGTGATGGCGCTCTAAGAGATGAAGTTGGCTATTATAGAATTACAGGTAGAGTAGATGATGTTATTATCGTTTCTGGCCATAATTTAGGTACAGCACCAATTGAAGATGCTATAAATGAGCATCCAGCAGTTGCAGAAAGTGCCATTGTTGGTTTTCCGCATGATATTAAAGGAAGCGCATTATACGGTTATGTCACTTTAAAAGACACAGGAGAAAGCAGAAATCATGATAATTTAAAGAAAGAAATCAATCAATTAATTTCAGATAGAATTGGTCCGATTGCTAAATTAGATAAAATTCAATTTTCTGACGGATTGCCAAAAACGCGTTCAGGAAAAATTATGCGTCGTATTTTACGTAAAATTGCGAGTAATGAAATGGATAATTTAGGCGATGTTTCTACGTTGCTAAATCCAGAAGTTGTGCAAAGTATTATCGATGAGCGATTGTAGTTTTTCTGAGCAAATTCGATGTCTTCCTGCAAGGTTTTCAAAACCTTGTAGGTATCTCTCTTAAAAAAGTGAAGTTTTAAATGAATAATTTTTTGGGCGTGTTTTTGTGAAAAACAAAAAATGCGCTATCCACTATATCTTTTTGCCGAAAAAGCAAAAAGGATGCCGTTTCTATCGCTCACGCAGACTTGTTTGCTAACGAATTGATAATAAAATAAAGGAATTGCTTTCCTGCAACGTTTCCAAAATCGTGTAGGTGTAAATAACTCAAAAAATAAGTTAATTAATTTCAGATCTCACAGGTTTTTAAAACCTGTGAGGTCTTTTTGTATGTTGTAACTTTGTTAATCTGTCATAGTTCTTCAAATGGCACATAAATTGACAATACATAATCACAATTTAAATACTATTGATGCAACATTTAAAAGATTCAAAAAAGAATAAAACAAAACCAAAAGTTACTTTAAAACAAGCTTTTAAAACCATTATTTGGCCAAGAAGAAATTTAGTTTTTCTAGGTTTAATCTTAATAATTATCAGAAGTTTATCTGGTTTTGTGTTACCATTACAAAGTAAAGTATTGTTAGATGAGGTTGTCCCGAATAAAAATTACGATCAATTATACACATTAATTTTAATTGTAATTGGCGCCATTTTAGTACAAGCAGTTACTTCTTTTTTACTAACAAAAGTATTAAGCATACAAGCACAATATTTAATATCAGAATTAAGAGCAGAAGTTCAAAAGAAAGTACTGACTTTACCTATCAGTTTTTTTGATAACACAAAATCTGGAGCATTAGTTTCTAGAATTATGAGTGATGTTGAAGGTGTAAGAAATTTAATAGGAACTGGTTTAGTGCAATTAATTGGAGGCTCATTTACAGCAATTATAACGTTAGTTATTTTGATTAAAATGAATGTTTGGATGACACTTTTTACTTTTGTCCCTTTATCAATTTTTGGATTGATTGCTTTAAAATCATTCAAATACATTCGTCCAATTTTTAGAGCAAGAGGAAAAATAAATGCAGAAGTAAAAGGACGCTTAACGGAAACTTTAGGCGGAATTCGAGTAATAAAAGCCTTTAACGCAGAAGAACAAGAAAGTAAAATATTCGAAAAAGGAGTTGCCGATATTTTTACCAATGTTAAAAAAAGTATGACAGCAACTGCAATTATGACAAGTTCATCTACTTTTTTAATAGGTTTAGCTACAACAGGAGTTATGGGAATTGGCGGTTATTATATGATTCAAGGCACAATGACTTTTGGTGATTTTATACAATTTACATTTCTACTCGCATTTATGGTAGCTCCAATTGTGCAAATGAGCAATATTGGTAGTCAACTTACAGAAGCTTTAGCAGGTTTAGACAGAACAGAAGAGTTAATGAATATGTCTGCAGAAGAAGATGATGAGGAAAGAACAATTATTTTAGAAAAAATAAAAGGAGAACTTATTTTTGATGATGTGTCTTTTGCTTATGAAGAAGGAAAAGAAGTGTTGAATAACATCAATTTTAAAGTTTCTGCTGGTTCTGTAACTGCTTTGGTTGGGAGTTCAGGTTCTGGTAAATCTACCATTGCAGGTTTATCTGCCACGTTTTTAAATCCGAAATCGGGTAAAATTACAATAGATCATCAAGACATGTCTAAAGTAAAATTAGCTAGTTATCGTAAAAATTTAGGAGTCGTTTTACAGGATGAATTTTTGTTTGAAGGCACCATAAGAGATAATATTTTATTTCCAAGACCAAATGCAACTGAAGAGGAATTACAAAATGCTGTAAAAGCCGCGTACGTAAACGAATTCACAGACAGATTTGATGATGGTTTAGATACTTTAATTGGAGAAAGAGGTGTAAAACTTTCAGGTGGACAGAGACAACGTCTGGCTATCGCTAGGGCGATATTAGCAGACCCAAAAATTATTATTTTAGACGAGGCAACTTCTAGTTTAGACACCGAAAGTGAGTCTTTAATTCAACAAAGTTTATCAGAATTAATTAAAGACAGAACCACAATTGTAATTGCACACAGATTGAGTACTATTAAACAAGCAGATCAAATTTTAGTAATCGAAGCTGGTAATATTGCAGAAAGAGGAACGCATAATGAATTGATTGAAGCAAAAGGCAGGTATTATGATTTGTATACGTATCAATCTAAGATTTAGTGAAACTCAATTTTTAAAAGTTGCAAAGCAACG
>TARA_R110002126_G_scaffold19489_30_pt1 | contig 19571 bp, 19 predicted proteins | sample TARA_R110002126 | Tara Oceans TARA_R110002126 (sample SAMEA4397536) | marine metagenome | biome: Polar Biome; feature: [DCM] deep chlorophyll maximum layer (ENVO:01000326); material: water (ENVO:00002006), including particulate matter (ENVO:01000060) such as... | depth 30 m
GGGTAACCCGCCGGGGCATACTGAAACATCATCACAGGGAGAACGGCCATGACCGTCACCATCGAACGCATTCGACCCGAATTCCTATGGAACAAGCCGCATTTCACCAATCTCGTTACCAGCCGGGGCGGCAGGACGGTCCACCTGTCCGGTCTGGTATCGTCCACGCCGGACGGCGAACTGGTCGGCCCGGGAGACCTCGGCAAACAGATGGCCTTCATATACGACACGGTCCGCCAGGCCCTGGCGCTTGCCGGTGCAACGCCCGCCGATGTCGTGCGTCAGCGGGTCTTCATTGTCGGGTTGCAGCCCGATCACCGTCCGGTCATCATGACTGCAATGACCGATTTTTACGGCGATGGCGGCTCGGCGGCGAGCACCTGTGTCGGCGTGGAAGCGCTTCTCGTGGAAGGCGCACTTGTCGAGATTGACGTCACCGCCGTTATAGACGAATAACGGATACCAAAGTTCAGGGAGAGAAAAAATGGCGTTTTACGAATTGCGGCAATACACCGTGCGGCCGGGGCAGATGGAAACCTGGCTGAAGATCATGCAGGACGAAATCATCCCATTCCAGGTCGCCAAGGGAATGGTCATCTGCGCCAGTTTCCGGGGCGAGGAAGACGATTCCGTATATGTCTGGATACGCCGTTTCGAAAGCGAAGAACACCGCAAGGCGCTTTACGATGCCGTGTATGGCAGCCCGGAGTGGAAAGACGGAATCAGCCCGCGGCTGGCGGATGTCCTGGACCGCGATGCAATGATAGTAACACGCCTCACCCCGACACAGATGTCGATCCTTCAGTAAGGTTTGCGCAACGGCGGGTATCCCCCGTCAAATCCGGAGAATGACCATGATGAACGGTAAAGGCCCCTTTCGGGCGGATCACGTCGGCAGCCTGCAGCGGCCGGAAAAACTGCTGAAGGCACGCGACAGGTTCAAAGCCGGCGACATGACCGCAGCCGAGCTGCGCGCCGAAGAAGACGCCGCCATCGCAGGCGCCGTGAAAATGCAGGAAGATATCGGACTGCAATCGATCACCGACGGCGAATACCGGCGCGAAAATTTCCATTTCGATTTCCTCGATAAGATCGGGGGCGTCGATTTCCGCCGGATGATGCCGGAAGGAGCCGAGGGCGAATCCGCCGATCCCGAAAAGGCGCCATTCGTCGCTTTCATCACGGAACGGCTCTCGCGCCCGGCAAGCGGAGTGGAGGTCGAGAATTTCAAGGTCGTGCAGGGTCTGACCGACCGGACGCCCAAGATCACGATCCCGTCGCCGACCATGACCCATTTCCGTGGGGGCCGCGAAGCAATCGACAAGACCGCCTACCCGGATATGGACGGCTTTTTTGCCGATCTCGCCCGCGTTTACCGGGAAGAGCTGGCAGGTCTCGCAGATGCCGGCTGCAAATATGTGCAGTTCGACGACACCAACCTCGCCTATCTGTGCGATCCGAACATGCGCGAAGCGACGCGCGCCCTGGGCGAAGACCCGGACGAACTGCCCGCCGCCTATGCCGCCCTGATCAACGACGCGATCAGCGGCCGCCCCGACGATATGGCCGTCTGTGTGCATATGTGCCGTGGCAACGCGCAGAGCCAATGGTTCGCCTCCGGCGGTTACGAAGCCATCGCCGAACAGGTCTTCACCCTGACCAAGGTCGACGGATTCTTTCTCGAATATGACGACGAGCGGTCCGGCGGGTTCGAACCGCTGCGTTTCGTGCCCAAGGGCGGCCCGAAAATCGTGCTCGGCCTTCTGACGACGAAGCGGGGCGAACTGGAACCACGGGACGAAATCCTGCGCCGCATCGAAGAGGCCTCGAAATACGTCGCTCTCGACCAGCTCTGCCTGTCGCCGCAATGCGGTTTTTCGTCGAACGCGATCGGCAATCTGATCAGCGTCGAGCAACAGATTGCGAAGCTGCGCAATATTGTAGAGATCGCCGACGAAGTATGGGGCTGAAGGCCAGCGGCGGCACGTCATGGACGTAGCCGCCAGAATCCAGAATCCCCGCCTCGGAATACTGCTTCTCTGTTCGGGCGTTGCCTTTTTCGGGCTGGGCGAAGCCTGTGTCAAAACCCTGTCCAGGGATTACGATATTCTGCAGGTGGTGTGGGCGCGCTATGTGTTTCATGCGCTGGTGTTCCTGCTGATCTTTTCTCGGTCGGGAATTGTCAGCCAGATGAGAACCTCGCGGCCCTTCCTTCATCTGGCGCGTTCGATCGTGCTGATGCTGGGGACTATCAGCTTTTTCACCGCCCTGATTTATCTATCCCTGCCAGAGGCCGTCGCGATCAATTTCGCCGCGCCGCTGCTGGTCACCGCGCTGTCAATCCCGTTTTTGGGCGAAAAGGTCGGTCCACGGCGCTGGGCGGCCATTTTCGTGGGGTTTCTGGGCGTGCTGGTCATCATCCGCCCCGGGCTTGGACTGATGCACTGGGCGGCGTTCCTGCCGCTTGTAACGGCTGTTTGCTATGCGTCCTATCAGATCATGACCCGCATCGCCGGCCGGACGGAGGACACAAAGACCAGCCTGTTCTGGACATCCGCAGTCGGCGTCATCGTGATGTCATGTATCGCGCCTTTTGTCTGGAAAGCGCCGGATGCCACGGCCTGGGCAATCATGGTCGCCACCGGCGCCCTGTTCGGTTTCGGCCACTACCTGCTGATACGCGCCTTCGAAGTGGCTGGCGTCTCGACCCTGTCGCCGTTTCTGTATACGCAGATCATCTGGGTAACGATCATCAGCATCATCGTGTTCGACCAGATTCCAGACCGGTTTTCGATCCTCGGGACCTGCATCGTGATCGGCAGCGGGTTGTACATCTGGCACCGCGAAACCCGCGAACGGCGCGCGCCGTCCTAATCTCCCTGATCCGACACGTGCTTGCCCGGCACCCAGCCGCTGTCGGTCAGGTTGGACAGGCCGAATTCTAGCGGGCGCGGCTCCAGGTCCGTTGCCATCGTGTCGTTCCAGCGGTTCAGCCATCCGAACAGGCAGACGGCGGAGACCAGCTCGACAATCTGATCCTCGTCGAAATGCTTTTTCAGTTCCACGAAATCCTCGTCGGATACTGAATTGGGAGTTGTTCCTGCCGCCTGCGCCATCCGCAGCGCAGCGCGTTCACCTTCATCGAAGAGCGGGCTCGTTTCGTATTCCCAGATCGCAGCCACCTTTTCCGCCGGAACCCCGTCTACCTCGCTCGCGGTCTCCGCGGTATGGGCCGAACAGTACTGACACCCCGCGGCACGGCTCGCCATATAGCCGACCATGCGTTTCAGCGGCAGCGGCGCCTTGCCCGGCACCCCGATCACCTCCCGGGCAAGACGGGTAAAGGCCCGCAAAATGCCCGGCGCCCGGCCCATTGCAAAGAAACTGTTCGGCACGAAACCGAGCGCCTGTTCGGCCCGGCTGAATATGTCTTCCAGCTCAGGGGCTTCCCCACGCTCGATCGGGGTGATCCTTGCCATATTTCCGGTCCTTTCTGATCATAGGGCCGACATCATATTCTGGCCTGCGCCGATTGGCACTGCTATGTCTTGGATATTCAGGAAATGGACGTTTCAATGACCGACCCGCGCGATCTTCCCTATTGTTTCCCACCGCATCCCAGCCCGAGAAAGCCCGCCTACCAGCTGCCGGCCGGCGCCGTTGACACCCATTTCCATATTTTCGGTCCACCGGAGGTGTTTCCGTGGTCGCCACCCGAAAAGCGGGTCTATACCCCGCCTGCGTCGCCTTTGAGCCACTATCACCAGTTGATGACGCATCTCGGGATCGATCGCGGCGTGGTGATTCAGCCGATGGCCCACGGTCACGACAATTCGGTGACGCTGGATGCGATCGCCCGCTCCGACGGCCGCCTGATGGGCATCGCCAAGGTCGACGATACGTTCACGGACAAGGACCTGGATGCGCTGCATGCGGGCGGCATACGCGGTGTGCGCTTCAACATGATCGCCGAAAGCGGCGGAACCGGGAACCTGGCGCTGATCGATACCGTCGTCGACCGGATAAAGGACCGCGGCTGGTCGCTGACCATCCACGCAAAACCGGACGGGCTGGTGCAGAATGCCGGCTGGCTCGCCAGCATGAAAGTGCCGACGATCCTCGACCATTACGGACGGATCAGTTTTGCCGACGGCACCGGACAACCGGCTTTCCGGACGTTGCTCGACCTGTTGGGCAACCACGAGCACATCTGGGCGAAAATTTCGTGCATCGAGCGCTGCTCGGCCCTCGGCCCGCCCTATGAAGACGCGCCGGAATTCGCCCAGGCGATGGTCGAGACCGCGCCGGACCGGTTGCTCTGGGGCACCGACTGGCCCCATTCCCAGCGCTATACCATCGGCGAGCAATGCGATACCGGCGAACTGATCGACATGATTCCGGAACTGGTGCCCGATGCCGCAACACGCGACATGATCCTGGTGGAAAACCCGCTGAAACTGTTCGATTTCAACCGCTAGCGGCGGCAACGGTCCCTGGCGGAATATGTACACGCTGAAGTTGAACGCGATCGAGAATCGCTCGCCGTCCCCGTGACAGGGATTCACGTAGTGGTTCAGCCAGACCGGAAAAATATACGGAACGGAGAACCCGTTCAGCCGATTTCGGGGGCCACCAGGTCGCCGCAGGTATCTGCGCCTGTGAGAACAGCTTCCGTACGGTTCTGGAGGTCGTCGAAAGACAGGCCCGGCACCTTTTCCCGCACCACGAGTCCCTTGTCCGTTACATCGATCACGGCGATATCGGTATAGACCGTATCTACGACTCCGGGACCGGTCAGCGGATAGGTGCATTTCTCGACAATCTTGGCCTCACCCTTTTTGGTGTTGTGATCGGTCATCACGAACACCCGGCGGGCACCGACCGCGAGGTCCATCGCACCGCCGACAGCGGGAATCGCATCCGGGCCGCCGGTCGACCAGTTGGCAAGATCGCCACAGGCGGAAATCTGGAAGGCGCCGAGCACGCAGATATCGATATGGCCGCCACGGATCATACCGAATGAATCCGCGTGATGGAAAAAAGCGCCCCCGGGCAGCATCGTCACCGGCTTCTTTCCGGCATTGATCAGATCGTAGTCGATCTCGTTTTCGCCCGGTTCCGGTCCCATCCCGAGGATGCCGTTTTCGCTGTGGAATACGATTTCCAGGTCTTTGGGCAGGTAATTGGCGACCTGTTCGGGCATGCCGATACCGAGGTTTACGTAATTGCCGTCCTCGATGTCCTGGGCGACGCGCCAGGCGACCTGACGGCGCGTGAGACGGTCGGCCACAGTTTCGGTCATGCAGCGCCTCCTGCCGGGTAACGGACGTCGTTCTCGATCATTTCGCGCTCGCTTGCCGGGTTCGGCACCTCGACGACACGATCGACGAAGATACCCGGGGTGACAACCTGTTCCGGCGGAATCTCGCCCAGTGCCACGATCCGCCGGGCCTGAACGATCGTGCTCTTCGCCGCCGTACACATGATAGGGCCGAAATTGCGGGCCGCCAGCCGATAGGTAAGGTTGCCCCACCGGTCGGCAAGCTCCGCCTTTACCAGCGCGATATCGGCATGCAGCGGGTCCTCGAGAACGTATTCCTGCCCGTTATAGGTTCGGCGTTCCTTGCCCTCGGCAAGGGGCGTTCCGATCGTGGTCCGGGTATAGAATCCGCCGATCCCGGCGCCGGCGGCGCGTATGCGCTCCGCCAGCGTGCCCTGGGGTACGACTTCGAGTTCGATCCGGCCGTCGCGGTACATGGTATCGAAGACCTCGGAATGAGACGACCGCGGAAATGAACAGATCATCTTTCTCACCTGGCCGGACTCAAGCAGCGCCGCGAGGCCGACATGGCCGTTGCCGGCGTTGTTGTTCACCAGGGTCAGCTCGCGGGCGCCATGGTCGATCAGCGCATGCGCGAGCTCGGTCGGATTCCCGGATTCGCCAAATCCGCTGATCAGAATAACCGCGCCGTCGCGAATGACGGAAACGGCGTCCTGCAGGGTCTCGAGAGTTTTATCGATCATGACGCCGTCATACCGGATCGGTACCCGGCTGTCACTTTCTCGGACACGCGCCCGGGTTGCCGTTCGGCATGATCGCCCGGCAAAAATTCGTGCCGGTACGGACCACACTGGCGATGCGCGCGCCGGTCAGATCGGCGCCCCTGAAATCCGCTTCCTTCATATTCGTGCCGTACAACGTGGTACCGCCCAGTTTTGCCCTGCGGAGATCCGCACCGAGAAGACGCGCATAGCTGAGATCCGCTCCGGTCAGGTTGGCCCCGCGCAGATCGGCGTTGGACAGGTTCGCCATCGTCAAATCCGCTCCCGCAAGGTCCGCACCCGCAAGTTTGGCCCCCTCCATGCCGGCGCGCCGCATATTCGCACGCTGCATATTCGCACCCCGCAGATCGGCGTTTCTGAGGATCACCTTGTCCGCAAAGGCCCTGAAAAGATTCGCGCCGCGAAGATCGGCACCGGTCATGTTGGCGTCCGTCAGTTCGGCGCCTTCAAGATAGGCATCCTGAAGGTCGGTAAAGATCATCGCCGCCCCGCGCAGGGTGGTTCCAAGCATCGCCGCACGCGACAGATTGGCCTTGGAGAGATTCGATTTGCTGAAATCGGCGCGCTCCAGCGTCGCCAGAACCATATTGGCACTTTCGAAATCCGACTTCGTCACCACCGCATTCGAGAAATCGGCCCGAAAAAGAAACGCCCCCTTGAAAACGGACCCGCTGAGCTGGCCGCGGATATACCGGCGGTACCGAAGATCGCAGAGCGAACAATTCACGGCACCGACCTGACGCGCTGTCGGGTCGTTTGACCCGAGGTCCTGCGCAGATGCCGGCGACGTCACCGCCGCAATACCGAGACCAAGGGCTACCGTCACGAATGCGGCGGCCAGGTATTCCTGAATGGAGTTTAGCCTGCTCATGCCCGTGGTATCCTGTTTAATAGTAAAGGAAATCGAGAGCGGTCTTCAGACGTGCCCCGTGGCTGGACTGCGTATCCCACCGTTCCAGCGCGACATCCCCGGTGCGGAATTCGCGGTAAAGGGCGTTGTTCTGAAGATGATGAAAAACGGATGCCCAGTTTGGATAGGGCCGGAACCAATCGGTATACCGCGCCTTCAATTCGTTCAGGACTTCGTCCTCGGCCTCGCCGCGGGCCGCACGGGCAAGCTTCCGCGCATCACGCGGCCGATAGGTATATTCCGGGGTCCGCGGCGTCACCAGCACAAGGACGGACCGATTGAAGTCGCGCGTCGTGGCACGGGAAAACAGATACTGGATCAATGGCACATCCTGCAGACCGGGCACGCCGTCGCGGATGTTTTCCGTTTCCTTTTCGCTCAGGCCGCTGAGGATAAGCGTCTCTCCGCGGCGCAGCACCACGTTCGCCGCAACGGTGGTCTTCGAGGTGCGAAGCTGGAAGGTGAAGGTCACGCTCGTGCTCGGCGTTTGAAGAAATGTCCGTTCCACCTCGACCAGCAGCTTGACGTTGTCGTTGCCCACTGTTTCCGGCGTGACCGCGAGCTTGACGCCGATATCGCGCTCGACCTCGGTCGACCCCTCGGCCGCGGTCGTCGATACGGCCGATGCCTTAATGTTCTCACCCGAAAAGAATTCGGACTTCTGACCCTCAATCGCGACGAGGCTGGGCCGTGCCAGAATTTCATTCCGCGAAGTACCCGCATTGGCGATATTCAGGGAATAAGTAATCGCGGGAATGGTAAGCGCGCTTGTGATCGTACTGACGTCCCCGGACGTGCCGCCGGCGGCGGTATCGCGAATCGTGGTGTTGTTGACCGAAAATGCAGGTACTGTGGAGCTGCCGAACTGGAACTGCAGACCGCTCAGCAGATTCACACCCTTCGCAGTCGAAATATCCTCGACGGAACTGATGATGACCACATCGACAATGACCATCTTGTTCTGTTCTTCCAGCGCCGCTGACGCTACTCCGCCGCCGCTTTCCCCCTCGCCCTCTTCCTGGTTTTCCATGGACTCTTCGGCGTCCTGCTCCTGATACTGATCCTGATCCTGAGCAAGCTGGACACCGCGGGCGATCTTCATGGTCGATGCAGGCGGCCGCAGGGACGCCTTCTGAACCCGGGCATGCACACGGCTCCAGTCTTTCAGGCGCCGCGACAATTGCCGTGTCTTCTGTTTGTCGGGTTCGACTTCCTTGTATTTCTCGAGCCACGCTTCGGCTTCCGTTGCCCGGCCGAGCGCCGCCGTGATTATGGAAGATGCCCTCAGCACCCGACCGCTGGTCGGCTCGACTTCCCGCAATCGCACCAGCGGGCCCGCTGCCGTTTCAGGGTCCTGAGCGTAGTAGGACGCCACCGAAAAGTTATAAAGAAGGTCCGGATAGCTGTCGTTGTAGAGCATGGCATCGGCAAAGGCTGCCTTCGCCTCCGCGTATTGACGCTGGTCGAGATGCATTAACCCGAGATAATACCGCGCCATCCAGTTGGTCTTGTCGAACTTTATGGCAAGGCGATAACCCTGGCCGGCGAGCGTAAATTTCGACCGGTCGGACCGCACCGCGATCATATGATAAGCGAGCGCGTTCAGAAACTGCAGGTACGAATTCTGAATATCGAGCTTGAGCGCACCATTGAACATGCGGGACGCAAGATCCAGATCGCCTTCGCGCAGGGCCTGCACCCCGCGCGTCGCAATACTCTGGGACTCGGTCGCCGATTTGATATCCGACGCGGAAATACCGGCGTTAGCGTCTTCCCCACCGAAGGTTTCGCAGCCCGTGAGCAATAGCGAACAGCCTGCCAGCAGCATAAAGCCACCGACGCGTACATTCCCGATGATGCGCCTTATCCCCAACCCCTGTTTGTCCTTTTTGCGTACCGTTGCCGGTCGCCGTGCTGGCTCGCCGCGTTATTTCGCGGTCGATGCGGTTGTCTTACTAAGCAAGCCATTGTCTTCATAATATTTTTTTGCTCCGTCGTGAAGCGGAACATGGATTCCTTCATTCACCATAGAATCTGGATCGGATAGCGACAGAGCCGGGTGGCTTTTCTGGAACTTGCCTTTTTCTCCGAATATCGCACCGGCAATCGTCTCCACGGTCTCCGGAGATACCGTGGTCAGGCTGAGCAAAACGACTTTGATACCGACGGTTTTCACATCATTATCATTGTTCCGGTTCAGACCGGCGGGAATTTTGTAGTCAAAGAAAAACGGGCCGGACTTGCGGAAACCTGCGGCGATTACATCCGGTATATCGATGAACTTCGCACCGCACTCCGCCGCCAGTTTGTCGTATAGCGGTGCGGGAAGCCCGATAGACTCGATCAGAATATCGACCTTCTTGTCGCAGAACGGCTTGACCTGCCCCTGGGTCGAGTACTCGGTGGTTTCGGCAAAATCCACTTCCGTCCATCCCATCATCTTGAACATCTGGTCGGCGATCGCGCGCTTGCCCGACCCCCGGTTCCCGATGTTGATCACTTTGCCCTGGAAGTCGGCAAAGGTCTCTATGCCGGAATCCCTGCGGACCGTGATGACGACCGGCTGACTGTAGAGATTAGTGACCGTACGCAGCGCTCTGTTCGCCCCGATCGCAGCAAACTGGTCCAGCCCGTTAAAGGCCTTGTATGCCAGGTCCGACCGCGTAATCGCGAGGTCCAGTTCGCCGGACGTCAGCGCCTGTATATTGTAGACCGACCCGCCCGTAGGATAGGACAGGCAGCGCACCAGATGAATGTCACGGTTTTCGTTGATCAGCTTGCACAGCGTATTGCCCACCGGGTAATAGGTTCCCCGGACAGAAGCCGTGCCAAGCGCCAGAAACTTGTCTTCGGCACGCACCGCATCTGTGGCGAAGGTGCCCAGAGCGGCCGCAACGCAGACGGACAGTGCCAGACGCCGGATATTCATTTCCCCTCGCTGACGGCGCCCGCGTTGATAACCTCGGCGTAACGCAGAATCTCCATTGGCGGGTACATTTTCAGTTTCAGCGCGGTTTCCATGTTGATGATGAACGAAAACCGCCGAAGCCGCCGAATACGGATTTGCTCGGGCGGTTCTTTTTCGACAAGGATTCGCCGCGCCTGATCGGCGGCCAACTGTCCGACATTATAATAGCGGCTGGCTATGGCCATAAGTCCGGCGGCCTTGGTCACAGGTATTTCGCTGCCCGCAGCGACAGGCAGTTTGTATTTGATCGCCGCCTCTGTGTAGGCCTTGCGGAACTTGGACAGAAACGAACTGGACCCCATATAGAGAAATTCAGCCTGCTGATCGGCAACCTTCTTGACGGCCGCTTCTATCGAATCCGGCGACGGCTTGCCGTCTTCGCCAAGCGGCAGTGTGACTTCAATCAGGTCGATCCCCATGTCGGCAGCGGTCCTGCGGACCTGAGCTGCATTCAAGCGGGCATTCAGTTCGTTGGTGTTGTAAATCAACCCAAGGCGTTTGAATGGCTTGTACGATTGCAGCGCTTTCATCTGTACGGGCGTCGGCGCGCGGTTTCTCGTGCCGGTCACGTTGGGGCGACCGGAGGATTCGTAATCGCGAACGACTTTCGCACCGATGGGATCGGCAACAATCATGAAAACCGAGGGAATTTTGGTCAGGTGCTTTTCCGGGTCCGGCGCATCCCACGGACCGAGCATAAGGCGCGTCACCGATGTCCCCCAGGTGACGACGAGATCGGCCTTCAGATCCTTCGCTTCCTGGACGAAACCGGGCAGCTTCTTCTTGTCACGCTCTGCGTCGCGAACGGTGAACCGGGCCGGTATCTTGTTGTCGCGGAAATAGTCCTGGAAGCCCTTGCAGGCGTCTTCGCAGCCACGCCACACGGCCATATAGATGTGATGGGGTTTCACCGCCGTATCGGCGGACAAAACCGGGGTAGACTGGACTGCGGCAAGCGCCGCAAACCCTGATACAGCCAGCAACCGAGCCCATTTTTGCACCGTTTATCCCCCCGAGGATTCAGCCGCGCCCGATTTCCCCGCCGTCATTGCGAAAACGGCCAGGAACAGGATCGCCGAGCCTGAAATAATTATGCCCATAAACATGATCGCCTGTTCATACCCGAATATTGCAACGAATGTCGCGGCAATAATAGGCCCAAGCACACTGCCGATCCGTTCCATGGTTCGCAGCAGACCGAGCACTGTCGTCCGACCGACGTTTTCCATATCCTGTTCGCAGACTTCCATGACAAATGCGATCTGCGGCGCTTTTGTAAATGCATGCGCACTGCCCATCACAATAACCATCAGGACCACACCCCATAGCGTCTGCCATTCATGGAACACGACCAGCCCTATTCCCGACACGAAGCAGCCGACGACGAGCATCCACATCATGCTGCCCAGCTTGTCCGCCGTCCACGATGCGGCCGGCCCGAGAGCGATAACGATGACCGGATAGATCATCATGATACGACCGGTCTCCGCAGTCGATGAACCGAGCGAGAACAGATACAGCGGAACAATAAAATAAAGAAAACCGGTCAGGATAATCTTCGCGGGTATCGCCGCCAGGAACACGATGGCCATGAAACGGACGTTCTTGAATACCGTCGCCAGTTTCTTCAGCGTCCCGCCACTCGCCTTCGACGTCGTCACTTTCGTGTCGTCATCTGCTACCAGCATGCGATAGGCGATAGCGCCGGCCACCAGCGCAAACAGCGCCGCGAGGACGAAGACGGCCCGATAGCCGATCCGGTCCGCGAGGATGCCGCCGATCGCCGTACCGCACATCGATGCGCTCATGAGCACGCCGACGAACACTGCCATGCCTTGCGCGCGGTTTTCCCGGGTGACGATCGCTGCAATATAGCCTTGGCACGAGATCGTGATCATCGCGTAGCCAAGGGCCGTCGCACTGCGCCACGCCACCAGTTCGTAAATCGTCGTCGCAGAAGCGCAGCCGATATAGCCGGCAACCGCGGGAATAAGACCGTAGATAAATATCTTGCGGCTGCCGTACTTGTCGGCCCAACCGCCGGCAAAAGGCGTCGCCAGCGCGATAATGCCCATGAAGAACGCGATCGGCAGCCCGATCACGACTTCTTCTGTCAGATAGGGAACGGGTTCGTATACCTGTTTGACGAAAAGCGGCAGGAACGACTTTTGCAGTTCTTCCGCGAAGGAAAAGATAAACAGGGGAATCCGGGCATCAACGATGCTTCCTTCGAAGTATTTGGAAAGCCGGCCCAGGCCGTACCGTGCCCGGATTTCCTCGAGATGACGGACCTGCGCCCCGCCGGCACTTTTGACGGATTCCGCGACGCGCTCATACCGGTCGTTCAGCCGGCGGGCGCATTCTTCGAGAAAACCAGCGACACTGCCGACGGCATCGCGGCTCCTATGAACGAGAACCTGACTGAAATTCCCCCCCGAATAGAGCGCCAGCACGCGGTCGAGCCGCTCCAGCGGAGCAGTCACGTAGAAAGTCACGAGCGCCAGTGTGATTTCGATCGCAACCAGCAATCCGACAATCAGGATAATAACCAGGTCGAAAAAGATGTCGTTCAACTGGCGTTGGACGAATTGTTTGTCGATCCCGATATGCAGGACGCCGATTGCCTTGTCGCCGTTCCGAAGCGGCAGCGCCAGGTTATGGGCGGCATCGATCTCCATGCTTTTGCCGTCAGCGAACTTCGCCATCGTATCGAGCGCCTGCGGCGACTTGAAAAAGGCCACTGTCGCACCGTCGAGATCGTTGCTCTGATAGAGCAGATTGCCCGACGCGTCGGTTACGGTGACGTATTTGATCTCAGGATAGGTTTTCTTGATTTCGTTCAGATACGAGCCCACGCCGTTGAGCTCGGTGAACGGAATCCCCAGTTCGACCGCCCGCTCGACGTCGCCGACGGCGTTCAGACCGATAACCTCTGCCTTTTTGTTGAGTTCGGGCGTCAGTGAACTCTCGAACAGTCCCAGGGACTGCCAGGACAGAAATACCGAAGATGCAACAAGGATGATGGTGATAAGCGCAAACAAACGCCGACGAACCATCGGCGTCAGGCGATTTTCCTGAGTGACTGCTTGTGACATGTCCGGCACCCCTACGCTTTTGACGTATCGGCAGCGGCAACTGAAACATCTATTTCATTCATTGCCTCGTTCATCGTGGCCGTTACCGTGCTGAGTTTACCGCGAAAATCGCTCGCTTCCGGATCGGCGCTCCCGTTCTCCGCACTGTCTCCTGACTCTTTGAGATTGGCCAGAGCGGTCTGCATGGAGGCATAGGTATGCCGCAACTCACGGAAACCGAGCGAAATACCGATACATGCGACCAGCGCCGCAATCCCGAGGACCACCGCTGTAACGACAAGCAGTTTTTCAAGCACCCCTTCAACCAGGGTCACATACCCCGACCGGTCGTAATGGAGGACCACGCCGCCGATGGCGCGGTCAAAACTGTTATACAGGGTCACGCCCGTAACAAACTGTTCTTTGGAATGCGCCGCCCATTCGGTCGTATCCCTGCCCCGAAGCGGCGCGATAAGCCCCACGACGCTGGCATCTACCTTTTTGTTCGCGACGCTGTCGGCGGTCGAAAACAGCACTTTACCACTCAGGTCGAAGACCTCGATTTCGCGAATCGCAGGATCGGATCCCTTCGCACGTTTAAGCAGCGTGTCAGCGAACTGCAGTTCCTCCAGCGCAAGACCGAGATTGGTCGCACGGGACAAAGAAAATTCAAGGTTCTTGTTGATAACAGCCAATCTGGACGTCGTGACGTCTGTCAGAATATTGCCGTACTTGAAATAGTTCATGGTCAACAACAAACCCAGCACAAGTGCAAGAATGCAGGTCGTGTAGACCGTCATTTTGGTCGTAATATTCATGATACAGTCTATACCCCAGAGAATCCCGCAGTATCGCACGCCGCGCAGATAAACCTGTTCCCAGTTAGCCCCTGATGTCCGGTCTGTATAGGCACAGGCCGCCACCCAATTCCGACACCGTCATAGTAACGCCAAATATGCTGGCCGTAAATCTGGGTTAAATTACAATTTGACGGATGAACATAAGATGAATGGCTCCCAGCGACCGATTGACGACGCCGGAGCGCCGCGACACAGTCTCCTGATGGGATATCTTTGCCGGATATGTCTTGCAGAAGGCGCGGAATTCAGGTCCGCCGCCTGCCCTGCCTGTGGTTCCGCCTGCGTGGTCTCCAACCCGGAGCTCCACCAGTTGTCGATTGCCCATATCGATTGCGATTCCTTCTATGCAAGTGTCGAGAAACGCGACAATCCTGCCCTCAGGGACAAGCCCGTGCTCGTCGGCGGCCAAAAACGCGGCGTCGTGATGGCCGCCTGTTATGTGGCGCGGCAATACGGTGTCCATTCCGCGATGCCGATGTTCAAGGCTCTGCGCGCCTGCCCCGATGCGGTTGTCGTCAAACCCGACATGGCAAAATACGGACGTATCGGCCGCGATATCCGCGAAATGATGCGGAACGTTACCCCCCTGGTGGAGCCCATCTCGATCGACGAGGCCTTTCTCGACCTGACCGGCACCGAACGCTTGCATGGCGGCAGTCCCGCCCGGACGCTGGGCCGCCTTTCTCTCGATATCGCCGCCGAGCACGGTATTACCGTTTCGGTCGGTCTCAGCCATAATAAATTCCTGGCAAAACTGTCATCCGGCCTGAACAAACCGCATGGATTCACGGTCATCGGGCGCCAGGAAACGGTGTCGTTCCTGAAAACCCAGCCGGTTTCGCGGATATGGGGTGTGGGCAAGGTGTTCCAGCGCCGGCTCGAACGGGACGGCATCACCCTGATCGGCCAGCTCCAGCACCTGACCGGGGAAGACCTGACCCGTCGCTACGGCGAGATCGGCGGACGATTGGCGCGCCTGTCCCATGGCCGGGACGATCGCAAAGTGGTCCCCGGCTCAGGCCGGAAGAGCCTGTCGAGCGAAACGACATTCGCCGACGACATCTCCGACATCGCGGGCCTCAGCAGGATCCTGTGGCGGCAGGCGGAAAAAGTCTCCGGCGGCGTAAAGAAGGAAGGAATCGGCGGAAGAACGGTCACCCTCAAATTGAAAACGTCGCGCTTTGCGACCCGGACCCGGTCGCGGACGCTCCCGCACCCGACACAGCTCGCAGATGCCATTTACACCGCAGCGGCTGCCCTTCTCGCGAAAGAGGCAGACGGCACGCCGTTCCGGCTGCTGGGTGTTGGCCTCTCGGACTTCGCGCCTCAGTCGGATTGCGACCCGATCGACCTCGCCGATCCGGATTCACAGAGACGCAAGAAGGTCGAGTCCGCCGTCGATGATTTGCGCGCCAGGTTCGGCCGCGACGCTATTGGCAAGGGTCGTATGCTCTAGCACACTGATTAATAGCTGGTGGAAAAACCCGCATCGATCTGCGTCAACTGAGCAAGCAGATATTCGATATTGTCATCGCCCATGGCGGAATCCGGGTCGTCGAAATTGGTGATGATCCGCTCGATCATGCGCCGCCGGAACCGCTCCTGGTCGTCGGCGCCGCCGTCATAATCGGTATCGTCGGCAACCTCGATCGCGGCGGTAAAGGCGGGCTGCAGCGCTTTCGGGAGCTCCGCCTTTTCGAGAATCGATGTAATCTGCGAACGATCGCCGGCATGGATCATTTCACGAGTGCTCGACAGCGGAATCCGGGACCGGACCGCAACGCTTCCTTCAAAAAACTCCATATCGCCCATGCACAGGGCCCGCAGCATGATCGTCGGCGTCAAACGGTTGTTCTGATAAAGATGAACGATCAGCCGCCGGGAATCCTGCTTCTTGTCGCCGTCCTTCATAAGTCCGAGCGTCGCTTTTTCCCGCGACTGCAGAATGAGATCGCTGATCTGGTCGGTCGGAAGCTCATGACGGGCCAGAAGTTCCTGCTGCAGCTTCTCCGAGACCATGTTCACGAGGCGTTCGGACACTTCCATCGGCAGGCTCGACCGCCGCACCATCGAGGATTTTACCAACTCACTGTCAGCAAAGTCGTCAAGAACGCGCTGCATCGAGTTTGTCGATATTTCGGCGCCGTTATTGGCGACCAGCGTACCGACGACCACTTCGTTATTCGTGTCGATCAGCGCGTCGGAAACGTTTGCAGACACGCTCTTCCGGGCGGCGATTGCTTTTTGCTTTTCCACTCCCTGGCTTTTGACGATTTCGATCAGATCGTCGTCCGTCAGGACGGATGAATATTTGAGAATCGGGTCCGACACCGCAGCCACGTCATTCGCGAGGGTGCGGGCAATGTCATTCGGCAGAAATGCGCATTCCTTGAGATTGTCGGCCAGTGCCAGCCGGACGCGCTCTTCTGCATCCTGGCACATAAGGGAGAAAATTTCCTCGGCGAGCTTCTTTTCCTGTTCACCGAAATCCGACTGCGCATCGTAATGCGTCGCGATCTTGGCCGCGGCATCCGCGCGCGCATCCGCCGAAGGGTCGCTGAGAAGACGCTGAACGTCCGATTTCGAGAGTTTCGCTGTCATGTCCAAAATTCCCTAATATGCGGATCACTCGGGCCAAAATTCGGATTTCCACATCGGCCAATTGTGAAACAAACGTGTTAATGTCTGCTTAAACTCGGCGGCTCATGATCAGCGCGGGTTCCCGGTTGCGAGAGCGACCGATGGCCGCAGGCTGCGGGGTCTCGTGTTGACGCCCGCAGGAACCTGCGGGTATCTGGACTCCGACACCCGGAACAAAATCGGATAGAATTCATGCAAAAGACGCTGTCAATGGTTGCAACTGTCGCTGTTTTTGCCTTTATTTCAATCGGTTATGCTAACGCGGCGGATGTGAAAAAAGGGAAAAGGGTCTTCAACAAATGCAAGGCCTGCCATACGCTTGTCGCCGACAAACACCGGATCGGGCCCAGCCTGCACGGTATATTCGGTCGCACCGCCGGCACCGCGGCGAAATACAAGTTTTCGAAACCGATGACAAAAGCCGGCGCCGGCGGTCTGGTCTGGACGGAAAAAACCCTTACCGAATACCTGACCAAACCGCGCAGCTTCATCAAAGGCACCAAAATGACCTTCGCCGGCATCAAAAAAGCCCGGGACATGGAAAATCTGCTCGCGTTCCTGAAAGAAGCGGCAAAGTAGCTTTTCAGCCCTTCCCGGCCAGCGCCGACTCGACGGCGGCCACTTGATCGTCGATCGAGATATCGATGACCGCGGTGATTTCCAGTTCCCGGTCCTCATAGGGGTTTTTGTCCGGATTCTGGGCGGCCCAGTCCTTCACCCTGGCGTCGCGCGCCCGGATCAGCGCGACGACCTGAGGATGAAACAGCTGCAGCATTGACGTTATCCACCGATTGACCGGCCAGGACGGCCGGGCGTGATCGATTTCGAACCGGTCGACCAGTGCGCACACGTCTTCCGCCGCATACCAGGTCTCCCCCGTTACCCACCGGTTGGTGGAGAACAGGCAGACCGGCAGGCCGGTGGCATTCATCGATATCGCAACGAGATGCGACAGGTCGTCGTTGGAGTCCGCCGGTTTTTCGTAATCCGCAAGGGCGGCCGGCCGAATAGCGGCCGGTATGCCGTTCGCCCGCATAAAGGTGTGGAAATGGCCGTGTTCGCCCCCGCGCAACTCCTGCGGATGCGCGTGATAATAGAACTGCGCGTGGGTCTCGTGGTCGTAGACATCGCCGTCGGGATAGTGATCCCATTCGTAGAAGCCCTCCGTTCCCCGCAGCAGTTCGCCGACGATATTGTCGCCGGTCTTGGACAACACCCGGATACAGTCGATAACCTCGATTCCCGCCGCCAGCATCGTTTCGAGACGCGATATCGGCAGTTTCGTGAAATCGACGGTTATGTCCGGAAAAGTATGAGGGTCTCGCGGCACGTATTTCTCCGATACGGATTGTTCGGAAATAAAATAAGCCTTCCCGGGCGCAGTTCGAGCCCGCATGCGATAAATTCACCGTGAGGCCGCTCCGGCGCAGCGACGTTTTGCGACGGTTGCACCGCAAACATGCGCACATGGCGCAATGTGATCGGGATATTTCAACCGGCGGCCATCCTAACCGGCGTCACGAAAACCCTGCCGCCCGGCCGATCGATCGACACCCGGCGACGAACGTCAGCGAACGACCAACACCGACTTTGTTGAATGGCGGACTACCCGCGCGGCGTTCGGGCCCAGCAGGTAGTCCTGCAATTCCGGCCGGTGGGACCCCATGATAATCAGGTCGGCGCCGATCGTGTCGGCTGTTTCGATAATCGTCTGGTAAATCGTGCCGTCGGCAACGATGTGCTGGACCCTGATGGAATCCGGCACCTTGTCGGCGACGAACTTGTGAAGAACCTTGTTCGCGTTCTCCATCATCTTGTTTTCGTGATCCGTCGGAAAGAACTGAGCCACCATGGGCGATCCGAAATCAGGCATCACCGTCATGACGTGAAGGGTGGAACCGAACGCCTCGCAATATTCGATCGCGGCGGGAAGTGCCTTCACCCAGGAACTGTCATTGCCGAGATCGACGGGAAGAAGAACGTGTTCGTACATATCCGAAACCCTTTAAGCAGCCGCAGTTTGCGATTTGCCGGCAGCCCGGCGCCGGCGCTGGATCATCCAGACGAAAGCGAGCAGCAGTATCGCGGGAACATAGAATACCTGCTTGGGCATCCGTTCCTGCGGCACTTCGACAGCCTTGATCACCATGTCGAATTCGAGCTTTGCGATAACGGCGGCGGTCGGCTTGCCTTGTGCATCGGCCTGCACGACGTCGTCGATGATCGTCTCGCCGTCTTTCTGAACAATTATGATACCGGCCGCTTCGAGCCTTTTTGCGCCGTCAACTTTTGGACCAAGAGGCAACACAACGGTCGTTTCCACGTCTTCGCCGGTCAAATTCTGGCCGGAAACAAAAACACGAAGTTCGGCATTCGCAGGCTGCGCCCCCGCGATCTGTTCGAGATTACCGGGATCGCCGGAGGCAAACGGCGCCTCGACCTGGTCGAGCCAGAACCCGGGCCTGAACAACGTGAACGCGATCAGAATCAACGCGACCGATTCCCACAACCTGCTGCGGGCGATAAAAAAGCCCTGAGTGCCGGCCGCAAAAACCAGCATGCCGACGGTCGCGACGATAAAGACCGCGATGCCGTCGATCACCCCGACATTTATCAGCAACAGATCGGTATTGAAGATGAACAGGAACGGCAACATCACGGTGCGCAGGGAATAGAAGAACGCCGTGAATCCGGTCTTGATCGGATCCCCGCCGGACACCGCGGCGGCGGCGAACGAGGCCAGACCCACCGGTGGTGTTACGTCCGCCATAATACCGAAATAAAATACGAACAAATGCACCGCGATCAGCGGCACGATCAGGCCGTTCGCCGCCCCGAGCTCGACCACGACACCGGCCATCAACGACGACACGACGATATAATTCGCCGTCGTCGGCAGCCCCATACCGAGGATCAGGCTGATGATCGCGACCAGGATCAACATGACGATCAGGTTGCCGCCGGACAGCACTTCGACAAATTCGGTCATCACCTGGCCGATACCGGTCAGCGTCACCGTGCCGACGATTATCCCGGCGGCGGCGGTCGCGACGCCG
>TARA_R110002126_G_scaffold13_4_pt1 | contig 19460 bp, 23 predicted proteins | sample TARA_R110002126 | Tara Oceans TARA_R110002126 (sample SAMEA4397536) | marine metagenome | biome: Polar Biome; feature: [DCM] deep chlorophyll maximum layer (ENVO:01000326); material: water (ENVO:00002006), including particulate matter (ENVO:01000060) such as... | depth 30 m
CCCCTCTAAAATTTTTTTCGTTTCGGTTCAGGCTAGGTGCTCGCAAAATCCTCTATAACCCAAACACTATAGATATCTGATAATTTTTTTTCGTATCTTTGTTCCGAATGAACTATACTATTGAATTACAAAATCGTATATTTAACGGGTTCGCATTAGGTATGATGTGGTTCCGAATAGACGAGGAGTATAGTTTCGGTGAGTTCATTATTTATTTAGGACTTATAAGTGTAAACATAAAATATTCAAGAATATGAAAATGAAATATCAAAGTATGGGAGGATTGACTATCAAGGATGGTCGCCTTATTAATGATAGACCCGATGGGGTTACAGGTATTGCACAGGCTGCAGGGATCCGTAAAGCAATGTATAGAGCCAAGAAGGTTGATATGATGGCTGAGGGGATTGAGTTAGCTGAGTGCAGAAAGGACTTCTACAAGATGTAGTTGATTTTGATTTTGATTGATAGTAAGGAGAGGGAGTGATTACCCTCTCTTTTTTTGTTTTAAACTTTTGTCTGCCCACCAGGACTCGAACCTGGGACCTACTCATTAGAAGTGAGTTGTTCTATCCAACTGAACTATGGGCAGATTATTGACATTGTTGTGTCGTTTTTGTGTCGAGTAAATTACTGATAATCAATAGGATGTCGATAATGTCGTTTTTTTTTCATTTTTTCTAGGGGAGAAAAAAATATACTACTACTACTACTACTACTCTATAGAGACTTTGAAAAGCGACATAATGAATTAGACATAAGTTATACATTGCTATATCTTCGCAAGATAAATAAATTCCGTATCTTTGCAGTAAATATAATTAAATCATAAATCAAATGTCAGAACTAGGATACTCTCCTGTCAATTTATTATTTGACGATGAAGGAAGAAAGAAGCTTTACAAGGGAATTAAAACTTTAGCTAAAGCAGTTAAGTCTACCTTGGGACCTCACGGTCAGACGGTGCTAATAGAGTCACCTCAACACACCCACGGAATTACAGTTACAAAGGATGGAGTTACAGTAGCAAGATCAATTTCGCTATTGGATCCCACAGAGCACCTTGCGGTGCGGATAATGAAAGAGGCTGCATCACGAACGGCTACTCAGGCAGGTGATGGGACTACAACGGCTATTGTTCTTACAGAAGCATTAATCAATGCGGGAGCAGAACTTATCACACCTACTACAAATAAGACTAAAGTATTAAGAGACCTTGTTACTTATACCAATAAAATTATTGACGAGGATCTAAAACGAATGAGCCGCAAAGTATCTGCCTCTCGGCTCAAGGATATTGCAACAATCTCTGCAAACAACGACAGTAATATAGGTAAGATTATATCAGACATATATAAGAAGGTTGGTGAGAATGGTATCGTTACCGTTGCACGGAGTGAATCCAACGAAACATATTTTGAAACCACGCACGGATTAAAGATTGATCGTGGATATGAGTCTCCATTATTTATTAATGATCAAAAGAAAGATGAGTGTATTATGGAGGATGTAAGAATCCTGGTATCAGATGCACCAATTGAAAATCTACTTAACATAGAAAATGTTTTAAAGCCTGTAATCCAGGAAGGACTAAAGCTTTTAATTATCGCACCAACCTCAGCTAATGTTGTCAGCACACTAGCTGCTAATGTTATGAAAAATAGCTTGAAGTTGTGTACTATAGGACCACCGTCATTTGGTTACAAGCAACACGAACTAATGCAGGACATTGCGGTTAGTGTTGGAGCAACTTATTTCTCTGAGAAAACAGGGGATGACTTATCATTGATGACGTTAAAAGATTTGGGTCACGCTGCCAAGGTGATAGTTGGTCGTGATTCTACCGTCATCATTAAAAACGAGGATGAGACAGGAGAGTTGGTTAACGAAAGAGTTAAGCAACTAAAGCAAAGCGTACAGAATGCAAAGCAAAAAGCCGATAAAGACTTTATCCTGTCTCGAATCGCATCATTAACGGGAGGGGTTGGCGTAATATCAGTAGGTGGTAACACCGACCTAGAGCAAAAAGAACTGTATGATCGTGTTGATGATGCAGTATGTGCAGTTAGATCTGCCCTTGAAGAGGGTATTGTTGCAGGTGGAGGGGTAGCCTTATATAAAATCGCAACATATATAGAGGATGACAACTACCAGGTTGCAGGAAAAATGTTAGCGAGAGCACTTCGTGCTCCCTTAGAACAGATATATACCAATGCAGGAATAGATATATCTGAAGATCAGAAAACCAAACTTATGTACGACAAGGGCAATGAAGGGTTGAACATAAAGTCAGGAGAGTGGGGAGATATGTTTAAGATGGGGGTAATAGATCCATTTAAAGTGACAAGGTCTGCACTTCAAAACGCAGTATCTGTTGCAGTAACATTACTATCAACTAACGCTATTATAACAATGGCAAGAACATACGAAGACAAATGAAACCAATAGGAAAATATATTTTAGTAGACCAAATAAAAGAAGAGATCAAAACTGACTCAGGACTTTTATTGTCAGCAGACGATGCTGCAGATATCAGATACAAAAAAGCCAAAGTACTTGTTCCTGGAACTGATGTAACTGTAATTAAAGCAGATGACATTATATATTACGACTCAAGAGCGGGATATACTATGGTAATAAAGTCTAAACAATGCACGATTATTTCTGAGAGAGATGTCGTTGTTGTCGAATAAAGGAATTCATTTCTTTTATATAGTTTCTGTATACCTTATCGGTGTATGAAACATTCTTTAAGAACAAAGGATTGGAGGAGGGACTCTCAGGAATCTCTTCTCCATTTAGTTTTTTATAAAGGGATACCAATACTCTAGTAGACTTATACGATAGTTGGTATATTGCCTTAGACTTGGATGTGTTTTTTCTAAACACTTCAATCCACTTATCTTTTAGCAAGGTATTAAACCTGTTCTTGTCCCAACTAATAAGTTCGTTGAACTCATCGAAGTCATCTTTAGAAAAATATTTTTCAGATTGTAGGAATAGTAATATGTCCAGGTCAGATGTCGTAAGTCCGTACTTTGCTTTGATAAAGTACCGTATTACCCTCCAATATTTCAGGTAATCTTGCATTCAATTAAATTTAATATCTTTGTAGCAAAGATACTTAATATATTCATTATGCCAGACGAACCAAAAAATACCGCAGCACTAGATAATTCACAAAGAAAAGTAGGGGCAACCAAAGCAGAAAGAGATAAACTCAAAGCTGAGTGGACAACCAAGCTTCAAGAGGAGATGGCAAAGGGTAATTTAGATCTGAATGCTGAGAATTTTCAGAACAAGGATGTAATGAAGTGGACAAAGACTAAGTCTGAACCACTAGTATCTTCAGCGGGAGCCAACCTATCATATGGTGGGAGTTCTTTAGGAAAAGGAACTAAGCTTTCAAGACGACCAAGTAGGGTTGAAGCAAAGAAAACAGACTCAAGAAGAGGATAAATATGAAAACATTAAGACCATACGGTACTGCACTAAGTGCAAAGATGAAAGGTAAGGTTGAGAAACTCGGTTTGCCATCAGACGAACAAATTAAAAATAGTGTTTACGCTAAGTGCGGTAAAAAATAGTTATGGATATAAAACCAAATGCTACAAGAGTAGAGTCTAATTCATCTAACTCCGTTCGTTCAAATAAAAAAAGGGGAAAAGAAAAAGTAAAGGGAAAATTTACTGCCACTTCTAAACAAACAAACCTTAATACAGGTGAGGTGTCTAATATGGAAACCACATCTAAGACAAAAACAAAAGTTAATAGAGAAGGTGTTGTTAAAACTAAAGAGAAGGTTAAACAAAAATTTACGGTCAAAAATAAAGATGGTAAACTTCTAATGAAGGATACCAAGAAAGTCACTTCAAGAAACGGAGAGACTAAGATTAATAGAAATAAGGCTCGAGTAACCAAGAATTTCGAAAATTAATATGGCGTGCTACACATTATATGTGGAACTGTTATGTGGAGGAAGTGTTCAGGAGCGAAATCTAAAAAATAATATTAGTATATTTGTAGAATATATAAAGATCTATTTTAATGGGCAAAGGATTAGTTTGGTTAGGAAATAAAATAATTGCATTATGGTGTGCAATGCAATGTAAATGGAACAAGTGGATGTTGGCTTTAATGTTCAACGTAGGATCTTGTCCAAATAAGATGTGCACTTGTAAAAAATAAAATCAAATCAAATGGAATCAAAAGGACTAGGAGACACAATTGAGAAGTTCACAAAAGCTACAGGAATAAAAGCAGTAGTTGAAAAAATAAGCGAGGTTACAAAAACACCTTGCGGATGTGGTAAAAGAAAAGAGGCTCTTAATAAAGCGGTCCCTTATAACAAATAGAAAATATGGCTTACGAAAAATTACAAGGTTACTTAGCATTAGAGGCACTTGCTTCTGACGATGCAAATATTCCTTATCCTGCATTATTGACGGCAGGGCAAACAAACGCAGTTGCTGCTCAGTTGAAACATTTGGAAGATGCGAATGGTGGATTTGAAACTACTAATAAAGTATATGCAGGAGACATTGTATATTTTCCCGTTTCAGGAAAGGCAGCTACAGTTGATGTAGTAAATAGTGATACACAACTTTTACTTAACAACACTTCAGGTCAAGTGGCTAGTCAAGACTATGTAATTTATCAGGCATCATCTTATTTGAATTTGCAAGATGCAAACAATGGATGTGTTTTATATGTAGGTGGATCAGGAGATCTTAAAGTAGATACAATTTCAGGAAGCACGGTAACGTTTAAAGCAGTCCCAATTGGATTCTTTCCCGTACAAGTAAAGAAAGTTTACGAAACAGGCACAACCGCTAGTTCAATTATAGCATTATGGTAAAAGGATTAATAATTGGAATTGTAATAGCAATTTAAAACTCCTTTAAATGGATATGGCTGACCTAAAAATGTATTTCTTAAACGCTTCGGTGTTAACTATATCTATGACTAACATTGATATGGTATTAAAATTATTACTTCTAGCCGTATCGATTGGGTATACCGCTCAACGTTGGTATCTTCTAGATAAAGAAAGAAGAAACAAGAAAAATGAGGAAGATAAATAAATTTATAATTCATTGTTCTGCCACTAGAGAGGGTCAAGCTATTGATCTAGAAACCATAAGAGATTGGCACGTTAAAGGACGAGGGTGGTCAGATATAGGATACCATTACCTGGTACATATAGACGGAACCATTAGCCAAGGAAGACTACATTCTGTAGCAGGTGCTCACACGAAGGGCGAAAATCAAGAAAGTTTAGGGATTTGTTACATCGGAGGGGTTGAATTGGACGGTAAAACACCAAAAGATACACGAACTTGCAGCCAAGCAGATAGCCTAGAAGCACTACTTTATAGCCTAAAAGCTATGTATCCAGGTGCAACAGTACACGGACATAGGGATTTTTCTACAAAAGCCTGTCCAAGTTTTGATGCGACTAAAGAATTTGAAGACATCAGTAACCTATTTAATCCTGAGAATGAAAAAAATTGTTGATTGGTTTGGTGGTAGTGTAATTAAAGATTTGTTAGCGGGTCTTGACAACCTCTTCACTTCGAAAGAAGAAAAGATTAAAGCAGAAAATGTAATCAAACAAATTCTTATTGAGAAACAGTTAGAGTTACAAAGAATGCAAACGGAAATTATTGTAGCTGAAGCACAAGGAAACTTTATTCAAAGAAGTTGGAGACCAATTCTTATGTTGTCGTTTGGCTTCATCGTTATATACGTTAAGTTCGCAGCACCATTATTTGGTTTACCTATCCCTGAATTAGAAATGGAATTTTGGGAACTCTTAAAGATAGGTATAGGTGGATATGTAGTCGGTCGTAGTGCTGAAAAGATTGCAGACAAGGTCACGATCACAAAAAAATAACACCCGTTTATTTTTATTATCTTTGTAACATAAATAGATAATAGGAATGGCAAGAATTTCAACATACCCAATTGATACTAAAATAAGCGGGGGTGATAAATGGATTGGAACAGACGTTGACAAAAACAATGCTACTAAAAACTTTACAGTTGCAAATGTAGCAGAGTACTTAAACGTTTCTTCTTCTATTGATTCACAAACGCTAAGATATAAGTTTCAATACTTAAACCCAGGGGATGTTCGTGAACCAGGAACAATTTCTTTTGATCCACAACTTGGATCATCAGTTCCTTTTTCATCCGTGACAACCTGGTTACTTAGTCAGTATTCAAAGAAGTATGTCAGCCAAGGTGCGGCAAATGACATATCATCTTTTTATACAAGTCCATTAATAGGCTCTCAAGTTTTAGTTACTAATACAAAAGACATTAGTAAGTGGGCGGTGTATACTTGGACTTCTTCAACTGTTGATTTAACAGAAACACAATTTTACAATATAGGACTAACTCACGTTAGCAGTACAGGTAGTCTTGAGGCAAATCAAGAGTATTTCATATCCCTACTAACACTATCAGGCGGTGGTGGTGGTAAGCAACCAACCTATGTGTTTACACAGGGCGTACCTGCTAACACTTGGACTATAGCACATAATCTTGGAAAATTTCCTTCCGTCTCTGTAGTTGATTCTGCAAAGCGGGTGGTGAACGGAACCATAGACTATATAAACGAAAATAATTTAACAGTAACTTTTAGTGCTCCCTTTTCAGGTCAGGCATTTCTTAATTAATAACAAATAAAAAAAAACAATTATGGCAATTAAATTTTTAGATGCGATAGACTTGACGGGATTAGAAGTACAAAATGTACTTGCTCAAAGTGTTGCAGGAAACCCAACCGCTTTAGGTGAGGGTCAATTTTTCTTTGATAGTACATCAAAGATTTTCAAGTATTGGAACGGAGCCTCTTGGGTATCTCTAGACGGACAAGGCGGGGTAACATCACTATTAGATGGTGTAGGTACTCTCGTTAGTTCAGCAACGGGTAGCGTAGCGGTAAACTTAAACTTAGTAGGACCAAGTAATTATGTTCTAGAAGGAATAGACCTAAGTAGTTCTCCTGTAGACATCAAATCGCTTATACCATTTAGCGATGCAGCGAAGAATGTAAGTTTTGCTGCTATATCTGACTTACCTTTTACTGCTAACACAGGTACGGTAACAAGCATTACTAATGCTGCAAACACAGGAACAGGAACTGCTATTACAGGTGCAGGAACGTTTACTTACACAGGAGCGGGTCTTATCTCTACTGCAGTATCGGGTACAACAGTAACTATTAGCACTACTGCAACATCCAACACAGGTACAGTAACATCTGTAGGTCCTGCTAACGGAACATTTGTTAGTAGTTCAAGTGCAGCTATTACAGGTGCGGGTACACTAACTTATGATCTTAGTGCATCAGGAACTGCAAGTGCAACTACTTATTTAAGAGGTGACAATTCTTGGGCAACTATTGCTGCAGGATTTGCAAACTTTGCAATAAGTGCTGATTCAGGAACTGCCGCAACTATTGATAGTAAAGATGATATCTTATTTACAGGTGCAGGAGGTATTGCTACCTCTATCTCTACCGTAGGAACGACTTCTACTGTAGGTATTACACTAGGCACTTCAGGAGTTACTGCAGGTACTTACGCAAGTGCTGACATTACTGTAGATGCACAAGGTCGTGTTACGGCAGCAGCAGCAGGTGGTTCAGGAACTATGACATCTTTTGATGTTGGTGGTGATAAAGGAGCAGACCAGGTAATTACAAACGGAAATAAACTTTCAATCTTAGGTGGTGAAGGTATTGTAACTGAAGCAAGTGCTACAGATACTCTTACTGCGACTCTTGCTCTTGCTGAACTTCCTGTAAGAACTGTTCCTATTGATGGTTTAACAGATTACTTTGTTGGATTATTTGATAAAGGAGCAGACCAAAACAAATCACTTATTAAGGACCTTTCTCTTAGCGAGTTGGGAGCACCAACAAAGAATTTGTCTATTGGATACAAACTTACTAATGTTGTTGACCCAACTGTAGCACAAGATGCGGCAACTAAGAACTATGTAGACACAACATTCGCAGGTTCGGGAGCATTAATCTACCAAGGTGGATACGATGCATCAACGGCAGCACCATCAGCAGGTGTTAAGCAAGGTTGGACATACGCAGTAACAAAAGCAGGATCAGGACTTCCTTTAGGATTTTGGGATCCAACATTAGAGGTTGGTGATTTAGTTATCGCTAACATTGATACTCCAACAACTGCAGCAGATTGGACTGAGATTAACAAGAACATTGACGTTGCAACGGCAACCGTTCAAGGTATTGCAAACTTCCCAACTGCGGGTGGACTTAGCGTTTCATCAGGAGCAGTAAGTATGCCTAATGTAGGAACTGCAAGTTCTGTAGGTAGTGCATCTAAATCTTTAGCCATCACAACTGATGCTAAGGGTCGTGTTACGGCTAAATCAGCAACTGACATTGCAATTGCAGCAAGCCAGGTTTCTAACTTCTGTGAAGAGGTAGATTCTTGTGTAGATGCAAGAAGTGCAACAGGGACAATTGGTGATAATACCACTTGGACTATTGCTCATAACTTAAATACTTTTAATGTTATGATCCAAGTTTACTCTAATGCATCACCTTTTGAAACAGTACAAGTTTTCACATCACGCAAGGATAAGGATACAGTAATTATTTCAGTTGCAGTTAATCCAGGTGCTAGTGCTTTAAATTATATGATAGTAAAGGTTTAATATTTAAAAAAATCTAACTCTAAATTATGGCTGAATTTATTGAATTCAAGCAACCCATCTCTGTCGCCTCCACCATTATGGTGGATGGCGTAGAGTTAGGGCTTAACGCTTATACAGATACAACTATTCCAACCAACAACAATACGTTGACAAATGGTGCGGGGTATATTACATCTTCATCGACTAATACCTTAACTAATAAGTCGGGGAATATTTCTCAATGGACAAATAATTCAGGTTATATAACTTCATATGTTAATACAACTTATACCGCAGGGTCGGGTTTAGCATTAACGGGTACTGTATTTAGTAATACTGCTCCTAATGTTGTGCAGACAACTGTTAGCGGTAATGCAGGGAGTGCAACGGTACTTCAAACCGCCAGGGATATAGCGGGTGTTTCCTTTGATGGAAGTGCTGATATATCATTAAACAATAAAAATATTACCAATGGTGCAGGGTATACTACTAATACAGGCACAGTAACAAGTGTTGGGATATCTCACGCAGGTGATGCATTTACCGCAGGTAGTGCGGTTACTACTTCAGGGACTCTTGCTATTACAATGGCAGGAACTGCAGCACAATATGTCAATGGTCTTGGTAACCTAATTTCCTTTCCTTCTATTCCTCAAGGGGATATAACAAGTGTTGGTGCGGGAACAGGAATGACGGGAGGAGGAACAAGTGGAGCGGTTACTTTAAATGTTATTGGAGGAACAGGTATTACTGCAAATGCTGACAACATTACTATAGATGCTACTGTAGCAACTTTATCAGGTACACAAACATTTACAAACAAGTCGGGTGCTATATCTCAATGGACTAATGATTCGGGGTATACTACTTTAGCTATAGGCACAACGGCAACAACTGCGAAGGCAGGTAACATAACAACAATAACCTCAGCACAATCAAGTGCTATAACGGCTAACACGGCTAAGGTTGGTATTACTACAACACAAGCCTCTGATATTACTGCAAATAACGCTAAGGTTTCTGATACAGGTACGCCTGCGATGTTATCGAATGGTACAGTCCCTAGTTTAAATACAGGAATAACCGCAGCCGAGGTAAGAAGTCTTATAGGTGCGGGTACATCAAGCAGCACAGGTACAGTAACAAGCGTTGGAGGTACAGGAACCGTAAGTGGATTAACATTAAGCGGTACGGTTACTTCTACAGGAAACCTTACCCTTGGGGGTAAGTTAGTTCTTGCTAGTTCAGATGTTACTGCGGGATTAGGATTTACTCCTTACAACGCCACCAACCCTGCGGGATATACAAGTCTCGCAATAGGCACAACGGCATCAACTGCTAAAGCAGGGGATACAACAACGATCACAGGTGCTCAGGCAACTGCAATTACAAACAACTCTGCTAAGGTTTCAGACACGGGTACGCCTGCGATGTTATCAAACGGAACTGCACCTAGTTTAAATACAGGTATTAGTGCCGCATCGGTAAGAGGCTTAATAGGGGCGGGTACTTCTAGTCTTGCTATAGGCACAACGGCATCAACCGCAATGGCGGGAAATACAACAACTATAACGGGTGCTCAGGCAACTGCTATTGTTGACAATAGTAAAAAAGAAACTGATACAGGTACGCCTGCAATATTATCTAACGGAACAACACCAACATTAAACTCAGGTATCTCTGCGGCAGAAGTAAGAACCCTTATTGGGGCAGGTACTTCAAGTAGTGCAGGAGTTACAAGTGTAAGCGGTACTGCAAATAGAATTTCTGTTACGGCAGGTGCGACACCAACGGTAAATGCAATTACAGGAGCGGTAAATTCCTCTTCTGCTAATTTAGCTACAGGTGCTCAAATACAAACCGCAATTGATTCTGCGGTAACAGGTGTATTAAAATATATGGGAACCTGGGATGCAGCTACTAACGTACCTACGTTAACGAGTGCTGCGGGAACCCCAGGTGAATACTATATTGTTTCTACTGCAGGTTCAACAAACTTAGATGGTATTACTGATTGGGCAGTAGGTGATTGGGCAGTATTCTCTGATCAAGTTACAGATGCTTGGCAGAAAATTGATAACACACAAGTAGGAAATGTAACAGGATCAGGTTCTAATACAAGGGTGGCATTTTGGAATAGTGCAAGCAATCTTATAAGTGATGCAGGAATGGTGTATGATGCAGCTTCTAATCACTTAACTATAGCAGGAAATTATTATGCAAGTGGAGGAAACTCTGCTGAGTGGAATCAAGCTTATGATAATTATATAACAGGAATATCTGATTCAGGAACTTCTACAACGACTATAACTCTTACACAAAGAGATGGTGGTACTATTAGTACTGCATTTAGTAATCCACAAGGAACTACTACTCCAAGTAGCACAGAGACTTTTACAAATAAAAGTGGTGCTATATCTCAATGGACTAATGATAGTGGTTACAAAACAACGGATAATAACACAACTTATTCTGCGGGATCAGGTATAACGTTGACAGGTACAGTCTTTAGTAACGCATCTCCAAATATTGTTCAAACAACAATAAGCGGCAATGCAGGTTCTGCTACAGTCTTACAGACTGCTAGAACAATCTCAGGAGAATCTTTTAATGGTTCAGCTAGTATTACGTTGAACAATAGCAACATAATTAACGGGGCGGGTTATACAACTAATACAGGAACTACTACCCCAAGCAACGCACAGACGTTTACAAACAAAGGCGGTAATATTTCTCAATGGACTAATGATTCGAAGTATATAACCTCATATGTTGATACAACTTATACTGCAGGTTCGGGTATAACTTTAACAGGAACGGTCTTTAGTAATGCTGCACCTAATGTTGTTCAGACAACGATAAGTGGAAATGCAGGAAGTGCAACAGTCTTACAAAACGCAAGAACAATAGCGGGCGTTTCTTTTAACGGCTCTGCCAATATATCATTAAATAATAATGCTATAACTAATGGTGCGGGTTATATAACTTCATACGTTAATACAACGTATAGTGCAGGGGCAGGTTTAGCATTAACAGGTACGGTCTTTAGTAATACGAATATAATTACAGACAATAAGCAGCTTCTTAATGGTGCAGGATATACAACTAATACAGGAACTACTACCCCAAGTAATACTCAAACATTTACAAATAAGTCGGGTAACATTAGCCAATGGACTAATGATAGTGGTTACAAGACAACAGACAACAATACAACGTATACTGCAGGTTCAGGTCTTTCATTAACAGGAACTGTATTTGCTAACACAGCACCTAATGTTGTTCAAACAACGGTTTCAGGGAATGCGGGTAGTGCTACTGTTTTGCAAACTGCTAGAACTATTGCAGGAGTATCATTCAATGGTTCAGCTAATATTGGATTGAACAACGCTAACATTACAAACGGGGCGGGGTACACAACTAACACAGGAACTGTTACGGGTACAGTATCAGCAGCCGAGAGTAATAACACAATAGCACAAAGAACCTCAAACGGTTATTTACACGCATCATATTTCAATGGTTCAGGAACATTTGCTACAAGTGGAGGCGGTTCAGGAATGGGCAACTTTACAGGGACAAATGGAACAGACACTTATGGAAGGTCTTACAATGCAGCAGCAGCAAGAACATTATTAAATGTAGCAGACGGTGCAAACCGCATTACAAACAACAATCAAATTTCCAATGGGGCTGGGTACATTACCTCATATGTTAATACAACTTATACCGCAGGTACAGGGTTGGCTTTAACAGGTACGGTCTTTAGTAATACGATTACCAACAACAATCAACTTACCAACGGAGCAGGTTACACCACTAATACAGGAACTACTACTCCTTCTAATACACAAACTTTTACTAATAAAAGTGGTAACATTTCTCAATGGACTAATGATACAGGCTATATTAAATCATACGTTAACACAACTTATACCGCAGGTTCAGGCATAACTTTAACAGGAACAGTCTTCAGTAATGCCGCTCCTAACATTGTTCAAACAACAGTATCGGGTAATGCAGGTACTGCAACAACATTGCAAACTGCAAGAACAATAGCAGGTGTATCTTTTAATGGGAGTGCTAATATATCTCTGAATAACAATGCTATTACCAACGGTGCAGGCTATATAACTTCATACGTTAATACAACCTATACCGCAGGGGCAGGATTGGCTTTAACAGGAACAGTATTTAGTAACACAAATATAATTACCGATAATAAGCAGCTTCTTAACGGGGCGGGGTACACTACAAATACAGGTACAACTACTGCTTCTAATGTTGAGACATTTACAAATAAGTCGGGTAACATTTCTCAATGGACCAATAATTCAGGATACACTACTAACGTAGGAGACATTACGAATGTATCTGCAGGCAATGGTTTAACAGGAGGTGGAGCATCGGGTAGTGTTACTGTTTCTATGTCGGGTTCTTATACAGGAAACTTTACTGCAACAGGAAACTTAACGGCATACTCTGATGAAAGGCTTAAAACAAACATAGAGACCATTCCTAACGCTTTAGAGAAGGTTAATGCCCTTAGAGGTGTTAGCTTTGACAAGGATGGTGAACGTGGCTTAGGAGTCATCGCACAGGAAGTTGAGAAGGTTCTACCTGAACTTGTATTAGATGGTGAAGAGTACAAGTCAGTTGCTTATGGCAATATGGTAGGAGTCTTAATTGAAGCTATTAAAGAACTTACTAAAGAGGTAGAGGATTTAAAAAAACAAATTAAGTAATATGGCGGTTCCAGGTAGCGGCACATTAACGATGCTAGGGTTAGCACAAGAAAGAAAGTATGGGACATATGGATCGGGAACGATAAGTTTTTCGATTATTATGACCGACTTAATTAATGGTGGAGGAGCAAATAACTTCCCTGCATTAAATACTCAATGCCTCCCATATCCAAATACATCAACGCCACATTCATTTAATGAGTGGTATGGCTATGATCAAGACTGCACACCCGCTCCTTCTTGTGATGAGTTCCAAATGCAACAGAATACAAAATATAAATTTGGATCAGATGCTTGTTTTGCAGGAGAAGTTGAAATAGGGGGAAATGCAGCAAAACCTTTTAATGCTTCTATTTATGAGGGTGGAACAGGATGTTCAGTATTAGCACCCGCAGGTGCTTATGCAGATGGACAAGGAGCCTGGGGGATATGGAGTGGATCAGCTTGGACTTCATTTGGATTTTGTGGATAGTACAAAAAGATTTGTTTATCTTTGCTAAACAGTATAATTTAATCTAATATTTTATCAAAATGAAAAAAGTAAAAAACACAGAAGTGGAAAACCCAAAAATTACAGAGAACGAATTGAAATCAATTCAGTCTATGTTAAATGCTTTTAACCAACTAAAGATGCAGCTTGGCGATCTTGAACTTTCTAAAGGTTCTATTATTGATCAAATCAATAAAGTCAAAGCTGACTATCAGGCAGTTGAAAAAGAGTTAAGTGAAAAATACGGAGATGACTCTCAAATAGATCTTGCTACGGGTAACATTGTCAAGATTAAAAAAGAAGAAAAAACAGAGTAAATGAGCAGAATTTCAACATACGCAATCGATGGGACTCCAACGGTAAATGATAAACTAATTGGTACAGACGTTGATAACGTAGATGTCACAATGAACTATACTATTGGCGATATCATTTCGTTGGTTCCTGGTGGTGGTGGTGTTGGGATTTCTTCTATTAATACCTCAACAGGACCCGCTATTACCCTTACGGGTAAAGGGGGTCTTGTTGTTACGCAAGTTGGAAACATTATTTTCTTAGATACTTCCACGGTTGGAAGTTCAGGGGTTACTGATATAAATAGTATAACAGGCTCTGTTGACTTACAAGGCAAAGGTGGTATTGTAATTACTGAAGTTGGGGGTACAATTTTTCTTGATACAACTAACTCAGGAAACTTTGACTCATTAACTACTGTAGGATCTTCAGGTGCTGCCACATTAACAGGTGGGGTATTAAATATTCCTAATTATGCAGGTGGCGTAAGTGGTGTTTCTGATGTAAATAGTGTAACAGGATCTGTTGCCTTAGCAGGCAAGGGAGGATTGGTTGTTACTGAAGTTGGGAATATAATTTTTCTTGATGTCGCAGGTGTTGGGGGTTCAGTAAACTCACTAACAACAACAGGTAATCAAGGTGCTGCCACATTAACGGGTGGTGTATTAAACATACCAAACTACGCAGTAGGTGGTGGTGGAAGTGTAACAAGCGTAAATGCAGGTATAAACGGGGATGCCATTAGAATAACAGGTGGACCTATTACCTCAAATGGGGTTTTAAATTTTGCATTCACAGGAGATAAGTCACAATATGTAAGAGGAGATGGAACTCTTCTAGCATTCCCTGCAAGTTCATCAGGTACTGTGCAAGAAATAACTTCTTCAAATACATCATTTATTTCAGCAACAGGAACTAGCCCAATAACCACAACAGGGGACTTGAGTTTTTCATTAAATGCTATAGGAACGCCAAGTGCTACCACATATTTAAGAGGCGATAACTCCTGGGCTACTATTCCAGGAGGAGAAGGTACAGTTACTGACTTTTCAGCCGTAGTTAATGGTGGAATTACTGATGCAATATCTCTTAGAGTATTTGACTCTAAGACTACCCCTAGATTAGAATTAGATTTTCAAGGAGTAGAAGATCAGTATATAAATGGTTTAGGAGTATTAACTTCTTTCCCAAACCCAGGAATGTCTAGTTGGACAGTTGGTGATGGCACAGGTATTGAACCTGTAACAGACGGAGTAGAAGTTGAGTATAAAGGTCTAGATAAGATAACTACAAACGTAGCACTTTTTGGAGGTGGCGTACAATTAAATATTAATCACGACGACACAGAAAGATTAGATACCGTTTCTGCAGTATCACCTGCAGCGGGTGGCACTTTTACAGTAGTAGATTCTGTTACGCAAGATGCAACGGGGCATCCAACTTCAGTAAATGTTAAAACAGTAACGCTCCCTAGTTCAGGAAGCATTAATTACACATTTTATGAGGCTAGATATTCAACTGCATCAAGTACTGTAAATGTAAACGTATTAGAAAATACTACAGGAAGAAACTTCTCCTGGTCGAGAAATGTTCCTAATGGAACTATAGATATAACAATGACCCCAAGCATAGATAATCCTGACGTTTTAATATTTTGTAATGGTAACGGTGGAGAGAAAGGTGCAAAAACACAAGTCTTCTATGAATCATTTGACAATACTAACCAAATAGTACTGTCTACTATTGATATAGCTACGGGTGGAGATTCATCTTCAGATATAGACGATGGGATGTTCTCAATAAAAATATGGACTAAAGTATAACTATGGATATCAGAAAGATTTCGATAGGTCCTGACTATAAGTCAAGTGCAATGCATTATCTTGTAGGACAAGAGATCTTGGGTGGTAATTATATTATCCATTTAATAAAACACGATTACGAAAGAAACTCAATAGTTATTTATATTGAGAAAAGTAATGAAATATTATTGTGGAAAGAATTTACCTCAACAATGCCAATCTCTATAGAGTACAACATAAACTTTTAAAAAATGTCAGAAGGAGAAAGAAGTACTCTTAATGAGAAGATTATATTGCTTGAGCAGGATAAAAAAAATACTGATGATTTCATAGAGCAAATGACAATTGCTGATGAAATTCATAATATTCAAATGAAATTAAATGGAGTAAAACCTACAGACTCATCTATTGACTGTATTGGTTGTGGCTCGTAAATTAAATTATGAAATCACCATTCTGTTTTATTGTTAAACCATTAAAGGGGAGGCGGTACAACAACACAAAAAAAGTTGCAGGAATTGATTTAATTATTAGCACCTCGCAAGAAGACTTTAGGTTCTCGAATAGAGAGGCTGAGGTGATACAACTTCCAATAGACTACAAAGGTCCCATTGGTATTGGTGATACGCTTCTAGTACACCACAATGTTTTCAAATATTACAACGACATAAAAGGTAAGCAAAGGAGCGGTAAAAGCTTTTTTAAAGACGACTTGTTTTTTGTTGAGGATGATCAATTTTATTTGTATAAAAATAAAAACGGATGGAACTCACACGACAGGTATTGTTTTGTGCTACCTGTAGATGTAGAGGATTCTTATATTTATAAACCAATTAGCGAAGAGCCATTAGTTGGTATAATGAAGTATCCAAATGATTTCCTAACTTCAAAAGGCGTAAGAGCGGGTGATAAGATTACCTTTAAACCTGGTAGTGAATATGAGTTTGAAGTAGATGGCGAAAAAATATATAGAATGTTTGATCATCAAATAACTATAAAGCTATGAATATAGGATTATATGAAAATGTTATTGTAGATGTAAAGTCCTATAAAGAAGATATCTTAAAAGAAGGTTTTGAAGATATTTTAATTGGTGAAGATTTATTCCAAAATGTAAAGGCTAGGGGTGTAGACGAGTTAGTAGAGTTTTTATTTGACAAGTATCCTAACTATACACCCGACTTAAACTTTGTTAGATGTTCACCTTGGCTTCAAGAAGAACCTAATTTTATTCATACGGATGAAATGATGGGTGACTTAACTGCCATATTGTTTCTAAATGAAAAACCTCCTGAAGAGGATGGAACTACATTGTATTATAAAGGAGATAAGAGTTGTATATTAAAAGCTAGGTTTAACAGGCTTATTGTTTTTAATTCAAACTTATACCATTCAAGAAATATATATGATAATTACGGACACCACATTAATGCTAGATTGATTCAAGTTGTTTTTTTGAAAAAAAATATAAGTGATGAATAGCCGTGAATGGGATTTTATGGATGAATTAAATGAAGAGAACTATCCAATAAAAAAAGTAAAACGTATTAAGAATGAATACAAAAGAAATAAAATTAGAAATAATCAAAGCAGGTCACGAGGCGGTCAGGCAACTGATCAAGGTAGCGAAGGAGCAGATTATTAAGCACGATCCTGAAGATGACATTTCTGCAGACAGATTAAAAAACGCTGCGGCTACTAAGAAGTTAGCCATATTTGATGCGTTTGAAATACTAAGCAGAATAGAATCAGAAAGAGAAGCTATAGAGAGTTTCGATAATGGTCCAAGTAAAACAGATACAAAACAAGGATTTGCAGAACGTAGAGCACAGTAGTTTATTTACAACACTAAAAGATGTTGTACCCAAGTCAGTCTTAACTAACAAGAATAAGGCTAAGACCTGGGTATATGGCTATGACTCTAAGTACGACTTTATTGTTATATCTAAAACAGGTGAGATAGGTGAGGTTATAATAATTCAAGGGCTTCGTATTGCTTTACCCTTAGCACCAAAGCATTGTGTTCAAAGACACAAGAAGGCAACAGAACAATATTGGGAACGTCAAGAAATACCTAAAGCTTTAGATAAGATTCAGTCTATATTCAAATGGAATGAAATGGCTACAGAATTCAAGCAGCGTTGGGTGGATTATGTTGAAACTGAATTTGATAGACGGGATGAAGGGCATTGGTTTATGTCTAACGGAAAACCCACATATCTAACAGGATCTCATTATATGTATCTTCAATGGACTAGTATTGATGTTGGATACCCTGACTTCAGGGAAGCTAATCGTTTGTTATTTATTTTTTGGGAAGCCTGTAAGGCAGATAAAAGAAGCTTTGGAATGATTTACCTAAAGATAAGACGTTCAGGTTTTTCTTTTATGTCATCATCTGAATGTGTTAACACAGGTACTTTAGCTAAAGATGCCAGGGTTGGTATCTTGTCAAAGACGGGTGGTGATGCTAAGAAAATGTTTACAGATAAAGTAGTTCCCATTAACAGTAGACTACCTTTTTTCTTTAAGCCCATTATGGATGGTATGGATAAACCTAAAACTGAATTAGCTTTTAGGATTCCCGCATCTAAGATTACAAAAAAAAATATGTTTGATTCCAATGACGATGAGTTATATGGATTAGACACCACAATAGATTGGAAGAACACAGACGACAACAGTTATGATGGTGAAAAGCTACTACTTTTGGTTCACGATGAAAGTGGAAAATGGATCAAGCCTAATAATATTTTAAATAATTGGCGTGTTACTAAAACTTGTTTGCGATTAGGTAGTAAGATTATAGGAAAATGTATGATGGGATCAACCTCAAATGCATTAAGCAAGGGGGGTGGTAATTTTAAAAACTTATATAGCGACTCTAATGTAATTGAAAGAAACTCAAATGGTCAAACTAAAAGCGGACTATATTCACTTTTCGTTCCGATGGAATGGAATATGGAAGGATTCATTGATCGTTATGGAATGCCTGTTTTTGAAATACCCGAATTACCCGTCTTGGGTATTGATGGGGAAATGATTACCCAGGGTGCAATAAACTATTGGCAAAATGAAGTGGATTCTTTAAAGAATGATGCCGATGCTTTAAATGAATATTACCGTCAATTTCCAAGGACTGAGTCTCACGCATTTAGAGACGAAAGTAAGCAGTCTATATTTAATCTTACAAAGATATATCAGCAAATAGACTACAATGATTCTCTTATAATGGCACACCACCTCACAAGAGGAAGTATGTCCTGGAAGAATGGTATAAAGGATAGTGAGGTTATTTTTACTCCCAACAATAGAGGAAGATTTTATATAGGATGGACTCCTGAAAAATCATTACAGAATAGAGTGTTGGTAAAGAATGGAGTCAAGTTTCCAGGTAATGATCATATAGGTGCATTTGGTTGTGATAGTTATGATATATCAGGAGTA
>TARA_R110002126_G_scaffold199078_4_pt1 | contig 19430 bp, 20 predicted proteins | sample TARA_R110002126 | Tara Oceans TARA_R110002126 (sample SAMEA4397536) | marine metagenome | biome: Polar Biome; feature: [DCM] deep chlorophyll maximum layer (ENVO:01000326); material: water (ENVO:00002006), including particulate matter (ENVO:01000060) such as... | depth 30 m
ATGACTTTTTCAAACACGTTTATCATGTCTTCTTGATGTATAAACGACTGACCAGCCATAAGGTCGCCAGCATACACATGGCTTTTCATATCCCGTTCATACACTCTCGCAATTTGATGAGACAAGGTAGGCACCGCGGTTTCATCATCGTATAACCCAGCTAGACGTAATATTGTGTAGGGTATTTTATTGTCATTTTTTATGATTACGTTTTCGGTACGGGCTTTCGATTTGGGATATTCCCATGCGGGCTCAACAGCTGTATCTTCATCGACTTTTTGACCTGGCACCCCCGCTTTGTGTACCAACATGGTGGAGGAATAAACAAAGCGTTTAACTTCAAAGTTGGCGAGACCATTTAAAAGGCGCTTAGTCCCTTCAACATTTACCTCTTCATATAACGGGTTAGGCTTACCTGTAAAATCAAAATACGCTGCCAAATGCACCACTGCCGCAATTTGTTTTCCGTGATATTCGCGAATTTTATGCAAGGCCAACTCGATTGATTCATCTGAGGTTAAATCGCATATGTAGCTCTCATCTGCGCTCTCACATTCATCGCGGTCCAATCCAATTGTGGTGTAGTTAGTACTTAGTTGCTGACAAAGGTGAGTGCCTATATTTCCAGAGGACCCCGTTATTAAAACGAGTGGCTTACCAGTATCTTGAGAATCGGTTTCATTATTCATAGAGAGGTCCGTTGAGTGATCCATTTAGATGCCCTTTGAGCAATTCACAATTCACGTAACATGACAAGATAAAAATATCTTTTCGTGCAGTTAGTTTGCCACTTGTCCAGCACCTGTTTGGCGATACCGCCGTTCATCGCTGTGCATCAATAATTCAGGACTCATCGGACCTATTCTGGCTCATTCAGATTGTATGATTATTGCCGCCCTGTTCGCGTGTATGCGCAATATTTTCGCCCTCCGGTAATTTTTTACATGCATTAGTCAAAGAGGCATTGTGACTTATGCATAAAATCTTTTTAAACGTTTGATACGGCTCGGATATCGGGTTCAAACCTTAAATAACCATTCCGCCGTCGCCATTTTGCTGCATTAAATTATGTAGATGCTGGTTGACCAGAATAAATAAGCTGGGATGTTCTGGCTAGGATCATGCAACGTGCAAAAAGTGCAAGAAGCTGTTTAGGCGAACACACTTTATTTCAAGATTTGAAATCAAGCCTTACAAGTGGTGATAACCGTGCTGAGGTGTTATCAGCGCGCTATAAGTCTTCGATTAAGATGGGATTCGAGGCGAAAAGCAAAGATTTGGCTACGTGTAATTATTACAAACCGCCTAAGTAATATTTACTCCGCTTCTTTTGTAAATGCTTCAAATAATAAGTACCTAGGTGTTCTGAAGTCGGGATAGAACAATCAAATGGAGATAGGTTATAAAAGATGCACTTTTGGTCCGAAGTTAGTCGTAAAGCCATCTATGTAGGCATGTTGTTGCTATCAAATATACCTTTGCTGTATGCGCAAAGCCAATCTGCTATTGAACCTGCCAGTGCCCAAGCACGAGGGATCAGCTACATCTGGTGGAGTATGTTTTGGGTTGCGGTAGCGGTTTTTATTGCCGTTATGCTTATATTAGCTTGGGGCCTGTGGCGTGGAAAAGCTGACAAACCTACTCATCTTAGTTACCTCGCCAGCCGTAATTTGGTCATCGTAGCTGGCGTAGCGGTACCTTTGATAACCGTTATATGCTTAGTGGGCGGTAGCTTATTTTTAGGCCGTACATTATCGGAAAAACCACCAGCGGACGCACTCGAAATACGTATCACCGGATGGATGTGGTGGTGGCAAATTGAATACCTTGATGAAAACTCAAACACTATCGCGACCACTGCGAACGAATTGCATGTCCCCGTCAACAAGCCCATTCAACTTTACCTAGAAAGTGGTGATGTTATCCATAGTTTCTGGGTGCCCCAATTACACGGCAAAACCGACCTTATTCCTGGGCGCACAAACTCAAGTTGGTTTGAGGTTGATGTTTCAGGCACCTTCCGCGGGCAATGTGCTGAATTCTGTGGATTACAACATGCTCTTATGGGGTTTTTGGTGGTCTCTGAGCCTCAAGCTGAATTTGATGCCTGGTTGGCAAATCAGCAAACCCCATCAAGTGCACCATCTACTAGTGAAACTACAGCGGGTCAACGGGTCTTCTTTGAAGCAGGTTGCCAGCATTGTCATACTATTAAAGGCACAGACGCAACGGGCACTGCAGGCCCCGATTTAACCCATCTAGCGTCTCGACAATCAATCGCTTCAGTTACTAGGCAAAACAGTAGAGCACATTTGGGTGGATGGGTCGCTGATCCTAATGGAATCAAGCCTGGCGCAAAAATGCCTATGTCTCAATTGGAGCCTGAGGAACTATCCAACCTACTGGATTACTTACAGAGCCTGAATTAATCACACTGAACGACAGCAAAGAGTGCGTTAAACCGCGGTTAAAAACACTTGATAAAAAGGGATTGAGCTTGAAAAATCAACCACAAACTGAACAAGCTATTTTCGATGACCAAGACGGTTCTGAACCTATTTTAGATAAAACGTGGCTGTCACCTCCTGGTTTCTTTGGCTGGTTCACCCATGTAAACCAACGTCAAATTGGCTTTCGCTTTGTTGTCACATCTCTCATTTTCTTCGCCTTAGGCGGGCTTCTCGCGCTAATGATGCGATTACAGTTGGTACAGCCAGAAAACACCTTAATGGGGGCTGAGTTTTACCATCAAATAATGACAATGCATGGCACCACCATGATGTTCTTCTTTGCGGTGCCGGCCATGGAAGGGCTGGGTATCTACTTAGTGCCCTTAATGCTTGGTACTAGAGACATGTCGTTTCCCCGGCTTAATGCATTTGGTTATTACGTTTATTTGATCGCTGGTATCACATTGTATTTGGCGCTCTTTCTGGGAATGGCACCCAATACGGGCTGGTTTAGTTACGTCCCTTTAGCGGGCATTGAGTATTCCCCAGGGCGAGGGGTGAGTTTCTGGACGACCATGATCACCTTTATCGAGATATCAGCGCTTACAGCGGCAGTTGAGTTAATTGTTACCATTTTAAAACAACGAGCGCCGGGAATGACGTTAAATCGAATGCCAATTTTCGTTTGGTCCATACTGGTTATGTCGTTCATGATTGTATTCGCTATGCCCACCGTAATGGTAGGTAGCGTATTACTGGCACTAGACCGCACATTTTCTACTCAGTTTTTTGTGGCTACGGGTGGCGGCGACCCACTGTTATGGCAACACTTATTCTGGTTTTTTGGCCACCCCGAAGTTTACATTATTGTAGTACCGGCGCTCGGTATTGTATCCACTGTCATTTCAACATTCTGTCAGCGAGAAGTGTTTGGTTATACCGCGGTTGTGCTATCGATGGTTACCATAGGTTTCGTGTCTTTTGGATTGTGGGTACACCACATGTTTACCACAGGTTTACCTCACTTAGGGCTAAGCTTTTTCACCGCAGCAAGCGCTATGATAGCGATCCCCAGCGGGGTGCAGATTTTCTGTTGGATTGCCACGCTATGGGGTTCAAAAATTCAATTTAAAACGCCCATGCTATTTATTATGGGCTTTTTTGCTGTGTTTGTTATTGGCGGTTTAACTGGGGTAATGGCCGCCTCAATTCCATTTGATATGCAAGCTCACGATAGCTATTTCGTAGTTGCTCACCTCCACTATGTTCTTATCGGTGGAGCAGTATTGCCGTTTTTTGCAGGTTTATATTACTGGTACCCTAAAATGACAGGTTCGATGCTAAATGAGCGCTTAGGACGCTGGAGTTTTTGGCTTATATTTATAGGGTTAAATCTAACCTTTTTTCCAATGCATCAACTAGGGCTTGATGGCATGCCTAGGCGGGTTTATACCTACTTACACAACATGGGCTGGGGAGAAGTTAACTTTTTCGTAACCTGTGCCGCGTTTTTAATGGCGTTCGGTTTTTTACTCACCTTTATCAATACGCTTATCAGCCCCTATCAATCTCGCGCTGCTAGCAGTAACCCCTGGAATGCAGATACCCTTGAATGGTGGGCTCAATCGCCCCCGCAAAATTACAATTTCAGGCATCTTCCTGTTATTAGCAGTCGCACACCACTTTGGCAAAAAGTGCCTTTGCAAAAAGTAACCGGGATCCGTGCTGATCGCCGCGAAATAATCATCACAACTTTGCTAGACGCAAAACCCCAGGGGGTGTGTATTATGCCCTCACCTACTTACTGGCCATTTGTTCTGGCATTAACCGTTGGGTTTGGTTTTCTAGGGTTTATGTTTAAGCCTATTTTATTTGTGGTTGGTTTCTTTCTAAGCTTTTTCGCTATTGTGGGGTGGTTGTGGCCTACAAGACCTTGGCTAGAAGAAAAAGAGCCTAAAGACGGTCATCCTGTCAGAGGTTTACAGTCATGAGCGAACAAATGAATAGCATGAGCGAACAAATGAATAGCATGAGCGAACAAATGAATAGTGAGCGCCCAGATAATAACTCAGATGTGGACGTATCCAACTTTTCACGGCATTTAAATGGTCATAATGCACCTATCTGGTGGGGAATTATCGGCCTAATATTAATTGAGCTTAGCGTGGTCTCAGCGTTTACCGTTACCTATCTGTATTTATATATGCAGCACCCTCAGTGGCCCCCTAATGATATTCCTGCGCCACCTTTGCTTATTCCGACCTGGTCGATGATTTTAATGTTGCTAAGTTGCGTAACTATGTATCTAGCGGGTAAAGCTGTTGAAAAAAATCAGGCTAAGCACTTTGTTGTATATACCTTCGCGTCGGTGGTCATGGCTTGTTCGGTGTTGTGGATACGGTGGTTGCAATTTGGCAACTTTGAAATGCGCTGGGATCAACACGTCTATGGATCTTTGCTGTGGACCATTTCGGGTTTTCACTTTATTCATATTGTTTCTGCTGCCATCGGCACCGCTGCCATCGGCCTTTTTGGTATGGCCGGCTTTTATACCAGACAACGCCAGATTGGCGTAGTAGTCGATACTATGTATTGGAACTTTGTCGCCTTTGCATGGCTTCCTTTTTACTTAGTACTGTATTTCTTTCCTAGGTTATAAATAATGACTAAACCCGTTTCACTTAACCGAGTTGGTTCCGGATACCTTTGGCGTTTTTGGTTCATTGCCATCGCAGCGTGGGCACTGCAACTGTTTATCTGTTACGCCCTTGTAGAATGGCACTGTGCCAGACCCAGCACTTTTTCTGAGCAAACATTACAGCGGATTGTAGGTATTGTTACCGCTGTATGCTTTGTCGCGGCACTCGTAAACCTGCGTTACGCGTTTCGCTATTATCGACAACTCAAGAAACAAAAAAGCAGCCAGTCGCGGGAAATATTCATGTCCTCGGGTGCCTGCATAATGAGCGGGTTTTTAGCCGCAGTGATTTTGATGCAAGGTTGGCCAACCTTACTTCTAGCCGCCTGTAGCAGTGCGGGAGGATAACAAAGCATGCTAATTCGCACATTAAGTTTATTGGTAGCCCTATTGCCCTTTAGCAGTTTTGCGCATGTGGTTAATGTACCTCTATCATCACAATATAGCTTTCTATCCATAGATCCGGTTTCAGCACTATTGTTGCTGATTATCGCTATCTGCTATTTTCGAGGCAGTCGAAAAATCAGTAAGCGAGTAGAATCGAAGCAAAAGCAATATCGCCGACAAATGCGTTGGTTTTGGTCAGGTTGGTTAACCCTGGTGATCGCTTTAATTTCGCCGATTGATTCTATCGGGGAGAAACTATTTTCAGTACACATGGTGCAGCACGAGATGTTGATGATGATAGCCGCACCTTTGCTAGTGTTATCTCGACCAGAACAAACCATTTTGCTTGGTGGGCGAGGTTTTCTAACCCCTATCGTGCACAGCTTTACCGGTCGTTCACCGCGTATGCTACGGTTTTACCGTCAATTAGCTACCCCCCTCTGGGGCTGGCTAATACACTTTTTCGGCCTTTGGCTATGGCATTTACCTTTTCTGTTAAATGCCAGTTTAACCAGTTCTTGGGTGCATAGCTTACAGCATGCCACATTTTTACTCATCGCTTGGTTATTCTGGTATTCAATTTTCCGTCTCGATAAATCTAATTCGATGTCAGCAGTTATCTCGTTATTCACCACCGGTATTCATGCGAGTCTGTTAGGCGCCTTGCTGACATTCTCACCTAGCATCTGGTACAGCCCTTACGCGCACACTACACAGCAATGGGGGCTTAGTCCTATTGAAGACCAACAGTTAGGAGGACTCATTATGTGGATGCCTGCAGGAATTGTTTTCATCCTAGCGGCCCTAGTGACCTTGGCGCGGTTATTGCGTTCTACGAATGATAGTGATGGTCGCATTGGTAGCACCGCCGATATTGACGAGAAAGAAGCGGTCGAAACCCATCAAAGCAGTAAATAAGGGAGTAGTGAATTGCAAAAGTTAAACGTGTCCACTTGTGTTTTGACCACTTTTTCGAGTTTACGTCTCGCGTTTTCTAGCTCCTTAAGTGCTGCGATAGTTATTACATTCGGTATTTGGGCTTTCCCCATCAGTGCGCAGTCCATCGATGCGCAGCTAGAGCAAGGCAAAACTCTTATGATCACCAAAGGCTGTAGCAGCTGCCACCAATTAACTAAATTGCCTGCCGCCAAGGGATTAGTAGGGCCGCCGTTAGACAAAATGGCCTCGCAAAGTTATATAGCTGGTGTACTACCAAATTCCCGCGAGAATTTGACGAAATTTCTGCTCGATCCCAAAAAGTTTCACAGTGATACTGCCATGCCTACGCCCGATATTTCTGAACAAGAAGCTCGTCACATCACGGATTATTTGTTCAAAGAGTGATTTTTAACCATGACTAAAACGATTAATATTAAGCTCAACAAGCGATTTTATTCATTAGCAGGCGTTGTACTGGCGCTCATAGCTGCTGTGATATTTAGTTTGGTTTATTTTGGCGTGTACAACGTTTCCGCGCTGACCGGACACACGACACCGGTTTATAAGTTTCTAGAACATGCACGTATTCAAGCGGTAGATGCCCGGGTAGACGAGCAAGTTCCAGATTTAACCCTGTTTGACTGGCAAAGGTCTGGCTTGAAAAACTACCAGCGACATTGTATTGCATGCCATGGCGCACCCGGTGTTGCACCCGAGCCGTTTTCGCTTGGCATGATGCCACCACCAAGTGCTATTGTACGCGTGGCTGGCCAGCGTTCACCCGCTGAATTATATTGGGTGATAGAAAATGGCATAAAAATGTCGGGTATGCCAGCTTGGAAATATCGTTTAACCCAAGAGGAATTATGGGAATTGGTCGCCCTGGTTAAGGTGTTGCCCACATTGTCAAAAGCTGAATATGCCCAATTGGCAGACCATAACTTCGCTATTGAGGGTGTCGAGAGTGTACTTGCCAACCAGCAAGACGAAACGGCTATTATGCAGTCTAGCTTAGCAGAGCCTCGTGCTACACAAGCACTTTCTGGGCAAGTTGCAATGCAACAATACAACTGCTCTAGTTGCCATGTTATCGATGGTATTGCATCTGCAAGCTATCATGTTGGTCCCCCCTTAAATAATATGGTAAATAGACGATTTATTGCCGGTACCTTGCCAACCACGCGAGAAAATCTGATCCAGTGGATTATGGACCCACCACATTTTAAGCCTCAGAGCCTAATGCCCAACCTAAGGGTTAAGCGGAACCACGCTGAAGCCATGGTTGATTACTTGTATGAAATCGCTGATGAAAAATAGTCGCTTTATATACTACTCAAACTATGCGCTAGACATACATAGTATTAGTGAATAGTATCAAGGTATCTATTTGAATTTTTATGCTATTTAGTGCCTGACATTCAGGTTATTAACCTTTGTGCACGATAAAATTCTTTTACGTTATTCGGGCGGTTTTCCCTACCCAACACTTTCGTTAAGTGACACCGTGTCTGAAGAATCCAATACAGGTTGATACTTGTCTAACAATACCAATCTAGCTAGCATAAATGTTGAATGTTAAGGAATGCATGCAGTGACAGTACAAAGATGGGAACAGGAATTACACGCTCGCCGCTTGCCGCGAAGTGTTTCACGAGACGGCGACCATCGTAACCCTTACCAGCGGGATAAAGCGCGTGTACTGCACAGTGCCGCGTTTAGACGCTTACAAGCCAAAACCCAAGTATTGGGGGTTGGACTAAGTGACTTTTATCGCACTCGCCTTACCCATTCTTTAGAAGCCGCGCAAATAGGTACCGGTATTACTGCGCAGTTATGCGGTAAGTTTCCAGATATTGCCAGTAAATTGGCCCTTGATGCTACGCTTATTGAAACCCTATGCTTAGCCCATGATATTGGCCATCCGCCTTTCGGAAGAGAACACCAATTTTGTATCTTTTAATACAGGAAGGAAGCTTGAAGCCTTATAAAACATATCATTAAGCTAAAAGCTATACATACAATTTACCACATACAAATTTCAAAAGTCAAGTTTAACTAGATAGATCATCCAAACTAGCCAAGCAGTTTTGTTCAAATAGATCCATGAACACACCTACTTCTGGCATTTCTTCTTTATATGCGTCAACTTTATCAGATAAGCGTTTTTTAACAGATACGAATTCCGGGTTATGGAATTTAAGTTCATCGCACGCTTTGAAATAAGCAGTAAGAACATCTGCCGCTTTTACCAGTTTCTTATATTCTTTATCTACCTGTTTCTGAATAACCAGCTCTTTAAACAGAGGTTTTAATTTTTCGGGAAGGGTGTTTAGGCACTCAATCTCAGCCAAATCTTCAATTTTCTTGAATTCCTCGGTTAATGCTGGAGAGCTGTATTTTGTAACGTGGTTGATATCTTGAAGTTTAGTTTCAGAAACTTCATGGTATAAAGCGATTGTAGCCGCCTTCTCAGGACTTATTTGACCACCGCAGTACACATTTTTTATAGTTGCTAAGAGATGAGCGATAACAGCAACTTGATGGCTATGTTCTGCAACATTTTCTTCTTTCATTAAGTGCATAGGAGACCAGCGCTTAATGAGGTTCATACGAAGTATCCATGCTAAAAACGAACTATTTTTCACTACAAAACCTCTCAAATAAAATTAAAATTCTCACCATTTCAATATTTAAAAAAACATTATGCTCCCCCACTTGAAGGTTCAAGTGGAATCAATCTATAAAAATGTGTACTTAGCCTTCTTCTGAAATTTGATTAAGCGTTCGGTTGATTGTTGAACGACTAACTTTGTACTTTTTTGCTAAGTTAGAAATGGATTCTAGATATAGTTTTCATTATATCGTTAGCTTGTTTTTTTATATAATACTGGTAACCTACCTAGGCTTACCTTGAGCTTTTGCTTCTTCGCGGCCTTCAGCATTTCTGCTTCTGATAAGATCACGTTCTAGTTGAGCGAATATTCCACATAGGTTAATTATCGCTACTGAAAAAGGGTTATCACTGCTTACATTAAGTGAGACATCTATGGTTTTTAGATTTGCACCTTTACGATGGATATGCTCTATTGCTTCCAGAATAGACTTTAAAGAGCGACCTAATTGGTCAAGACGAGTTACAATAACCTCGTCACCATCTCTTATATAATCAATAAGCCCTTTCAGCATCTCATCCTAACTGAAGTACTAGAGTGTTTACCCTGAAAGATTCTCTCACAGCCAAATTCATTTAATTTAGTAAGTTGAATATCAAGCTCCTGTTCTTGAGTTGATACTCTGACAAAACCAACTTCCATATATTATCTAGCTTCAGCCAACTCTAAAGATGCGGCTATCTCGTACTCATCATCTGTTTGATTTCCATAGATATCTCCGCGATGAATATCATAGAACGTTGCAAAGTCAGGAATATCCGAAACTATATTCCTTCCCCATTTAGATTTATAAATAATGTTGTTAGTACTTAAATGCTTAATTAATTCGTGTGCCTCTGAACTTAATGACACTCGTTCAAGTACCTTATAAGTTTCTTGTCCATATTCGCAAATGTGAGTGGTATTACCTTCTTCCACTATTACTCTAAATGGATCTCTTAAAATTTCTTTTAACTCTTCGAATGATAGCTTTCTAATTTCTTTAATTTCACTCATATACATGTCCGATTATTATAACTTTCTGACACCATACCAAACAGGTATCCGAAAAAACAACAACTTTCTGACACTTACAATTATTTGAATTTTACTGATTCTTGACATGACAATTAGATAACTACGCATTCTATTGATGTAGTATTTATGAATGTATGGTTTAACTATGGTAGTCATATCTGCTCTTACAGGTTCGAAGAATTCGTTCTCATCTTATCTGACAAGCAACTATGAGCGAAAATCGGACGATCTCTCTAGCTCGTTTTTGGACAGAAATGAGTTAGAGCCGACCAGTGGCTCTGTGCCAAAAGCGGACTTGGTACAAAAACAAAGGCACCTCATGTATCAAAAGGTGCCTTCTTATTTTGTTAAAAGTTGTTTTTATTTTTAACCGCTATAACTTGACCATTTTTTGCAATTTGGAAGTAAAGCTTATCTTCGTTGCTAGCATTAGATGCACTAACTACGTAGAAATTGTCTTCAACGCTAGCAATCGAAAGTTGCGACTTATCAATATTTTTCCATGACTCATCTAACTTACCAACTTCAAAACCAGCGTCTTTAAATGTCATCTTTTGAATATGTGTTGCAGCGATGCTAACAGCTTTCTGACCGCTGATGACACCATGATCTCCATGTGCCTGTACATTACTAGTTAGCAAGGCACCACAAAGCGCAACGATTGATATTAGTTTGTTCATTTTAGTCTCCATTTTGTATGAAATTCGTAAAGTTAAATTCGTTATTGTTTAAGGCCAATAACTTCGTATTGCCCTTTGACCATTAGCTGTATTGAAACTGGCTTGTCTGATTTGTTTTTCCAGTACCAGCCATGAGAGCCTTCAAATGGCGTGGTATAACTACCTTTCATTTCATTAGTAGTAGCAATAACATAGCTTTCAAAATATCCCGTTGTGTCACCTTCTGGCTCACCATGTAAATCGAAGTACAATGGAACACCATCGGTTAACCATTCATAAGTCATTTTTTCATGCTGCTTCATATAAAATTTATATTCGATGCCGCGTCCCGCAGGGACTGTCACTTCTATTGTTTGAAACTCATCCGTGCCTTTAGTTGTCTCTAATGACGTTGTTTCCACTTCAGCCGCTTGTGCAAGTGCTGTTAAACCTAACTTGTTTCCAATACCTGTCGGATCGATGTTGTACTCTGCTGGTAAGATAAAGGTAACCAGTGCAATAGCCGCGACAACGACTGCTGAAATACTCGCTTTAACGAGTGTTTTGGTACTAACTGTATGTTGCATAAAATTCTCTTTTATTTCTGTATTTCTATAAGTTAAAAATCGATTAAATGGTAAAGTAACCAGCAAGTTGTAAGCCCATCAACATCACACCAGCACTCATTAGTGCGGTATTTGTGACTGTCGAAAAGCGTTGAAATGAAGGCAGTTTTCGCCATGCATTTATCATGATCAAAATAAGTGCGAGCGCAGCAAATTGACCAAGTTCAACACCTAAGTTAAAGGCAATCAGGTTGGTAATAAGACCTTCATCAGCTAGGCTAAACTCTTGTAATTTGGTAGCTAAACCAAAGCCATGAAACAGACCGAAAATCAGCACCGCCCATTGGGTATTAGGCTGCCAATTAAAGCAAAGCTTAAAGCCACCTAGATTATCGAAGCCCTTATAAATTACGGAAAAACCGATAATGGCATCAATTAAATAAGCATTGACCTGTATGTCACTTAACACACCAAATAACAGGGTTGTACTATGCCCAATAGTAAACATGGTGACGTACAACAGTACGTCACGGCTACGATATAAAAAGAAGATAACACCGACTAAAAACAGCAAGTGGTCATAGCCCGTTATCATATGCTTAGCGCCTATATATAAAAACGGGATAAACTGTACTCCATTATTTTGCTCTAAAAATGCTCTGGTTTTATCATCGACTCCGTGAGCAAAAGCTTCGATACTGACAAGCGCTAACAGCGCAATCGTCAGATAAGTCAGTACTTTAATCATGTTACTTGGCATCTTGAGACTCCAATACTTCAACATCAGTCAAAATAGACTCCTTTTCTTTATGTAAAATTCTGTATAAGGCAGGGATGACAAACAGAGTCAAAATCGTTGACGAAATAATGCCACCAATGACTACTGTTGCCAGAGGCCGCTGAACCTCCGAGCCTATGCCTGTATTTAACGCCATAGGAATAAAACCTAATGAAGCAACGAGTGCGGTTGTTAACACAGGTCGAAGACGCGTCAGCGCACCATCAAAGATTGCTTTATCAAGTGCCAAACCATCTTTGCGCAGTTCTCTGATAAACGACACCATAACCAGTCCATTTAGGATGGCGATGCCCGATAAGGCGATAAAGCCAACCGCTGCCGAAATTGAGAACGGAATATCACGTAGTAACAGCGCAGCAATACCACCAGTTAATGCAAGCGGAACCCCCGTAAAGATGATCATGGCATCTTTAAACGAGTTAAGGGCGAGGATTAATAAACCAACAATCATGATTAAAGTGACAGGTACAACAATACTCAGGCGCTCTGAAGCGGATTGCAGTTTTTGGTAAGTGCCGCCATATTCCACCCAATAACCAGCAGGTACTTCAACGTTTTCATTAATGGCTGCTTGTATGTCTGCAACAAAACTACCTAAGTCCCTACCACGAACATTGGCAGTTACTACCAATCTACGTTTACCATTTTCACGATTTATTTGGTTAGCACCCGATATCAGCTCAATATCAACCAATTCTTTAAGTGGTACTGTATGTCCATCAGCCAACGTTATCGGTAAATAAGGTATTGAATCGATATCATTACGTTTGGACTCTGTGAGCCTTACTACAATATCTGAGCGCACATCGCCTTGATAAAACTTACCTGCAACTGTACCGCCCATAGCCATTGCCACTTGAGACTGTACTTGGCTAATACTAATACCAAACTGCATCAGTTTTTCACGATTTGGCACAAGATTAAGCATGGGTAAACCAGTGGTTTGCTCAACTTGTATATCTACGGCACCTTCAACCTGAGAGATTGCACCCTCTATCTCACTGCCTAACGTAGTCAACGTATCAAAGTCATCACCAAACACTTTTATCGCAAGTTCAGCTCTCACCCCAGCTAACAATTCGTTAAAACGCATTTGTATTGGCTGTAAAAACTCATATCGGTTCCCCGGAATTGGCTCTACTAGCGCGGCTAACTCTTCTACAACTTGAGTTTTTGTCTTATCTGGATCAGGCCACAACTCGCGAGGTTTCAGGATAATGAAGTTATCTGCGACACTTGGCGGAACGGCATCAGTTGCAACGTCGGCAGTGCCTATTTTGGCAAAGACGCGTTCAACTTCTGGCATTTGTTTAATTTTATCTTCTAAAGATTCCTGAAGCGCGATTGCTTGAGACAATGACGTACCCGGAATTCGCAGCGCGTGCATGGCAATATCACCTTCATCCAAATTAGGCGCAAATTCACTACCTAACTTAGTTGCCTGATAACCTGAGAAACCCACTAATACTGTTGCGGCTATAACAACGAACCAACGGGCTTTTAAAACCCAGTTTAAAGCAGGCTTGTAAAGAACAGTAGCACCACGAATTATTGGGCTATGTTTTTCTTTCACAGGCTTTTTAAATAACAAGGCAACCATAGCGGGTACAAAGGTAACCGATAACACCATAGCGCTAAGTAACGCGATAACCACGGTGATCGCCATCGGGTGGAACATTTTGCCTTCAACACCCTCAAGAGCAAAAATGGGTAAGTAAACAGCGGTGATAATAAACACGCCAAATAGCGCTGGACGTATGACTTCCTTTGTGGCTTCGAACACGAGTTCCATGCGTTCTTTTAGCGGCAGAGGTTTGTTTCCTGCTTGACTTAGCCTGCGAAGACAATTTTCCACGATAATAATGGCACCATCGACTAACAAACCAAAATCTAACGCGCCTAAACTCATCAGGTTAGCACTCACGCGAGTTTGTACCATACCTGTTACTGTCATCAACATGGCAAATGGGATCACTAAGGCTGTTAAAAATGCAGCCCTGAAATTACCCAGTAGCACAAAGAGTACAACGATAACCAATATCGCCCCTTCGATCAGGTTAAGCTGAACCGTTTGTAGCGTTTTATCTACTAATTTAGTGCGATCATAAACAGCAGTTGCGACTATACCTTCTGGTAAAGTGGCGTTAATTTCCTTGAGCTTTTCTCCCACGGCATGAGCTACTGTGCGGCTATTTTCGCCAATAAGCATAAATACCGTACTCATCACCACTTCACGACCATTTTGTGTAGCAGCGCCAGTTCTAAGCCCTTTGCCGTTTTCAATATCGGCTACGTCTTTTATATAAATTGATGAACCATCAAGCGACTTAAGCGGAATATTACCAATGGCAGTCATATCAGTAACCTGACCGGGCAGCCTTAACAACCACTGTGCGCCATTTTGCTCAATAAAGCCTGCACCTTGGTTTTGGTTGTTTTGCGAAATTGCATCAACCACATCGGCTTGTGACAGCCCAAAAGCAAGTAACTTTTCAGGTTTGAAAGCGACTAATATTTCACGCTCAAATCCGCCTATCGGGTTCACTTCTACTACACCCGGCACCCGCATTAACTGTGGTCTTATTGTCCAGTCATGTACGGTTCGTAAATCCGTTGGTGTAATAGGCGTGCCATCAGCATGTGTAGCATCAGGCTCAGCATCAACAGTGAACATGAATATTTCACCAAGACCTGTCGCAATTGGCCCAAGTTGAGGCTCTAAGCCCAGCGGTAACTCAGCGCGTGCCGCTGATAAACGCTCATTAACAAGCTGACGGGCAAAATAGACATCAGTATCATCACTGAATATTGCAACCACTTGAGATAGGCCATAACGAGAAACTGAGCGGGTATAGGTTAACCCCGGTAAACCCGACAATGCGGTCTCTAACGGAAAAGTTACCCTTTGCTCAACTTCTAATGGCGTAAACCCAGCCGCTTCGGTATTGATCATTACCTGCACATTGGTGATATCAGGCACTGCATCAATCGGTAGTTTGGTAAAATTCCATATACCCAAACCTGACACAGCTAACACCATCACCATGACAAGGAATTTGCGCTTTATTGAAAAGCGTAAAATTGACTCCAACATTTATACACTCCTAGTGATCGTGTGATGCGCCAGACTTTTCAATGTCGGCTTTTAAGATGTAGCTATTGTTGGTCACGTATTCGGTTCCCGCTTTTAGGCCACCTAATACTTCAATCCATTCGCCTCCAGTGCGGCCCAACTCAAGCATACGAACTTCATACTGCTCACCCACTTTGGCGTAAACAACAGTAAAGTCTCTAAAACCTTGTAAGCCAACACGCTTTACAGCCAGTGGCACATCAATGGTTGCAACTTCAATGTCAGCTTTTACGAAGCCGCCTTCGGCAAGGTTACGACCTTCTAATTCGACCCAAACTATTCTTGCCTGATCATCTCTCACGCTAGGTTCAATAAATGACACCTCACCTACAAGGGGGTCCTCATGACCTTCAATGTTTAACGTAACTGGCGTTTCCAGTTTAACCTTGGAATAATCCGAAGGATAAACCGCTAATTTGGCAATATGGCGATTAAGATTGGTAATGGTGAGTAAGGTTTTACCATTAGTTTGCTCACCCGCGTTTGCGAATAACTGGGTAATAACACCGTTAATGGGCGCTTTAATAACGTAGGGCTTAAGACTTTCATTACTTTCTACTGTGAATAGCGTTTGCCCTTTTTTAACAATTTCACCGTAATTGACGTGTAATTTGGTGATTTCACCATCGAAACGCGCAGCAATGTTTCGCTTAGCGTCCACAGGTAAACTTAATTTTCCATAAGCGGGTATGGTTTGATGAATTGTCGCAGGGCCTGCGATTTCAGTGTTGATTTCCATTGCATCGGCAACTGCCTGTTCAATTGTGGTGCGACCCTCGAAGTTGTCATATCGCCAATTGTACTTTTTACCCTGATAAGTTGCTTCAATGGCAACAACAAAAGAGTGAGGCTCATAAATCACCATATCACCGCGAAGAAAGTCACCTTGAGCATTGAAGTTAATATCATCAGTGCCATCGCCTAGGCGAATTAATTTTACGTTTAAATCGACATTCTTTGGGTCTATAGGTTGTCCATCATTTGTCGCCCAAACACGAAACTCTGGTGGCACACCAGTTTCAAAAATAGAGAGTTCAATGGCAAAATCACCATCTCGTAACATGCGCCCACGGTGTGGACCTTTCTCTGGTTCAGCTTGCTCTGCCGCAGGTGTTGATGCTGCAATAGCATTAGGTGCGACGACACCTGTGAATGAGATAATAATCGCCAAGCTCAATGACGACAGAATATTTTTATTTTTCATAAATTTACTCATGGTTTTACTCGCTATCACTAACGGGCACGCCAGTTAGGCGTTGAATTTCAATATGTTGTAAATGCAAAGATTGATAAGCATCAAGTAACTGATTTTGGGCGCTGAGCAGCTCTCTACGTATATCACTCCACTGGTTGTAGCTAAGCTTACCGATATCAAATGCCTGACTTGCTTCAGTCAATGCGGTTTCTAGTACGGGAATAATTTCAGCTTGAATCGTTTCAATGACATGGTGGGAATGCGCCATTTCTTGTAATAGCACATATAGCTGTGCATCCAGTTTCTGCATTAAGGCTTGTTGCTGAGTTGCCAGTACATCTTGTTTTGCGCGTAAGGCCGCTATTGTTCCTGCATTGCTATTGTCATTCCCCCAAGGAATAGATATACCCGCTACTAAACCAAAGTCATTTGTCGCTTCATATCGTCTCAATCCCGCAGTGAGTTGCCACTGAGGTTTTGCTTCAATGCGTGCAAGCTCCATTTGAGACTGAGCGATACGTTGTTCATTAACAAACTGCTGTATTTGTGGGACTTGCTTAAGCTTGATTAGCTGGCTTTCTACCGAGGGAATTTCCGGCTTAAGCATTAAATTCCCAGTTAATTTAAGCTCAGCCTGAGGCTTGCCCCATAAGGATGACAGTTGATAATGACTAGCTTTTAATTCGTGCTCTAAATCTTCTACAGCGAGATTTCTTCGAACCAGCTCGGCTTGAGCCAAGCGCATTTCAACATTGGAACTTTTACCCGCTTTTACTCTTTTGGCAATAGCGTCAACCACTTCCTGTGCCTGAGACACCGCTAATTGATTGAGTTTCAAGCGCTCTTGCTTTATCAAGATTTCAACAAACTGTTTAGCAACAATCGCAGATAAATCGAGGGCTTTTATTTTTTGCTCTACTATTACTGCATTTGCTTGGCTTTTTGCCGCATTAACTCTGCCATCAATTTGATCTTGTTGAAGCAACCAAGAGTATGTGAGCGTTGATTGCATACTTTGTAATGCGCTATGCTCACCTGTCCCTAACGCATCTTCAATCATTAAACCTATTTGAGGACGCTCTCCAATGCCAGCTTGCTCGATATTACCTTGCCACACAGCTTCTTGAGCTATCAAGGCTTTTAGCTCAGGATGACTTTGTAGAGTCATGGTCACAGCCTTGCTTAAATTTATAACCTGATGTGATGACTGTAATTGCTGCTGGGACTGCGCATTAGCCAAAAAGGGAGTTGATGTTACTAAACCAGCCCCCGTTGTTAAAACTAGACCAACAGCCAAAAACCGATTGCCGATCGGTTTTTTTCCGTTGCTTTTATAAAAATTAAATCTCATTCCATATCCTTAATTAATGGATGAAAAAAGTTTCGATAAAGTGATGAAAACTATCGACAGTGGATGCCGCTAGTACTGGCATAGTTGCCAATAATGCTAGAGTAATGATGATAGTAGTAAGTGACGGTTTATTAATTGGATTTAATAAACCCTCAACACGAAGACTCGTGTAATCATGTCCGAAGTAGCTAACAGACGCCTGATCGCAGTCCGTAGGAAGTGCTTTTTGAAGTCTAGCGACATCAATTAATGTCTGTGCGATATCAAGGTGGTCGTATTCTTTTGTGACCTCATTGTCGGCCATCTTTTCCGTCATTAAGACATATTGCTCGATTAGGGTTTGTTTTATACGTGACGGATAGAAGCTGGCAAGTGCCGTGAAAAGCACTTTAAATAACGGGTCTCTTGCCGTTACATGGGCCAGTTCATGATTAACGATGATATTAAGTTGTTCATCGCTAACTTGGGTTTGTAGTCCGGTTGATACATATATCTTGGGAGATATAAAACCTGTAGTAAAGGCAACAGGCACTTTAACAGGCATCAATAAATATTGATTGCCATTAGTCGTCCTAGCACCTTGTGCATCAGTAAAGCTTAGTAAACTCGATAATGCGATGGACTGTTTGGTTCTAACAAAGGTAGTCTTAGTTACGCGCCAAGCTAAATAGATTAGTGCTAAAAGTAAGGTTAACGCGTGCCAACTTGAAAAGCTAAAAATATCGATATGGTGCCAATGGGCAAAATCTTCGAACCAGCTTATGTTAAAAACTTTATCAAACCCTAACGAGTAAGGCATAAAGTAACCAATACAAGAAAAGGCTATCCACCAAGGTGCACTCACTAGTGACCACAATATAAACTTTTGACTATTAAAACTGACTTGTTTGAGTCTGAACAACACAAAACGAGATACGACAGCAACAGTTGCAATACCGATCACAAATGCAAGCACTGAAACACTGAGCAAATTTAGAACGATTGCCATATCTCCAACTAACATAATTAAGCCCGTTCCTTTCTTAGCTGGCGTTGTTTCTCGATCATTTTTTCTAATGTATCGAGTTGTTCGTCATTAAGCTGTGCCGAAGCAGAACTGAACGCAGCAATTAAGCTATTTTCACCATCATCAACAAAGTCACTGGTTACATTTGAAATAAGTTGAGCAATTAAGCCTTCACGATCTACTCTGGCTGAATAACAATACGCATGGCCTTGTTTAGTGCGTTTAAGTAATTCTTTTTTAAATAACCTATCAAGCGTACTTTGGATAGTATTTAACGAATTACCACGAGCTAACCCCAGTACTTTATGTACTTGCTTTGCATCCGCCTCTTTGACATTCCAGAAATGTTGAAGCACTAATTTTTCTAGTTCACCTAATTGCATAACACTTAACTCTATTTAATTCGCTGGCTATATTGCCACAACAAAAACCGATAGGCAATCGGTTTTTAGATTTAAGGGTATTATATGGGTTGGCTAATAACTAAGTATTTGATCACCGCTACGGTCATTGTGTAACCGTTCAGCAGGGCCCTATTGACAGCTAAATATATTTATT
>TARA_R110002126_G_scaffold90077_2_pt1 | contig 19418 bp, 22 predicted proteins | sample TARA_R110002126 | Tara Oceans TARA_R110002126 (sample SAMEA4397536) | marine metagenome | biome: Polar Biome; feature: [DCM] deep chlorophyll maximum layer (ENVO:01000326); material: water (ENVO:00002006), including particulate matter (ENVO:01000060) such as... | depth 30 m
TGTAATTAATGCTCTTTTCATTTTATCTCCGTAATCTTTTTAAATTAGCATACTCATAAAATTTATTTCTTAGGAATCCATAATATGTAATTCACATGCAGAAAAATTATTTTTTGATACACTAACATTTTTTTCCCTCTTACTTAAAACACAAGTAACCATGTCCTGTAAGGATCCATCAATTAAAAGGTTTCCATTTGAATCCTTTGGTGCTTTTTTAAAATCTTCATTATTAATTGGTCCTCTACGTTCTTGTATTTCAAGTGCAAGTATGTCGTATTTATAAATGTTAGCCAACTCTTTAAAAAAATCAATGGTGTACCACACGTTTCCATGTCCTGGCCAGTTTCCGGTATGTGGTAGATTATGAATCATTAAACCACCTTGACAACAAAACTTATCAATGTTATCAAACGCAATATATTGATCATCTCTGAACCCACAATGTTCAGTATTACCAAAATTAGTTACAATATTATAATTACCTATATATTTTTCATCAACCGGTTTTGTTAAATCCATTGACACTGCACCATCATGGCCATTCCAGTCAAAAGCATCGTGTTTTGCTCCTAAAGAAGTGTGGTAATATTTAGAAGAACCTTTAATTAAACAACCATCCCCTTCAGTAATACCAGGCCACGGCACACGATCCCAATAATTTTTTAAATATCGTATACGTTGATTCCCCATCTCAGCCATAATACAATCTTCAAATCCTATCTCCATATGCTCCAATGATATTTCAATCAAACCTACTTCATATTCATGCATTCCCATTTTATACCTCCTGTATAATTTTTATTTTAAATCGCCGTATTCATGGAATTTACCTTGACCGGTTATTAATTTTTGTATATTTTGTTTTGATAAATTTAATAATTTTTGAAAATTTGTATTTTTTTTATTAATAAAAGAATGTGGATTATCTTCATTCTTCACATAAAGTCTTTTCTTTGAATGCCTTCTAGCATGGACATGTAAAATATTCTGACATATAAACTGCATAAAGTTCTGACCTAATAATTTTTGACACATTATAGATAAACCCTCATCATCATTATATAATAGACATGATGGGATATTGACACCAAATTTTATTAAGTCCGCAGATAAAACTAGGCAAGCTCCACTTATTTTTGGTTGTTGGATATATGAAAAATCAAACTCATCGACTTTAGCATTTATTTTATTCATTTCATCAATAGACATTTGTGACTTTGCTTGGTTTGGGTTTAAATGGCCATTTTCATCATCTACAAAAACATGATTTCTATAGTCTACATGAACTAAAGGATCCCAACTACTATCCCACATCTTTCTATCAGCAAAACTTAGTAGATACTTATGAATACCTTGCTCATCTGTATATTTTGCTAATGTTTCTATGACTTGAAATGCTTCTTTTGGAAAAAAACTATCTGTTTCGCCCCACATAACATAATCTACTTTCTTACAATAGTTGTAATTTAAATCTCTTCTGTAATCAGCATGAAAGTAAAATTCATCCTTAGTGATTATTCTACTTTTAAATCTAACCCAACTACCCATTGATATTTGTAATCTACTGGTATGTTCATTAAATTTTTGTAATAATTCTTTTGGTTGTATTTTTTCTGTATCTATACCTTCAAGTCTTTCGGACATATTGAAACATATATCAATAGTCACATTTTGTTTACTGGTCAGTTCTACTGTATCTAATAAATTTACCATGGCATCAACAAAATCTGAATACATCTCTATCTCAAACCACATTATGTGAGTTCCGATTACATATTTATTTTTAAGTTCTATCATAATATATAACCAGTAGCTTCAATCATATCAGTATTTAATACCTTATAAGGTCTTTTAATATATTCGGATACTTTTTTCATCAATATACCACCTTTACCTTCATCGTTAATATCATCAAAGATAATTGGTACATCAGTATTAAATTTATCAATGTGTTTATAAAAACCACCTCTTCCCCAACCATGTGAAAAACCACCTGGTCCATCGACTAAAATTAAATCATAACTATTTGGTAAATTTGGAAACAAATCATCTGGATCATACCAAGCTATGTCATTAGGAAAACCATCCGGTTTAGTATAAACTTCATCATAAGATTTACTTCTGCAATTTATATAAGTGGTGGATTTTGGAAACTTATCACACCAATTTGGTTGATTTTCAACGGAATATAAATTATAAATTTCACCCAAACCTACAGTTGATCCAGGACCACTTCCCAATTCTAATATAGTTTTACCTTCTTCTAATATAGTTTTGATAAATTCAACGGCAGCCTCACTTACTGAAACCCCGCCATATTGTACATCTCGATTCCTTAATATGTATTCATATGGCATATTTTACTCCAAGTTTTATCCATTATATAATTTCTCAAATCATCAGGTATACCATTAAAATGATATATCCAACCTATTTTGGTAAAAAGCAAATCATTATTTAATAATTCAGTTCTATTTAAATCTTGCATATTCCATTCATAAGGCAGATACTTGCATTCAACGTTTTCTTTTTGTATAAAAAAATTTAATATTGGTTGATCTGTGCCAACACTATATGTCTCTTGTAATTTGACGATATTATCTCTATTATCCAAGTAAAAATTAATTATTTTATTATAAAATTCTTTATGTTTTTTGTTGCATATAATAACACCAGAATTAAAATATTTAAATACAGGAATATCCACATCCGGAAACAAATGTTTTTTATAGTTTTCTATACTCCTATACATCCAATCATAACTACCATAGCTAGGAACGACAGAATATTTTCCTTCTGTTTTATCAAATATATTTGGTGCATTTGGATGAATTATTGTATCAGCATCAACTGTCATAATCTGATCATACTCGATGCCCATACCTTCTAATAATTGAAATACAAATAACTTATGCCAATTAGCATTCATATAATTTTCTGAATATATACGATCAGTTAAAACAAACAATTCGCTGTTATTTTTTGAACACCATTTTTCCCAACTCTTTACAGAATATTGATATGGTTTATCTCTGCCAGGTTTTTTTGTCTCTGGTAAATTTACTATAAAAACTATATTCTTCATCTTACTATCCTACAAATTAAACCCTCAGCATCTTCAAAAATATTTCCTCTAAGTGTATCTCCTGATTGGAAACCTATTTTTTTCACCAACTCTATTTTATTATTATATATACATTCATCTACAGCTTTTTTAACATCATCTACATGTATATCCAAACCATAGTCATCAAATATAATATAACATGAGTTGCCAGAACTCATAGATATGCACCTATTAATGTCGGAAATTACATGGTTATATTTATGACCAGCATCAACCATAAAGACGGAAGCCCCATCTATATCTAAAGTTTTTGTTGAGTATAAATCAAATGATTTGTATTTAATATTTTCAATACCGACATTTAACATCTTAGCATTTGCTAATGAGTCATCACTTATATTAATCGTATAAACTTTTTTAAAACAATAAGATAAAACTTTAGTAGTCTGGCCTTTATGTGTGCCAAACTCAATACAAATTTTATCCTTAAAATCTTTGAAAAAATTATACATATCGGTTTTAAACTTATTAGATGTAGTTGTTGGATTTTCATGCTTATCCTCATTAATACTTTCAAGTAAAAATTCAATAGTTGGATTCTCTTCGTAATTATGTTTTATCATATCCCAAGTATTTTTCATGAATTCTGTTCTTTTATCCTTTGGTATTCCAGTAAATCTCCACACATATCCATATTTTATATAAAAAGGAGTTTCGTCTTCATTTAACTGCCAATTAAAACCAAATAATTCATTTCTATCCATATGTCTTAAATTATATAATATGGGCAAATCTAATTTAATATCTATATTATTAATTTGTAATAAATAATTTATAGGAGTTTGGTCGTTGCCCTTTCTAACTTTCCCATCTTGCAATTCAATAAATTTATTTTTTTTGTTAAGATATAAATGCTTTAAGTCTTTAAAGAAATCTCTATGGGATTCATTAAATATCATAAATCCTGAATTTATATATTTTGATATATCAAGTTCATAATCATCAAAAAGACTTTTATATCCTTGAATACTTTCATATACCCATTTTAAATTATCATTATCTCTCCACCCAACAAACTTTCTATCTGTTATTTCAAAAAAATTAGGACAGTTCCATTTAACAATAGCACTACTGTCTATTAAAGCTATTTGATCAAATTCAATACCAAGTCTATCTAACTCATCAAATACATATAAACATTTTTGCCATTGTGGTCTGTATTGTGTAAAATCATTTTCGATGGGGTTGGTAAATGGTACAAAAATACAATTATTTTTTTTGCACCAATATTCCCACGACTTTCTTGAATATTCATAATATTCAAATCCACCATATTTTTTTAAATGATCGGGATTTGTTAGTGCTGGCCACCATATAACATTTTTTTTCATTTAAATAACCCTATTATACATATATATAAATATACAATTAAATAGTAGACACACCATGTTTTTGTACTACTTTTGTGGTACAATCTTGAGCAAAACCAATAGATTTTACTATATCATCTGTTTTAATATATTCAACAACTAACCCAGCAAGAAAGGTATCTCCAGCACCAGAAATATCCTTTACTAGTACATCATCGGTTGGGTACATCTTACCTTGGAATAAACAACCGGCATTACCCTTTGTAATAATTGTTTTTTTCAATAACCATTCATTGTTATCTATAAAATATTTATTTTCTTGATACTCTAAAGAATTTATTTTTAAATAATCAATTGAATAAATCCAATTGTCAATTTTCTTTTTTGTATCGACAAATACATTACTATTATTTTCACAGATATATTGAATGTCATCTTCTTCTAAAAACCCCTTACAATAATCTGATATTATAATAGCATCAATTTTAACTTGACCACTCATGGGTATTGTACATTTATTATCTTTTATGGATGATAATACATCAGTATTAATCCTATCACAATAATCATGCTCGTCTACCCGCAATACCAATTGATTTGATTTTTTATCTACATATCGAATTTTTTTAATAATATTGGGATTTGTAATATTATAAACTGTTTCGCCTAAAGCTTCTAAATTATTAGCCACGTTCTTTGACATACCAGCATTAGAAACTTTTCGTATTGGATTAAAAACAGGAACTGGTGCTTCGGGAGTCAATCTAGTTATGTCCCCATACACAAAAACATCTGTACAACTATCACCTACAACTAATATTTTCATTTTTTATCTCCTAATTCAGCATCTCTTTCAAACTTTTCTATACTATCCCATACTTTCACTTGACTATCTCCTGGCAATACTCTATATGAATCGGAATCTTCGTGATGTGTGGATACTTCAAATATTCTACCTTCAGTTAATGCTTCTAACTGATGTGGTTGTCCTGGATATTGCCTAACTACAAAACCAGGTGTTAATCTCAATGTAGTTGGGTAAGCATTTTTGGTATCAATAAATGTATAATTAAACTCTCCTTCTTCAATCCACCAAGTCTCATCTTTTTTCATGTGGTAGTGCATTGAAAACTTACACCCCTTATCAAATACCAATATCTTACCACAATACATTTCATTGTTTTCTATTATTATCTCTTTACCCCACCCCTTTGGAATATGACAAGTCTCTTCCATAATAGTAGGAGTTTTTATTTTGCCATGTTGTAACATTACCAACTCACATCCCAATCTTTAAATTCAGCAGCTATACAATCTATTTTATAATCTTTTCTACCACCATTTGATTCTTGTATTTTATTTTTAGCAGTATTTCTGATACCATTTAGTCCATGTGTTAATTCCAAATTATTTCCATCCTTAATACCTTTACGATAGTTAGACTCATTATGCCAAATATGTAAATTCATTTGTGCCAATACTATAATTGATCTTATATCACCACCACTTAATGTAACACTTTTTTCTGACAATTCCAAGTCTAAATCGTGAATAATATCTTTTATTTCTTTAGCATATTCTTTTTTGTGGTCTGGTATAAAGACTTCCTTTAACTGAACAATAGAAAGTCTATCTATTAATTCTGATAATGTTGGTAGGTATTTTCTCATTTTGTTACTCCTCTAATAATTTTCTTTTTAATTTAATTTTTAAAGTATCTTCCATATTAACTCGTGATTTCAAACCAAATTTAGTTTCAAGTAAATTTAAGTAATCTGAATTTGAATTATATTCAATAAAAGCTTCATCTCTAAATTTAAGAATTTCTTTAGATGTTAAGTTATCATTTGAAAGATTTAAAGTGTCATAAGAATGTTGACTATAACCTTCATATTTATCTGGCAATTTCCATTTATTTTTTTGTGCTTCTAAATAAAGTGGACTACCAGGATAAGCCATAGCACAATAAAAATTAACCATCTCAGTTTTATTTTCCATAGCAAAATCTAAAGTTTCTCGCATAGATTCGTGTGTATCCATAGGCAACCCAAATATATAATTGCCACCTATATTAATACCGGCATTCCTCATATCATCCATCAAATCACCTATCCTAACTTCTTTAAAACCATCTTTATGTACTTCTTGTCTAAGAGTTTGATTGGGGTTTTCAATACCCAAACCTAACCAATTTACTCCAGCTTTTTTAAGTATATCTAAATATTTTGGTTTACATGTATCTATTCGTGAATATGCCCATATATTAAAATCATAACCACGTTCAATTATTAAATTACATATTTTTTCAAAATGATTTGGATTTAGTACAAATAACTCATCTGCTATCTTCACATTTTTAACACCCATTTCAGCAATCTGATCAAATTGCTTTATAATAAAATTTGGATTCCAATACCTAAAAACATTACTATCAGCACTTGATATATGAGATGATGAATCTGTCCTATTAATAATATTAATCATACAGAATGAACATCGGTATGGACAACCTAAACTTGTATACAGAGCAGCAAATGGAGAAGAGTCTGTATCATTAGACCACGAATGCCAACCAGCAGTTCTATATCTTTTAATATCAGGAAGTAAATCCCAAGCCATACCTGGTAAATCTATCTCCAAACGATCTCTTGGAACAATCTGTGATGGTTTATTTAGAACTCCTCTACCATTAATTTTATACCCCAAACCATTTACCAACTTCATTTGTTGCTCGGATAAATCACTTCTTAGTAAATCACTTATGGTATACACTCCCTCATTTTGACATACCATATCTACACAATCTTCTTTTAAAACATCTAAAGGTAAAGCAGCAACATGTCCACCAACAAATAATATTTTAGTATTGGGATTAAATTTTTTAACTAATTTTGCAGTTCCAATAGCACCACTCATATTTTGACTTGAGGCACTTGGTTGTTGCCCATATACTACAAAACAAACTATTCTTGGATTTATTTCATTTATAATTTTAGCAGAAGCTTCCCAATCCAAAAACTCAACTTCACAATCTAGTATTTGAACTCCAAAATTTTTTACTCTACAATGATTAGCTAACATAGCAGCCCAAATAGGCGGCTCTATAGCAGAATGTTTTTTACTTAATCCTTGATATATCTTTTCAGATGCATTAGGGTGTACAAATAATATATCAGCCATTTATTATCCCCAATACTTTGTTAACTATTTTTTTTGAAGATGGTGGTAGGTTATCAACATCCTTATGAAATCCAGCAGTTCTATGGTCTAATCCTAATGTATGTACTTTCTTATCCGATTGAATCATCATACGATGAGCTATACTACTGGCCGCACCTTGCTCATAGTCATCATCTAACACTATACCACCATATTTTGAATTATTCAAACACCTATTCCATTTCTCTTCAAATACAAATGGTTTAATCCACAACTGATGAATTATACTCACTTTTAATCCCAATGATTCTAGTTTCTTTTTAGCCTTTTCTGCTTCAAATCTTGTTATTGATATTGGAAACAAAACAATATCCGATTCTTCGTGTATAACATTTTTAAGTTCTTCCGTATTATCATAACTTAGTCTATGTTCTGATATATAATAAACTTCATCTTCAGACATGAATTGATTATAAGCGTATTGATATTCTTTAGGAGTCATGGGCGATAATATTTTTGTACCCGGCATTCTCTGATATAAAGAATGGTGTGAAGAACCAGCAACAGGACCCATACCACCTTCCATAGCAATACTTCGGATAAATATTGGACATGGTCTATCCCATACCTCTTTTGATTTTGAAGCGTAGTTTATAATCATAGGAGCATTATACCATTGAAAACCTTGATACCTAACTACATACATTGGTCTTATACCTGTCAAACCAGCACCTACAACAAACCCACCATTTGCCACATCAGCAGTTGTTACCTCAACCATACCATCTTCTTCATATAATTCAGGTAATGTACCACCAACCCAACCAACTGCGGTTAAGCATTGACCAAAACACAGACTCTTTTCAACTTTTAAATGATGCTCTGTAATTGACTTTATTGTTTCTCTAACTGTATATCCCATAGTCCCTTTACCAATTTTTTATTTTGTTCATGTATATCTATTGCCTCTTGACCTATCTCTTCTATCTCATGCTCATACCTATCAAAAACATCAGGATTATCTATCCCAGCTCCAGAATGCCAATACTTCCTAATCGTGTTTATGTTTAATAACATAGGTTTTTTAAAAACCCCATCTAGTGCTTTACTAATTTCTAAAGGATTATCTGATAAATCTAGCGCATTAACACCAAATCCCTTTGCCACTTTATCCATTTTCCAATTACGCCTTACCGATTTTTTAGTTAAGATAGATAAGTTATTATCCTCAACTACAAAAAGTATAGGTAGATTCTTTGTAGCAGCCCACCCTATACTACTGAAAACATAATCCTCTTCAGCTGAAGAATCTCCCATAAAAACTATAGTAGGTTTTTTATTAGCATAACAAGCTCCTACAGCAATAGGAACTTGACTCCCCATTAACCCATCATGACCATAAATATTTTTTTGTTTACTATGTAGTGAAGCAGAACCACCCATACCATTAGCACAACCACTCTTTCTACCTAATAACTCATCAATCAATTGAACCACATCCCCACCAAACGATAAATAAGTAGAATGACCTCTGTGTTGAATAAAGATTTTAGGTTCAATGTTCTTTTCATCCATGATTTGAGCAATAGTCGCTGATATAAACTCTTGGCCAATCGAAAGATACGCTGGAAAGGATATAGTTTTATCCTGTAACTTTTCAAAAACAATTTGTTCAAAATTTCTACATAATGAAGCCTTTTGAAATATTTTTAATCTATTTATTTTATTATTTTTTTTCAAAACAAACCTTATTCTTTATCTATATGATGTGTACTTATAGCTCCGGTAGTGTAATGAGAAAATGTTGTAGCATTATCAACTACTTGATCATCTAATATAGACCTATTGGTTGAAATAAATATATTCTCGCCAATAATTTTAACATCGTTTAAATATTCAACTTCTCTATCCTCATGAACATCATGTTCACCGACAAGCACAGTTGTATCTATAGAAACTCTCGTTCCACAATTTTTTTCTCTATTAGTAGCATGAATTAGAGCATAATCACTAATATGAACTTTTCCTTTTATTGGTTTGAGGGAATTATCTAATTCATATTCATCCAAAACCCACTGCATTTCTTCATATGTAGAAGCTGTATTTAATACATTATCATTAAAATTATCAGAATCTTTGGGTGTCCAAAAATTTAAATTATTATTATCCACATCCCCTAAGACAGGAGTATAACAATTCATCCCCCAAGGACCCTCAACCCACGCATCCGAGTGTGGCCACGATGTATCTAACTCTCTACCTATATTTTCTTCCAATTCAGTTCCAAATTTTATTCTGATATTAGGTGTCATTCTAAATTTTTTCAACAAACTTTTATCATTGATAATCATATTATTTACTATCTTTGACCAACTTCTTAAAATCATATTATATTCGAGTTGGTATTCTCTTTTTGGCACTACGGCACCGTTTGGTGTAACATTATCACGTATATGTCTATTAAAATCTAGTCTTTTTATAAATTCTGTCTCATCAAGAGTAAAATCAAAATAAAATGCCTTAGAAATATACAACATAATAGAAAACCTCAAATCAGATAATTCTTTATCAGTTGGGTTGTAGTATAATATTAAATCGTGCATACTATCTAAACCCCAGGTATCCTTTACATTTTTAAATCTCTTCAATCTATATGGATATGTCGAATTCATTATACTCGCCTTATAGTCATTATTTTTGTATTATCAATAAGATATGGAAATAACTTTATCACTTTCTTTAAAGTTTTTAGTTGAACCACATCTCCAGCTTGAGCAACTATTTTTTTATCTTCCGTATATATACCACCATCTAAAAAAGTTATGCTATCATTATTTTGCTTAGAAGTTAATTGCTGAATATCTTCTATGTTTTCAATTGTTATAATGCAATTATTAAAAGTATACTCGGAATCGGCATCACTTATCCACAGGCAATCATCTAGTTTTGGTGTTTCAAATGTACTATTCTCATATGGATTTCCCTCTCTACCATATTTATCTTCCAATCTAACTAAGTCATGCTTATCAACCGGCGTTTCTATTTCAAAAATACAAATACCATTTTTTGATATTGCTTTAGTAGAGTGAAACAAACCCTTTCTAATCATAGTTTTAGAAACAGGACTACAATTAAAACTATTTCCTAGAAAAGAAATTTGAGCTTCACCATCTAATACTATTAGACCTGTTGTTTTATTGGGATGGCAATGCATTGATGTCTGATGATCATGTCCTATGTATAAAAACCATAGAGCTATTTTTTTATTTTGATAAACTAGGTACTCGTAGCCCCAAGGTTTTGAAACTACTGTTTTTTCATATGGCATTATTTATCTCAATAACTTTATTCATCCATTGTCCCATCCATTTATAATGTGGACAACAAATTAAGTTTCCATCTACAACCGATTCAGCATCAACAAAATTACCACCGGCATTAATCAAATCATCTTTGATGCTATAGTAACCCGATACATCACGACCTTTTACTATTTTAGAAGAAATTAGCATCTGCCCACCATGGCAGATAGAACCAATAGTTTTGCCACGAGAGTCCCACTCTTTAACAAAATCTAATGCTGATTGCTCTTGTCTTAATTTTTCAAGTGATTTAACCCCACCAGGAATAATTAGTAAGTCATACTCTTCTAAGTATTGATTAAATTTTTCTTCTTCATTCAAATCAAATACCGACTTAGTACACTCATTATATGTTCCAAGTATGCCGTAAATCATGCCTACTTTGTTGGACATAATATCAACTTCATATCCACTTTCTTGTACTCGGTAATATGGATATATCACTTCGTGATCTTGATATTTTTCCCATGTCATTATTAGTGCTTTTTTCATATATTTAACCTCGTTATTATATCGTTCATAAAAATCTTTATCTAGTTTCATTTCATCTCCATTTTAATTATATAGATTTATCTCTCTTTGAAAGTATTGGATTATTAATTGGCCAATCAATACCAATTCGTGTATCATTCCACTTGAGAGTAAATTGGTCTTGAACATCTGGATAATTACCATCATACGACCACTTATACATCAGAACTGAATGTTTACTTAGAACACAGAAACCGTTTACAAAATTAGGTGGGACCAATACCATTTTTTTATTCTTCTGTGATAATATAGTCCAATCCCATTTTAAATATGTTGGAGAATCTTGTCGGTAATCCACAACCACATAATACATCTCACCGTATAAACAAGTTGCCAGTTTCCAAGACTTAGTATCTCCGTGTAACCCTCTAATTACATTTTTACGAGAGGTGGATATCTTGTCGTGATTAAAATCAATGGGATAATCCCATTTATCTTTTTTCCAAGTGGTCCACAATTCCCCACGATAATCTTCAAATGAGTTAGGTTGAATTACTTGAACTGCCTTTCCAAATGCACCTTTATTCATGTCACCGTTCTCCAATAGTTTAATAAATCTTCACATACATTATTTAAATTTTTTCTTGGCGCCCAGCCAAACTTATTTTTAAACTTAGTAGTATCCGGTATCTGTAGTGTAATATCAGTAGGTCTGACTCGTGCTTTTTCTATTTTCTTTTTTAAATCTTTATTAGTAGACATACTGATTAACTTATCCAATGCATCACCTACAGTACAAGTTTCATCCCCACCTATATTATAAACCTCTCCAAATTCATCACTCTCTGAACAAACCCAATAAGCACTTATAGCATCATCTATGTGGGCATAGGTTCTTGTCGAATCTAAGTTACCATGTCTGATAAACCCATCACCATGACCTTTTTCATTCAATACAACTTGATGAGCAAATGAAGACAGAGCAAACTCCTTGCCCCTACGAGCACCCTCATGTGAAAACATACGAGTTATAATAATCTTCATACCAAATGCCTTATGATAATACTGAGACATCAAATCGTGTCCAACCTTTGATATGGAATATGGGTTAGCAGCTCTTATAGGATTAGTTTCTTTTATTGGAACTTCACCTTCTTCTGGCATACCATATACTTCACTGGTTGATACGCTAACTATAACGGGATCATAGTCTGATTCTTTAATGGACTCCAATAAATTAGTTGTACCAACTGTATTAGTTTGTAAAGTTAATACTGGCATCTTAAAACTCACTTCAGGAAAACTTTGAGCAGCAAAGTGAAACACCTTAGATGGTTTTGATATATTTATTGCCCTTTGAATACTAAGACCATCAAGTAAATCACAATCAATAAACTCAAATCTAGGATCATCTATATGGTCAACATTTTTAGTGTCTTCCATCCAACGTTTTGTGCAATATATTTTTTGGTCAGGTTTTATAGCATATTTCAAGATGTAGTCTATCATATGACTACCTACAAAACCCGTTCCACCTGTAACTAATATATTCATAATAAATTTAATGTCCTACATAAGCCAATAATTTGATTTTTATTTAATTCTGGATGATTTCCTATATACAACCCAAAATCATGTATATGGTCAACAATATTTAAATCATCTGCTTTAAAATCATATTTTTCTAAATATGGTTGTCTTGCTTGATTACCACCACCAGCAGTACCAATACGAAACTCTATTTTTTGTTCTTCCAATAATATACAACATTTTTCAAACAATTCCAAGTGTTTTTTTCTTAAAATCAAAGGTAATGCAAAGTTGCTATTGCCGTTCTGATGAAAATCTGTGTAAAATTTATCTGAATCTAGTTCCCCTACCCAAGTAGAAAAGTTTTCTCTTCTCTTGTCACAATTATAATCAAGTCTTTTGAGTTGCTCTAAACCCAATACTGCATTTAACTCTTGATTTCTCATATTATATCCAGGTACAGCAAATGTAAATAACGGATTTAAGTCGGGTCTACTTCTTTCATAAAACTCTTGAACTTGACTTGACGCCTCCCTTATCATCCCATGTGAACGAAACAACTTAGCTTGGTCATATAGTTTCTCATCATTTGTACATACCATACCACCCTCTATTGTAGTAATATGATGACCAAAGTAAAAAGAAAAGTTAGATACATCACCAAAGTTACCAACCTTAGTTCCATTGTAAGTTGCTCCATGCGACTCACAACAATCCTCAATAAAAAATAAATCATTGTCTTCACAGAACTCAACCATCTCATCTGTTACAGCATTAAAACCTAGAACATGAACTAATGAAACACCTACTGTTTTATCTGTTACTGCTTTTTTTATGTTCTCTAGCGTAATTGACATATTCTCCATACTAACATCAACAAATACAGGTGTAAACCCTAAATTAACTAATGGTGATACATCACTTACCCAACCTAAAGGCGAAACAATGACTTCACCAAGACCTTTTTCTTCTTTCATTATAGAAGCCATAATATAGTTAGCAGAAGCACCTGAGTTTACAAATACACTATACTCACACCCAACATACTTAGACCAAGTCTTTTCAAATTGTTTTACTTTAGGACCTTGTGTAAATCTTTGATTAGGTGTATTGATAAAATCAGTTAGTGCTTTCTTATCACCATCTGTTATACTATCGTTTATTAATTGCCAAGAAAAACCCATAATTTTATCCTATTTTAATTGTATCATGAATGTAGGTAATTGGTATTTTATCATATTTATCATCTTTGAACCTAACACGACATTCTTTTAATGTCTCAGTAGCCTCAACAATGGTTTCTTTTCCAATTTTTAAAATATCTTTTATTTTAATTTTTTTCATCACCCTACCATATTTTTTAGTCTTAGATACACCATCGGATGACTTTAATGTGATTCCTATGTCAATAGAAACTCTTAACCCGCCATTAGTTTTAAGCGTTCTATGTAAACAAGTGTGATCAAATATAGTAGCATTATCAAATTTTAAGTTACTAATATGCTCATATTTTTTAAATGTCTGCAAACCTTTAACATAATCGGGTTGAGTTTCATAAAATAAAGGTGAAATATTACCAATAATTTTATTAAATTCCGTTGATGTGTTTTTATCCCCCAGCAAACCTATGGTTAAAATAGCATCACCATCATGCCCAGCCCAAGCATCAGAATGTAACCTTGTCGTTGATGATACCCTTGAGTCTAAATCAGTTGTCTGGCCATCCACTACCCTAACCGTAGTTAGATCAAAGGATTTAAATTGATTTACTAAATTATTTTTGTTTAAAATATCATTTACAAAACTTTGTATCCTGTTATATTCTTTTACATTTTCTACTTTGGGATAAAAAGCACCACTTGGTGCTCTGTTTGGTAAATGTAAAATTTTATCTCTATATTTAACTAAAAAATTATTTTTTTTAAAATCCATTACATAATAAGATTTTAAAGTTTTTAAAATATAATCTTCACATAAAGTTTTTAAATGAGATATATCAGTATAATTTAGATTTAATTCAATATATATGCCCTTGTCAAGAGATACGTTACAATTTTGACGAATATCATCATATAAAGCTTCTCTATTCTTTGGATTTAAAACATGATTAAGCATAAACAAAATCTTTAACTTTAGAAATTATATCATCAATAGATAACCCATTATTATTTAAATGATAATCTCTATTACCATTTTCAAAAATATATCTTTCTGGCAATCCCAATCTAAGAACTTTTTTAAATTGACCAACATCCGATACGCCTTCTAATATTACTGAACCAACCCCTCCCGATAAAGTCTGTTCTTCGACAGATACTATATGTGTATAATCATCAAAGGTATTTTGATTTATTGGATTTGGTTTAGCTCTGTATAAATTATATAAACTTACTTCGTAATTTGTACTTTGTAATTTCTCCCATACATCTAAACATCTACCTAATATATAACCAGATGAAACCAATGCTATTTTAGGTTGATCCTTAGTATTTGGATTACTCCATAAACCAGGTTTTACTACAGATATACCACCAATTGAATTAGTATCATTATCCAATCTCGTATCATAATTTCTTTCTAGTCTAATATATTTTAATGTTCTTTCTTCATACGACTTGTCAACTAATGTTTTAGTTAAATTAATATTATGTGGAGTATAAATTTCTATATCAATTAATGATCTCATATAAGCAATATCTTCTGTTGGGGCATGAGCAGGACCAGCTGGCATATAACCTAAACCCACACCACATCCTAAGATAGTAATTGGATTATTTCCCATAGCACACGAATATCTAATTTGCTCAAAACACCTAGCAACCCAAGACGCCATGAAGTAAACATAAACTTTTTTGCCTTGAGCAGATAAACCAGCAGCAAAGTTTATTGTATGCTGCTCCGAAATGCCAGTAGCAAAGAATTGATTTGGTAATTCATCTCGCCATTGATCTAATGCTGATGCTCCCATATCTACACTAATCATGATAACATCTTTATCATTCTTAGCTATTTTAAATAAGTCGTCTATAAAAGTATCTCTTTGTGTCATGATAACTCCTTTAATCCAATTTCAATATCTTCTTTTGATTTTGGTATTATGGTATGATATTGCCAAACATCTTCCATGTAACTAATACCCTTACCTTTAATTGTATTTGCTATTACCACCTCTGGTCTATTATTTTGTTTAGAGAAAACATCTCGCATCTCATCAAAATTATGACCATCTAACGTATGGACATCAAACCCAAAACTCCTAAATTTATCATCAAGGGGATTTATTTTTAATAATTCTTCTGTATACCCTAAAATACCCAATTGATTTCTATCTACAATTAATCTAATGTTAGTTATATTATGATGTGATATAAACATTAATGTTTCCCAAACCGCACCTTCATAAAGTTCAGCATCACCTAGCATTACATAAACATTTTTGTCACTACCATGTGCTAATCCTGAAGCATAACCGATGTTATTGCCTAAAGAACCACCTACATGATAACAACCAGGAATTGTACTATCGGAATGTAATCTTAATATACCTTCTGGAGTACAATACTTATCTAACTCACCCCCATCTACATAACCCAAATCTACTAATATTGGATAAAGTGCTGGTGAGCCATGAGCTTTACTAAATATCATTATATCTTCTTCATGATTAAATAATGTAGCATCATCATTATATAATGACACTAGTATATCGACATTAGATAAACAACTAGCTAAATGACCAATGCCAGTTTTTGTTTTAAAATTAAAAATACGATTTCTAACTGATTTGGCTAATTTTTTTAATTTATTATTACTCATATTAATCCCCTAGTATTTTTCTTTTTAATTTCACTTTTGTATTTTCAATTATATTTTTTACTGCAACACTACCATATGCATCTTGAACTTTATTTAAAAACTTTGCATCGGTATGGTACGCTAGATAAGCATCATCTCTAAACTTTAGTATTTCTTCTGGCGTTAAACTATCAGTTGGTAATGGCTTAGTAGTATAAGCATGAAAGGAATATCCAGCATAATCTTCAGGTAAATCAAAACCACTTTCTACAGCATTTTTATACAACTGGCTACCAGGTAATGGCATAGCAGCGTAAGCGTTCCAAGCTATAGTATTTAATTCTAAACTCAAATCCAATGTCTTTTGCATTGTTTCAAATGTATCACCTGGTAAACCAAACATATAATTAGCTATGATTCCAATATCAGCGCCATGAATCTGATTAACTACTTCTTCGATGTTAACATCTTCAAATTTGCCTTTGGAAACTTCCAACCTAACATTCTTATCAGCACTTTCTATCCCAAGACATAACCATTTAATACCAGCTTTTCTCAATAGTTTTAATACACCAGGTCTTCTTATAGTATCAACTCTTGAATAAGCCCACATTCTTAATCTATCAGCATATGGTCTTTTCGATAACATTTCTGTTAAAGGTACATAATATTTTGGATTAAGTAAAAACATTTCATCAGCAATTCTAATAGTTTCTACACCCATTTCAACTAACTTATCAAACTCTTTAATTATGAACTCTGGTGACCAAAACCTCATTTTATTATAGTTACCCGCAACACCAACCTCGTCTAAATCATCTCTATTCAATATATTAATCATACAGAATTCACATTGAAATACACAACCTAGTGAGGTATATAAAGCAGCATATGGTGTCCGTTTGTCGTGGTCATATTCTCCATGCCACATCGGTGAACGATATAAATCAAATGGTTTTTTATCATATGGTAGTAAATCCCAAGCATAACCTGGTAAATCTAAATCCATTCTTTTCTGTGGCACTATTCTTTCTGGTTTAGTAAGAAATGGTTTATCATCTTTAATAAAACCGATACCATTTATAGTCTGTAATTGATTAAGATTTGTTAAATCATCTAATTTCAAAATATTCCAAAGAGAATATACACCCTCGTTTGTAAAAATTATATCTATGTTAGGCTCTTCATCTAAAACTTTATAAGGTAGCGCTTGAACATGTGAACCCACAAATGATATAGGTATCTCAACTCCACATTCTTTTAATAAATTAGCTAACCTCACAGCACCACTCATTTGCGTAGTACCTGAGTTTACATTTTCACCATAAACACAAAATGTTATAAGTCTAGGATTGAGTTCTTTTATTTTTGTTATAGCATCATCTAATAAAAGCTTTTCTGCTAATATATCTAATACACCAACATTATATCCTTGTGATCTACAAGATTGTGAAAGTAATAGTAACCAATATGGCGTCCCTATTCCAGCATAATCTGTTGAAAGTCCTTGATAAACATCCTTTGAACTGCCAGGATTTATAAATAATACATCCATTATGCAGTACCCCAACATTGTTTTATATGATTTTGTATGGATTTAAAACTATTTAATTCATTTACCTTTTCCCAAGCATGTTGAATGACCTCAAATCTTTTTTCTGGATTATTCATATACTCTATCATTTTTTTTTCAAGAATATCTTCATCAATAGTTGCTGTTTCTGGATAATATATGTGATGGTGATGATTTAATCCACCGATATTAATTGAACCAACCATAGCGACTTGTACAGATTGTGTGCCTGGATGTATCGTAGTGGGATCTAAGTTAAAATGATACAAATAAGGACTCCACAATTCTATGAACTCTTTATGGCCGAGATGAGCAAAATCTTGACCTTCTCTCAATGATTTAGTTTTAACAGGCAAATTATACTTCTCTCCCATATAATTAGCAAACTCATACGTTTTTCCTCGTCTATGAATTGGATTTGGTATATAAGCATAAATCCCATTAATTTTTTCATCTGAATAAAAATTTTTGTAATAATAATCAATATTCTGTGGTTGTTTAAAAAATTTAATTTTCATACCAGTATACTCTTCGATAGTACCAAACACTTTCATTGTCTCATCATTCTTAGGGCTTTCAGAATGGATGTCATCACATGATTTTAAAAACTCTAATCTATTTTGAACTCTTTTTGGTTTAACATTGACTTCTTTTAAAGAACCTATAATTTTAGCATTTGGATATCTTTTTTTCAATCTCTCAACACTATATTTATCTCGCGTATCATCATCTAAACCTTGTCTTTCACACGCATAGAATATTAAATCAACATCTAAATCTGGAAAATCTTTTTTTCTATCAACCCAATCATTTAAAGCTAGGAAACTACTACCTTCTCCAAACCATTGATAATTATGAATATAGGGAAAACATTTTGACGAAATAGAATGATGAAAAGTAAAAGGTTTATCTGTCCAATAACTGTAAGCAGTATTATCTTTAACATAATATGAATCTATATTTATTGCTGAATCCCAAAAAACTGCTACCTTCACTATATAACCCCTTCAATATAATCTTTAATACTTTTAATTGGAGAGTATCCAAGTTCTTCTTTTGCCTTTGTGTAATCAGCTAATGTAAATGGA
>TARA_R110002126_G_scaffold3338_8_pt1 | contig 19390 bp, 10 predicted proteins | sample TARA_R110002126 | Tara Oceans TARA_R110002126 (sample SAMEA4397536) | marine metagenome | biome: Polar Biome; feature: [DCM] deep chlorophyll maximum layer (ENVO:01000326); material: water (ENVO:00002006), including particulate matter (ENVO:01000060) such as... | depth 30 m
GATACTGGAGAAACTTTACAATTTATAACAAACAAAGAATATAATGTGTATAGCGCATTAGGTTACACGTCAGATATAGAAATTTTTGAAGGATATTCGGTAGATCAAAAGTTCACTATAAACACATCGTCTCCAGTAAGATATATTTTACAAAACGCAAATATTGACAGTAGTTCAATTAGTGTTATCGTAAGAGACTCAGTAGGTTCTGATAATATCACAACATTTGTTTTAGCGAATGATATTTTAGAAGTATCTGCAGATACTTCAGCGTTTTTTGTACAAGAAATACAAAATCAAACGCTTGAAATTTATTTTGGCGATGGTAATATTGGAACTAAGTTACAAAATGGTAATATCGTAGAAATTAATTATAGAGTTTCTGTTGGAAAAAGCGCGAATGAAGTTAAAACTACTGCAGCGTGGAGTGCAAAAGATGCTAATATAGAAATTAATAATATATCTGATGATACTTATGGCGGCAATGACGTTGAAAATATTTCTTCTATAAAATTTAATGCTCCGAAGAATTACGAAACGCAAAATCGCGCTGTACTAGCGGAAGATTATAAACGAATTGCCGCTAAATATTTTCCAGGACTCATTGGTTCCATTCGTGTATGGGGAGGAGAACAGAATATTCCTCCGGTATATGGCAAAGTTTTTATGAGTGTTAATCCTGCAGGTTCATCTACTGTTCTTTCTAGTACACAAAAAGATACTTTACGAAAGAATCTTAAAAAATATAACATATTAACTAACGAAATTGAATTTGTCGATCCTAGTTATAATTATATATTACCGAGTATTACTGCATATTATAATAGTAATATTACTAGTTTAACTTCTACTCAAATAGCGGAAAAAATAGCAACGGCTGTTCAACAATTTGAAACAGATTTTTTGGGTTCGTTTGATAACAACCATTTTAGATTTTCGAAATTTTCATCTATTATTGATGCAGCAGATGCATCTATTACATATAACTCTACTAATATAATATTACAAAAAAGATTTGCACCTAGTGTTTCAAACATTACTAAATATACTATAAATTTTGATAAAGAATTAGATAACAATGTTAATGAATCAACATGTTCGTCTACTGCATTTACTTTGAACGAAAAAACCAGTTATTTAGACGATGACGGTGCCGGCAACATTAGATCGTTTTATTATAATAGTACTAATGATAAAATTTATACAAATAATACGCAAGGCACAATTGATTATGACACAGGAGTACTGATACTAAACAATTTTGCGCCTACAGTAATAACAAATAATGAATTAATAATAGATGTAATTCCAAAAGATTACAATTTTATTACTAATAAATATTTATTGATGTTATTGAGTAATACAACAATAACAGTCAAAGATGAACTAGAACAACAATTAAAAGCCACTATTACTGTTAATACAACCGGATCCGTTACGCAAATAGATGAAATAAACGTTGGTACGATAATATGACAACAGATAATAGAACATCCGTCTTTGTTGAGGAGCAATTTCCTTTATTTGCGCGGAGTTCTGGCCAACAACTTGTTACATTTATAAAAAAGTATTATGAATCGCAAGAACAAGCTAACAATTATGTAGAAGCTATTCATAATCTGTTAAACTATCAAGATATTGATACTGCTCCAGAAGAATATTTTGATTATATTGCGCGCGAAATTATACCTAGTATACCAGAAAGATTACTTGCCAATCGTGAATTGTTAGCTAAACATATTAAAGAAATTTATCGTGTACGTGGCAATCCCGCGGGTTATCGTGTCCTATTTCGTGCATTGTTTGATGAAGAAATAAATCTATATAATCCTGGAGATGATATTTTACGTGCGTCAGACGGCCGTTGGGTAAAAGAAACCGCTGTTAACATTCCAAATACATTAACAGGTAACGTATTTGATTTACCAGGAAATAAAATAATAGGACAAACTTCAGGAACAAGCGCGCTCGTAGATCGTGTAGAACTTGCTATTTTGAATTCTATAACAACGTACACAATATATTTAAGTAATATTATTGGTGAATCATTCGCGTTAGGAGAAACGATATTTAATATAGATAATACTATTTCTTTTAATGTTAATTCTTCTGCTCGAGGCCCTATTATAGAAGCCACACTTACCGAAGACGGTGGCAGCGGTCACAACGTAGGGGATAGAGTATCAATAACGAGTACTAGTGGAGGTTCTGGAGCACTGGGTACTGTAATCCAGACTCGAGCCGACTCAGCTGCAGAATTTTATATAGTAGACGGAGGAACTGGGTATTCTACTAACACAATTCTAAATGCTACATCCACTTTTGGTAGCGGCTCAGACGCAGCTTTTGTAGTTACATCTGTAGGTGCACCTCTCGTAAATCTACCAATATACGATGACTTTGTGTATTATTTCGCCAATGTTGTTATTGGTGACAGCGATGATGCAGTTGTAATAAACGGCCGTACAACATTTGTGCAATATCCCGACGATACTACGTGTACGTTTCAATTGACTGGTAATACTATAACAAGAACAGATCACGGTTATTCTAATGGAGATATAGTACGTTTCTTTTATGCCACTGGAAACACTAACCCTATTGGGATTACTACTTCTGAGCCACCAGGCCCTGTTACTTCTTATTATGTTATTAACGCTACTGATTCAACATTTAATGTAGCCGCTGGTCCAGGATCAGCCATCGAAGTGGATATATTAGAAGATGCGGCCGGACTAGTAACTCGAGCTAGCTCCGATTTATCATTATCAAATGTAAATTCGCTAATTGGTGACTCGCTTGGAACAAGTGATGTAGAAACAGGAACAATAACGGCCATCTCTACAATAAATAATGGTTATGGATATTATGACGGCGCGCCGACTGGAACTGTTGATTTTAGAAAAATATCAGAACAAGCGCTTGATGACGGCTCTGGTGGCCTGAAAGGTTTAAATGCCGATATACAATCTTCGTTTCTTAGTGGTACAATATCTAAAATACAAATTGATATACAAGGAAATAATTACACCAATGAAGAAAATATAATATTGATCAATAGTACTAGCTTTAATACGGTAAATGCTGTAGCAATAGCTGAGTCTAGCGCGATTATTCAATTATCTGGAAAATACATCAATACTAAAGGTTGGCTGAGCTGGGACAAATATTTACAAGATAACAATTATTATCAAGAATTTTCATACGAAATCCGTTCTAATCAGAATTTTTCTTCATACGAAAGCACAATAACTAATACCTTACACCCAGCCGGTACGAAAATGTTCGGCGCAATATATTCACAAAGCAATTTGGATTTGACATTAGAAGATTATGAACAAATTGATACATATACAGAAGTGTTGAATATCACACCAGCATCTACTGATTTTATTCAGAATTCTAATACGCAAAATGACAGAATTGAATATACCGGTACTCCACTTGGTTCTGTAGCGGCAAATGATTTTGTTTACATAACAGGTCCTACACCAGACATCAGCGGAAGTTATAGAATTTCTGCGGTATTGAATTCAAATACATTATTGTTATATAATTCGGCGGTAACAGTAATAGCAAATACTGTGTTACAACCAATAAGCGGAAACACAACTTTCACGACAACAAATATAACTGTTGATTATATTACGCCACCAGATGATGCTGCTACGGCCGCCTCGAGTTTTAATATTGACATTAGCGATACAGTAACACGAGGTGCCGGTAGTTGGATAGATGATGGTTACCAAGTCGGCGGAAACATTGTATTAACTGGTGCAGAAGATCCATCAAATGATGGAACGTATCTTATTACTGACGTTACGACTTTGATATTAACAGTCGATTCAACAAGTGGTCCAGGCAGTGATGGTTTTGACACGACAAACATAGATGATACTACAGTATCATTTAGTACTGTAGGATTTGCTTTTGATTTATCGGCCGATACAGTAACACGAAATGATGGTGGTAGTTGGATAGATGATGGTTACCAAGTCGGTGGAAATATTGTAGTAACTGGTGCAGAAGATCCATCAAATGATGGAACGTATACTATTACTGTTGTTGCAGCTTCTATATTAACAGTCGATTCAACAAGTGGTCCAGGCAGTGATGGTTTTGACACGACAAACGCAGAAGATACTACAGTATCATTTAGTACTGGCTTTGGTGATTTCACCGCTGCGTCAGTAGGAGATGATATTTTTATCACTAATGCAGCTAATGAAGATAACAATGGCGGACCTTTTATTATTACTAATAAAGTGTCTAGTCAAGAAATACAAGTTACGACATACGCGGCCGCTGCCCCGTTTACTGCTAGTGTAGATGATAAGGTAGCTAAAATAGAAATAATAAAACAATACGCAATTCAGGCCAATAGTGCAGGAGTACAAGCCAATACAGTAATATTTCGGCACGTAGATACTTATCCATATAGCAACAATACTGTTGTGTTATAAATATATAAATTAAACCACGTTGGAGTTTTTAGTCGATGCCATCAATAGTAACTCGTTATTACAGAAATGATAATGCAGAACATTTTCTAGATACGTTTGGCACGACGGGTTCGTATTATTTTTTTATAGCCAACATTTTAAATTGGCCAGTTGATCCTCCTGTACCAAGCGAGTCCGCGGCCGAAATTGATTTTGCCATATGGGACAAAATCATTGCCATGAAAAAAATTACTACGACCGATATTAGTTTTGTTATACCTAGATATAATTGGACATCAGATGTAGTGTATAATAAATATAAAAGTTATGTCGATATGTTCGAAGGCATATCTGCGGCAAATACATTTTACGTTATTAATTCAAATTTTCGTGTGTATAAGTGCATAGATAACAATAACGGCGCCAATTCCGTAAACGAACCAACTCAAATTGATTTAAGTGGCACATTCAAAACCGCAGATGGATATGAGTGGAAGTATATGTATCCAGTTATTGGTTCAGATATTCAAAAATTTATTAGTACTGATTATATTCCGGTAAAGTATGCTGCAACGCAAGATAATTTTAATTCTGAACAATTTAATATTCAATCTGCTGCCACGGTCGGCACATTAGATACTATAGACGTTACAGCTGCTGGAAGTGATTATGTTAATTTTACTGGTGCTGTAACGGCTTATTCTAATTCTACTGTTTTTTCAATATCAGATTCTGCTGGCGCCAATGTGACGAATGATAATTATTATAATGGCTGTAATCTCTTTGTGAAAAGCGGCGCTGGCGCAGGACAATTAGCAGAAATAAATGATTATCAAGCGAACTCTGGTAATATAATACTATCAACACCCCTTAATGCGCCGTTGATAGCAAACGGTTCGGTTGACTCTAGTATCATTAGTATAGGCCCAAGAATTACATTAAAAACAAATGGGTCTACGCAGCCAACAGCATACGCAAATGTTAATACGTTAGCTTCGAATGGAATAAGCGATATTATTGTAATAAATAAAGGCGCCGGTGGTGCTAGAGGTATAATTACTATTACTGATGGTAGTTATTCTGGTGCAACGGGCTCCGGTGCTACAGCTAATTTAAATTTTTCTCCTACGGCCGGCCATGGTTCGAACGCAGTCAGAGAATTACAAAACGGCGCGTTAATGTTTAGCGTTAGATTGTCACAAAACGAAGAAGAACAATTGCTAGAAACGGAAAACTATGCAACATTCGGAATGTTACAATACCCAACATTTGCAAATGGAGTCAATATTGCGAACAGTACTATAAATAATACAACAAGATTAAATTTGACTGGTGTATCGGTTGCTTTAACGAATACTAGTTTTGTGTCAACATGGTCAGTAAGGGGTGAAACGACTGTGGCTACAGCCAATGGAGTGTCTTTTGTTAGCACCGCTGATGGCGCCAATGGTGTTCTTTCTATAACAAATATTGAAATACCGAACGGAGACAATTTTACTGCCGGCGAGGTAGTAATACTAAACGCAAATACAGACTTCCAAGGAACCATTAACAGTATAGATTATAGTATAGCTAAACCGTACAGTGGAGAAGTCTTATATATAGAAAATAGGGAACAAATTATACGAAGTCCTTCTCAAATAGAAGATTTCAAAATCACAGTACAATATTAAGAGAAGAGAGATTGATAAATGGCACTAGCAAATACTGGTACACTACAAACAAATTTTAACGTAGATCCATATTACGATGATTATAATCAAAACAAAAACTTTAATCGTCTTTTGTTTAAGCCGGGTCTTGCTGTTCAGGCCAGAGAACTAACTCAACTACAAACAATTTTACAAAATCAAATCGATAGATTTGGTGAACATATTTTCAAAGAAGGCAGTATTGTACGCGGAAACGAATTGGCGTACGACAGTGTCGTACCTTATGTAAAAATATTAAATGATGATACTACTTCTATTAGTGTTGATGTAACTAATTTCAAAAATCTTACTATTACAGGCGGCACGACTGGAGTAACTGCGTATGTAGTAGATGTAATTACTGGTGATGAAAACAATTTGCCAGATGCTAAGACATTATATTTAAAATATACGAACTCTGGTACAGATAATATAACAAAAACGTTTGCTGATGATGAAATACTAACCGCAACTACTGGTGGATTTACCGCGACGACATTGCCCGCGAGTTCGACTGGAGTAGGCTCTATAGTTACCTTAGGCGAAGGAATTATATTTGCCAAAGACCATTTTATCAGAGTAGATAAACAATCCGTAGTTGTCGGAAAATACACAGTCGATGTTGATATAAGCGTTGGCTATGAAATAAATGAAACAATTACAGCTTTTACTGATGATAATACATTATTAGATCCGGCACAGGGCGCATACAACTATGCGGCCCCGGGCGCGGATAGATTGCAATTAACGGCAACAATAGCGACAAGAGAATTAACAGATGCTGCCACAAATAATTTTATAGAAAGAATAAGAATAAAAGTTGGTCTTATACAAGAAAAAATGGAAAACCCAGAATATAATGTTATAAATGATTATATTGCAAGAAGAACATACGACGAATCTGGTGATTATCTTGTAAACGGTTTGACGGTAAAAACAATAGAACATCTAAGAGAAAATGGCAATGGTGGTTTATACACCGGCGCAGAAGGTGGAAATACAGAATGGCTTTCTACTCAGGTTACACCTGGCAAAGCTTATGTCAGCGGATATGAAACTACAATACTTGCTACACAAAATATTGTAGTAGACAAAGGCATAGATACGGTTTCTATAGAAGATGCATCATTGAGCGCGAACTATGGTAATTACGTACAAGTTAATGAAGTAGTAGGTTCTTGGGATTTAGATGCGCATGCCGTAGTAAATTTGTATGATACTGCTTCTGGTGCAGTTAGTAATAACACATTTGGTAGCACTTCGGTGTTAGGCTCAGTTATAGGTACAGCTAGAGTTAGAGCAATAGATCATGTAACAGGAGCTAAAGGCGCTGCTAGTACTTCTTACAATTTATACATTTATGATATTCAAATGACAACTGGCGCATTTAGTGCAGTGAAAACTGTACATTATGTAACTGGCGGCGCGTTTGCTGATCCAATATTAGTGAATTCTGTGGCGGTATTAAAAGATGCCGCATTTAATGTTGCGTTAGTTAAAGTACCAGGATCATTTACAAAAGATCTACTAACTAGTATAGCCACCACGGATACTGATTGGTTCGCGGTTAAAACATACACATCAACAGTACCAACAACCGGCATCATTACATTAGATACATCTACCGGTGGCTACGCGAATGAACTATTGGCACATTCATCAACTCCAAGCGAAACACTGAGAGCACAATTATATCACGCGGTTGTTTCTTCTGGTACTGCGGTTGCCGTCACGGTTGCCGATTCTGGAACAGCGATGGATGCCGCCGGCGCTGTTACTGGTGTAACTAGCGCGCTTACTACTAAATACAATGTTGGAGATCTTATAGAATTTAGTAGTTCGCCGGCCTCATATTTCAGCATCACGTCGATAGATTCAGCTATAACGTTAACGGTAGCAAATCCTACTGGGACGACTCGCTCTGGCGATATTAAGAAAGTTTTTTCGCCTGGTCAAGTTATAAGCCTTAATGGCAACGGCGTTGGCGGAGCAAGGGCCGCTAATCAAACTACTTCTAAGATTGTAACTTTCGATCTTAATGAAGGTGTTTTAGGCAATACATTTACTGTAGATATAATAGCAGAAGTAAAAGTAGAAAATACAAGCAGTGCTACAAAAACCCTAAGTGTTGGTGATAAGTATATAAAACTTGATATTAGTAGTAACGCGGCCGGTGTTACTGGTCCATGGTGCTTAGGTGTTCCAGATGGATACACATTAAAAGAAGTTAGATATCAAAATGCTGATTTTACTGGTGCTAGTAGCAATATTGCCGGCATAGATGTGACTTCAGATTTTGAATTAGACTCAGGTATGAGAGATAATCATTATGCTCTCGCAGAATTAAAATTAAAATCGACATCGAATAGAGTAATTGGTGCTGCAGATTTTTATCTAGTCAAGTTTGAATATTTTACACATAGCGCATTTGACAGTTATTTGTCAGTCGATTCATACGATACGGCTGCCATTGGATATGAAAATATACCGATTTACACTTCTCCCGTAAACGGAAATAGATACGATTTAAGAAATTATGTCGATTTTAGACCTGTTAGGGTAGCTTCAGCAACGCCTATCGCAGATGTTGCCGGAGATGTAGATACTGTACCGACTAATCCACCAAATACTTCGACTACTATGTATTCTACAATTAGATTTATAGCTCCAAATGAAACTATGACGACATCGTTTAATTATTACTTAGGACGTAAAGATCGCGTTATTATGAATTCCAAGGGTTCACTGACCTCTCTTAGAGGAATTCCATCTTTGAATCCTCAGACTCCAGCCGCGCCGGTGGATGGATTAACATTGGCCATTGTCGATATTGCACCATTTCCTTCTTTACCAAACTTAAATGCTACACAAATAAATCGCTTGGATTTGTCGAATAAAGTTAAACCAATAAGGCAAGTTCGTTATACAATGAAAGATATAGGTGTTCTTGCTAATAGAATAGAAAACTTAGAATATTATACTACACTATCTTTATTAGAAAACAGCGCAAAAAGTTTAAGTATTACTGATGCTAACGGGCTAAATAGATTTAAAAATGGCATTATGGTAGATCAATTTACTAGTCATACTGGAGATGTAAATAATCTTGATTATGCAATAGGAGTAAAACGTAAGGCCCACGAACTTGTGCCTAGAACCCAAGCACAAGACCAGGCATTAGTATATAATTCTGGCACTTCTACTAATATAATAAAAACGGGCAGTATGTTAATGCTACCTTATACTCATACACAATTAATTACTCAGCCATACGCTTCGCAAAACAAAAGCCTAACATCTTTCTTTTATAGTTATAAAGGAGAATTAGTATTAGAACCTAATAATGATTATTGGATTTCTATGACAACAGCACCAGATACTAATCTTGTGTTACCTAACAATAATCAAGCTATCACTGTACTCGCTGATCAATTCCAGGCATTGGGTGGCGAAGTGAGTGACTCGGTATATTCACAAACAGAAGTTAGACAGCAGACAACCAATGCTGATGGTAGTATTACTATTACTGATACGACGACAGGTACAACTGATACGTTAACAACTGTTACAGATTATGATGTATCTTATGGAGAATTAGAAGTAACACAAAGCGGAGCTGAATTTTTGCAGAGCTCGGAAGTGATTACGTATATGCGAGAAAAAGAAATTAATTTTTCTGTCACTGGATTAAAACCATCCACGAAAGTATACGCATTTTTTGATAATGTGGATGTTTCGGCCTATTGTACACCAAGCGACGGTAGTTATGCCGGCGGCGGCACTACTGGTGTATTCGCGGCCACTGGACTAGAAGGCGCCGATTTAATTACTGATGCGAACGGTAATGTACAAGGAATTTGGAGAATTACAGATGGCGCAAATGACAGCCCCGGACCGTTTTATGCATCTCAACAACTTATTTTTAAATTAACTGATAGTCTTACTAATAGTGGTAATGCTACGACATTTGCGGCCGCTACATATGTAGCTAACGGTACCTCGCAAACGAAAGGCAAAACTACATTTTCATCCAAAACTTTGGAATTAGATATATCTAAGACTTCATCTTCTGTTATGACACAAGATATTACTTCAGCGGTGCGAACAACCACTATTCCTGCGCCGACAGTATCGATAAACATTACAAATATTAATAATGTGACAAACATCAATGACGAGTGGGAAGCCGACGAGGGCGGCGGTGATAGTAATGATCCTGATCCTGATCCTATTGCACAAACATTTCATGTAGATTTGTATGTTCCTACGAGTGGCGCATTTCTTACTAAAGTAGATTTGTTCTTTTACTCGAAAGACGATAATTTACCAGTGACTGTAGAAATTAGAGAAGTAGATTCTGGGGGGCAAAGTATAACGCCCAATATTCTTCCGTTTAGTAAAACTATTGTTCCTGCGGCTAGCATTAACGCATCTACGACAGATACGACGTTGGTCACGCAAATAGAATTTAATTCTCCGGTATATTTGAAAAATAAAACGGAATATGCTATTGTTATTAAACCCGGTGGAAATAATCCTAACACTTCGTTATGGATATCTAAATTAGCAGATAATGATTTAGAAACTGGTAATCGTATTGTTAAACAACCATACTCTGGAGTTTTATTTGCTTCAGCAAATGACAAAATATACACACCGATACAAGACGAAGATATTAAGTTTAATATGTATTTTGCCGATTTTGGTCAAAATCAATCTGGTACAGTTAAATTAAACAATAATGACGTTGATATATTATCAATAGCTAATACAGTAGGAGCACCAATTGCTCAATATGGCGAAAGCGTTCATGGCGAAACTACATTAGTATTGGCAGCTGATCTCGCCAGCGGTACGGTTGGTGATGTTATAGTAGATAATACTACCGGCGCAAACGGAGTAATTACATCTACTGATAACGCCGGCACATATACGCTTAAAGATGTAACTACTGCTCTAAAGTTTACGAATACAGATACAGTAGAATTATATAACCCAGCCGCTTCTGGAACTACAAGCACAATAACATCACAAAGCACTCCAATCGCTAAAGTTAAATCATATATAGATACGACTTCTGCTACTACAAATAAAACTTTGATTCTTAACGATTCAGATGGAACTTTTGCTGCCGATATGTGGGTCAGAGGGCAAATAACCGGCGGCGATGCAAAAATTGTTTCCATAGACGATCTAAGTATTGATAAAATAAACACATTCTTCAGTACCATCACTTTACAAAATACTTTTATATCAGGGGAGTATAAATTCGCAAATGCAACTGGTTCTGCTGTATTAGAAACCGCATACAACAATTTGCCTTTAAACGACATGTTGTTTTTAGACAACAGAAAATATATAACAAGCAAATCTAATGAAGTCGCTGAACTCGCAAGCGCCAAATCAGTAGACATTTCAATATTACTAAAAAACTCAAGCAATCCATATGTTTCTCCTATATTAGATATAGAACGTATGGCAGTAATTGGCACGGAAAATATTATAAACAATGATAGCACCGATGAAGCCGCTAGCAGTGGAGGAAACGCGGTTGCTAGATATATAACAAAAATTATTACTTTAGCAGATGATCAAGATGCAGAAGATCTAAAAGTACATTTAACTGCATACAATCCAGCTTGGGCGGATATTCAAGTTTATCATAAAATATTGAACGGAGAAGATGGTGATACGATGCTCGTCAGACCTTGGAAATTAATGACTAGAGTAACTAACGCTAACGTAATATCTGATAGCGAAAATAAATTTGATTTTAGAGAACTAGAATATGATATAGCCGATGCTGAAATGATTGGCGGTGCAACTGCACCGGACGGTGCAGTCCAATACACAAATTCTGCAGCTGTAGATTATATTGGGTTTAAACGATTTGCTATAAAAATCGTATTATTATCTTCTAATCCTAGTAAACCACCCAGAGTAAAAGATATGCGCGTAATTGCTCTACAGTTGTAGGTAAACGTTATGTTATACAAAATAAAAAACATAGATGATTATGCTCGTGATAGTAATACCGATGCTATATTATCGGTAAGTACTACTGCATTAGCGAGATACAAAAAAAATAAAGAAAAAAACAAGGAATATCAGACAGCTATTGATGATATAAATAATATTAAATCGGACCTAAATGAAATTAAAAGTATTCTATTACATTTAGTACAAACAAAGGCAAATTAAATGGCAGTAATTAATGAAACATTACTAACCAACACGTGGGAATATTGGCGTCAAAGACAGAACGAAACAGCCACGCGCCTGAGTTCGATTTCCGATACTACCGACGAAATTAAAATACTCACTGATGTTTTGATAGGTGGTACTAATAACACGCTTATCGGCCAAAGCTTAAATGATAGCGGCCGCGTCGCAAGATTTGGATCTACTGCCGACAACAACGGCGGCGGCAATAAGTTGAATATAGATTTTAAGTCAATTCGTCACACAGCCGGAAATTCGTGGGAAGAAACAGAAACTAAAATAGAATACAATGTCGATGACGACGTCGACAAAAAGATGTGGATTAGTTTTTATAATGATAGTGGCACAACCACAGATAATATTATGCGTTTTGGTGAAGGCGCTGCTACGGAATGGGCTAGATTTGATAATGGCCAGCTTGCTATCGGAACAGCTGTTCCAGATACCGATCAGTTGCTTCATGTTGCCGGTAATACCACCATTGATAATACATTAACTGCTATTTCGTTAATTGCTAATACCGTGGCATTAACCGACGGCGACTTAACTATAAATGCGACAGATATTGATAAACCTATCAATATCACTAACGTTGATACTGTTGCAAACACTACCATGCGGTCAATATTTCTTACATATAATAGCAGCGGAGCTGATCTGGTTTCGGGTGGCAATAAAAGCAAAATCGCATTTAGAATTGATGGAAATTACAGTGCCACGGGCGGTGGCGTCGCGGACGGCGAACAGCTTAACATATACAATAGTTATATTACATCAACAAACAGCGGTGATCCTTATACGCATATTGCTCAGTATACGCTTGCTGATACCAATCATTCTGCCGGGGATGTTAGCTTAAACTATGGAGCTTTTTCACTCGCTGACGCGCTCAATCCGTCTCCTGGTACTGTTACCAATAATACAGGCTTGCGTGGACTTTCAAGAATTCGCTCATCCGGTGATGTAACAAATACATATGGGGCCCATCTCACCGCTTACGCCCTGAATGGTTCGAGCGCTTCCGGGACTAGGCTATACGGACTGGTCGCGGAAGCGGTGTTTGAAGGTAGTACAACGTCAAACATTGCTAACGTTCGAGGTGGTTCATTTACAATTGACATGAACGATGGCACGGCCGGGACGGCCATAGGCGTATATAGCAACTTCGATCTCGAACCGGACGCGGATGTTACTGGTGATGCTTTTCTCATCAACGGGTCGTACAGCGCCGGTTCTGTTGCCCGAGTTGCAGGAACAGCTTATGGTATTTATATGGCCGGTGAGGCAAATAACTACGTTTCAAGTAATTTAACGGTAGGTGGGGATTTAAATCTTGTTGGAAATGTAACTTCAGCCTTAGATGTTGATGACTTAGCAACATTTACTAATGGCATAGACGTAACCGGGACGACAACATTTCGGTCAGGATTTACATCTTTGGCGAACGTAAAACTTAACGATAATATACAATTGAGATTGGGTACTGACAACGATGCTATAATCGCTCACGATGGTAGTAATTTGATTCTCGATTTGGCCAACGATGATGCTTTTTATATTCGGGATTCAAACAGCGCACTTGCGCACAGGTTTATTTTTTACTCAGCAACTGGTAACTTCACTGCTAATGGCGCCGTAACTGGTGCAACACTTGTAGGTGCTGGCAGCGCCATCACTGCTTTGAATGGTAGCAATATATCAACGGGCACTGTGGCAGATGCTCGTATTGCAACGACTATAGCCAGAAAAGGTAATGGCACCACACAAACATTGATTATTTACGACTCTGCTGGCGGTGTGCTCAAAACAATCAATGGCCACGCGTAATGACGGTTAGGAACCCCTTAGCGTTCAATGTCAGCGATTATTTACAAGAACAATCCGCTGCATCAAAAACTGCTATCTCACAAAGAGCGGTTTATCAGTTCGGGTTAGGAACGCCTAAAATCAATTTAAGTGGTGTAGTTTCTGGTGGTAATCTTGGCACGATGCTAGATTATAGATACAGAACTGGCTACGGCGCAATAAACGCATCTGCGTTCAATGATGCCGGCGGCCCCATTATTAGCGCCTCGGTGGGTTATTCAAAAATATTGTCAACTACAACATCCACATCAGCGCCAATAGATACGAATCTAGTTCGATTTCCGGCATATTGGAATGGTAGTGGTGTACAATCAATGAATTTAACAGATTTTTTTGACACATATATCGATACAGCTATTGGCTATCTAGCTGATGGCAACGCTACAGATGGAACGTGGCAAATACATTTAAATGCCGTAAATCCAATAAATTTTTCTAATGGATTTTGGGCGTATACAGATACGTATTTCGGCAATCCCGATAGTAATATCTTAAACGGCATATCGTTGGACGCGCCTGTTACGAATAATGATTTTTACGCGAATAGGGCAAATGCGGGCGCTCGATTTGGCGTACCTAGTATTGAATTACCCGCGTACATCACCACGGCCGGCGATCTTAAAACATATAGTGCAGCAGAATTTGATACGCTTTTACTTGATACAATAAACTATTATACCACTAATATTGTCGGCCACCGTATATCTTATAACATAAATGGCGTAGGAGTAAACAAAGGCTCAACCATGACAGATACACGGCGCTTCTGGAACGGCGGTGCCGGGCCCGGCACTGGCCAGACGCGGCAACAAATACAGGTCGGCGTGGATGATTACCGGTCGCGATATTACCCGGACGGCTCGCTCGTCACGGTCGGTGCTTATGCCTTAAGAATTGTGCGCTCTTAGCATAAATATAATGTGTTTTTGTTACAATAAAGGTTTAATATTATGGAAAGTTTAGAATTATTTCCCCTACAAGCAAATCAGACTTTAGACGACGCATATTTTACTAATGACGAGTTTAGTGTAGTTAAAGTAGTTATAATTACACGCAAAGACAATGGAGAATATGAACGAACAGAAGATTTTTTGCAAGCGAGCGGCAACGACGTACGTTGGCAGCAATTATTAGATACAGGCATGTCTGTAGATAAATTATATAAAAACAGTGATATAAACATTGAACGACAAAAGAATGATTATTTTGCTGAAATGAGTAGTGTAGCAGAAGCATACGGCATGAAATTGGTGGACAAAGATGAAGTGGCAGAGAAGGCTGAAAGCAACGAAGAAGTATTTAGTTTTTTTATAAATAAATTATTGAGCACTATCACTAATAGTAACAGTGATACAGATCAAAACGAAAAAGAAACTTTATTTTTGTATAAAATAGCAATATTCGAATCTGAAACCGTCAAGAATTCTGATAACAGAAAACTAAAAACAGAATTACGTAGAGCAAAAAATATATTAGAATGTGTTAAAGTTGCTTGCGAGATCGCATTAGAAGTTAACAACAATCTAAAATAGCATTAACCAAATTTACCCAAGAATCTTGCTATATGATTAATAAATGGCATTAAAGTTATTGCCATAAAAATGTTGACGCCAGAATGTGCTAGCGCAATCCTTAATGTATCGCCTTTCGGCATACCATCTGAAACTAATGCTCCAGCAATCCATATTGTACCAGTTGTACCAATATTTGCTCCTAAAACCGCGGCAATAGCGGCTGGCAATGGCACTGCGCCACTCGCTACAAGAGCAATTATGGCCGTTGTAGATAATGATGAAGATTGCCACAACAGTGTCATGAGTATTCCTCCAAAGAACATCCAATATGGATTATGAATAAAATAAGACAAATGATCCATATTGCCCATTGATTTCATGCCACCTGAAAACATTTTTAAACCAATATAGAAGATTATCAGCCCAATAAGAGTAGTGATCAAAGGGTTATTTAATTCCATATTCTTCACCTTTTTAATTAATTTTTTATTCATACAGAGTCACTACTTAGTTATAATCATCGAGAGCGGCCGCGAAATCTTTGTTTATTTGATGTACAAAATACGCGGCCCGCGTTATATTGGAAACGCTTTTATCTATTATAAAATTCCATTTATTTCCTATTTCGTGCAATGGAATTTTGTATCGTTCTACTAAATATGAAAAATAAATTTCATTATTACGTTTCCATGATGAAGAAAACATATTAGGGTATATGTTGTCTATTACTGCTTCTTTGAATACACTATCACATTCATCTAATCTGCTACTAAAGTCTAATTCTTCTATTATTTTCTTGCTTGTTCCAATAACTCCAGTATTAACAATAAGATCCGAACCAATTATACCGTCTAATAATAACATTGCGTTTTTAGCGCAGGTTTTATTGTACATATTCATAGGATCGCAATGACCTTCGAGTTTTATTACCTCTAAAATTGATTCATATGTTTCAGATTCTAATGAAAATGGAACCATTATACGACGATTGTCGTGCGATATATGTACCGGCCGCTCTAGTTTTTTCCTTATGCTATGACAACAAATATATTCTGTTAAGTTTTCTGTTTCAAAAAAAGAAATATCAGTGCGCGGTATTATATCAAAATCGATATACAATATTTCGTCATATTCATTACATAGTTCTTCGAATTTTATAATTTTTTCGAACTGAATATCGATATAATTATTACCTGTAGGAGTGAATAGGTTATAATCCGCTCTACACGTTTTTGCATATTTTTTGTGTGATGCTTCTATGTTATGCTTAAATTTTTCAAATTGTGATTTTTTATAATCAGTTGGACCGATGTCTCCGTCAGATTTATTTTTTATGTTATTAGTATACATGCTAAATATAATTCGTTTCATAATGAATTACGTTCATCATATTTTTCTTTTGCATATTCAAAATCTTTATTGATTACGTGTAATAGATGAGAACTTTCTGGCGCAGTATTTCTAAAATATATCGCGTGATGCCAATTATCATCTAGACATTGATATGTTATATTATTCATTGCTATCTTATAGCTCCATATCGTTTCATTGTCCCACCCAAACACATCTCTCATCCACATCGGCCACATATCATCGTCTTTGAGGTCTGTCATTATTTCTAATATTTCATCAAAATTTTCGAAATAATCTATTTTTTTCAGTTGTTCTGCAGATACACCGATAATGCCAGTGTTAAAAATTTCATGTTTGGTTTTATTGTATGTATACAATAATAATGCTCGTGTGTTCCAATGTTTAGCAATGGGTGATCTATTTGATAAATTTAAATTAGACCCAGTAACATATGCCGAATTATATCTTCGGCTCGTGGCCATGATTTGTTTGCGAGCTTTTTCGTCTTCAATTTTGATAGCCATTCCATTTTTAGAAATTTTCCAATGCTCGAAGAAATTTTCATTACTTAATGGAACTACATCAAAATCTAAATACAGTATTTCGTCATATTCTTTTGCTAGTTCGTATAATAGGTGTATTTTATAAAAATTTACTATGTTGTATGCGGTAATAAATGGGTATTTTTCGTTGAAATGTGTTTTGTAACTTATCCAGCGCGCGTCGTTTTCAAACAATTTATATTTTATATTATTATTTTCTGCGTATTTTTCTTGCACTTGTTTCAACCAAGGATAATATTCTTTCATTTTTAATTTGGTTCTTAATGTTTTTGGTATTGTGTCTCTATAGAATGGAGGCTGTTCATCTAAATCCTTTTCTTCTATATCGATATAAATACTAAAAATAACTCTTTTCACTTGATGCTCCTAAATAATAAATGCGCACAATATTATATATGATACGCAAAAACATTAATTATAAATATAAGAATAACACAAATTTTAATGGAATTCCAACATGTTCGGAAATCAATATTATCATAGCATTATCCGCAAATATGTTATTGCGTTTGGAAATCTTTTTAATGATATTGTAATCCAGCGATTAGATAAAGACGGAAATCGTATTCAAACTATTGCAGTTCCTTTATCTTATTCTCCAAAAGACAAATATATAGCAAGACTCAGACAAGATCCAAATCTTGATCAAGATGTAGCAATTACTCTGCCTCGCATGGGATTTGAAATTACTTCATTTAATTATGCACCAGAAAGAAAATTAGCGTCAACGCTGAGAAACATTAATGTTCCATCTGAGGGTTCTTCTACTGTTAGCGCGCAATACGTGCCAGTACCATATGATATAACATTCTCTTTATATTCGTTCGTAAAAAATACTGAAGACGGAACACAAATATTAGAACAAATATTACCATATTTTCGGCCTGAATTTACAACGAATGTAAAAATTATTCCAGATATGAATATTTCTGTAGATGCTCCAGTGATATTAAATTCTGTATCTCCAGAAGATTTATATGAAGGCGATTTTCAAACAAGACAAGCATTAATACACACTTTAGATTTTACACTCAAAGGCTACATGTATGGGCCAATTGTAAATAAAGGAGTAATTACCAGAGCAATCGCTAATTTTTATTCTGATACTGAAAATACACAGCTCATTGAAAAAATTGTAGTTACGCCAGCTGGTACTGTTATCGATACCGAAGGGTTTGGGTTTTCTTCTAGTGCTTCTTCTACTGTTGCGTATTCTCCGTCTGTAACTAACACTCACGAACTCAGACTTTTTGATAATGATGAATCTAATTTTATTACATTAAAAACATTAGATCAGATGTATGAAAATTACACATTAAGATTCCCGCCAAATGCCGGGTCGCCAGGCGAAGTGCTAAGATCAGACGGTAATGGTAATTTAATTTGGTTAGGAAACGAACAAGGACCATTTGGGCCAAAATCAATCACAATAGCATTTCCAACTATAGAAGAAAATTTAACACTTTTAAAAACCAATCAATCACTACCTATTGCTAGAATTTCGAGCGTATTATCTACAACAGGAGCAGGTTCTGTTTCATTTGATATTAGGTATGATACCGATAGAAGCGGCGCCGGTACCGAAATAAAAACAGGCGGGTTTACAGCAACATCAAATACTGTGGGCGAAACTACTACATCTCTAGATAATTCTATTATTGGTATAAATAATTGGGTGTGGTTAGACATAACAGGAATAAGCGGAATAGTAAAAGAATTTCATATTACTATAGATTTTA
>TARA_R110002126_G_scaffold11644_2_pt1 | contig 19375 bp, 21 predicted proteins | sample TARA_R110002126 | Tara Oceans TARA_R110002126 (sample SAMEA4397536) | marine metagenome | biome: Polar Biome; feature: [DCM] deep chlorophyll maximum layer (ENVO:01000326); material: water (ENVO:00002006), including particulate matter (ENVO:01000060) such as... | depth 30 m
ATATCACCTCGGTTGCTTCAATTAGTGCAAATGGAATTAAAAGCGACCAATATAAAGACTCGCGAATCAGCTTGGGATGTACTCATTGCACTGGCCCTCCGCTTCCCCAGACAAGTTAACGAATATGTTGAACAATGTCCTATGGATGCTAAAGATTGGGCAAGTAACGTTCTTAGTTGTCTTGTGAGTTTTTGTGGAAGAGAAGAAGAACACAAAGCATTAATCACTAAATCTGCTACTTTATTCTCACCGGCTTCAAAACCATCAAGTATTCATGGCGGTACAAAAAAAATACCCCTTACACAGGAAGATATAGAAGACATGAAGGCTTGGAGTAACACATTTTCATGAGGCTTGATATATCCCCAATAAACACAACTGCTCTTATGTTTAACGTTGAGGCATGTTTTTAGTCTTAATCCACACGGGCGTAATCACGCCCTTGATTTGGCTTAGGCGAACAAGGCCGTAATATCGACTATCAAAAGACCATACGCTTTGGTTTGTCATGGTTATGAATTCATCGTCTTTAAGTTGATAATTCAAGGCGTGCCATTGAGGTAAGGTACGGTTTACGCCATCGCGGGCTTTAGGTATTGAAAAAGGAATAAGCGTTTGATTCACAAAAACACCTGCACCCGTAACCGATACCTTATCGCCTGGTGTAGCAACCACTTTTTTCATTAAATACCCGTAGCCGCCAGGGCATAGGCCATGGTCAATATAACCTCGATCCCTTGCTTGTTGAAAAACGGGCTTGTCATCAGGACAAAAAATTACGTAAGTCTGTTTGATGTTTTCGACTCTTTTAATCACTTTGATACGATATAATCCAACAGGAATGGAATCCGTGAGATTTATCCTAAAACCCATAACAACCAACAGTAGTGCCAAGCCGATGATGCTGAGTAGAAAGATCGCAATCCAGGTCATCCATTGCTTCATAGCCTGATTTCCTCCTCGGAACTTAATCGGGCACGTAAAACATCCGACTGAAGTGGCGCTTCAACGGAAGCTCTCGCAATAAAAACTGGATCTTTAAAATAAAGCGGTTGTTTACCATAAATGGCAGGAAAACCCGCCACATACACCACCATGTCACCTGCCTCCGTAATGAAGCCGTTTGCATCTTTTTTAGGCCCTGGCATACGTTGGCACTCATCCATGGTTAAAAGTGGCCTCGAAACTTCTTGCGTTGTTTTAGAAATCTGCCCTAAAAACGCTGACATACGCTTACCGCTTGTGGTGATGTGTTCTTTAACAATCGTCGTCTGCCCCGTTAATTTTGAAAGATGTTCGGCAGTTTCAATGCGATTGGGTGGGTAAGCGTTTTGGATGTGACAATTTGAGGTAATCATTTCATCTGGCCCATAGCCACGCTCGCGACTTTTAAGCTGATTAATATCCTGGCAGATTAAATAAAATTTCAAACCGTAACCCGCAACAAAGGCCAAGGACTCTTGTAAAATATCCAGCTTACCCAGGCTTGGAAATTCATCAATCATGCACAACAGGCGATGTTTGTAAGTTTTTTTCGTCATAACAAAGCCATCAACGCGTTCAAACTCCATTTTATCCGCCAAAAGACGAACGACCATGTTTAACATGACGCGAACCAGGGGCTGCAATCGCGCTTTATCATTGGGCTGCGTGACGATATAAAGGCTGACAGGCGTCTCATGATGCATTAAATCTTTGATGCAAAAATCAGAGGCAGATACATTATGAGCAACCACTGGATCGCGATATAAGGCCAGATACGATTTTAAGGTGGATAATACGGAACCGGCTTCTTCTTCCGGTCTATCGATCATGTCGCGGGCTGAGGCACTGATCACAGGATGTGCTTTATCTTCAACATGCGGATATTGGGTCATTTCAATCAGTAAATCTGCAATGTTGGTATGAGGATCCACCAGCATCCTATCAATGTTGGGAAAGGTAGCTGGTTCGCCCTGATTTTGAAGCTTATACATGGCATGCAGGATAAAACCAACCAAAAGCGCTTGTGAGGTTTTTTGCCAGTGGCTTTCAAGTCCTTTACCATCGGGATCAATCACGAGCGTTGCAAGGTTCTGAACGTCACCGACCTCATATTCAGAACCCACCCTGATTTCATCCAGTGGATTCCAACGAGCGGTACCTGTTAACGTTGCAGGCTCAAAGCGAATCACCTTGTTGTTGGCGTGTTGTTGACGCCAACCTGCGGTCATGGCCCAAAGCTCGCCTTTTAAATCGGTAATCACACACGACTGTTTCCAGGATAAAAGGGTCGGAATAACAAGCCCTACCCCTTTACCCGAACGTGTGGGCGCATAGCATAAAATATGCTCGGGGCCATTGTGGCGTAAGTAATGAATATTACCTTTATTATCTTCAATGGCACCCACATATACGCCTTCATCGTGGCCGATAAGTCCTGCGTTTTTTAAATCCTCCTGATTGGCCCATCGGGCTGAGCCGTGAAGGTATTCGCTGACATTGTCTTGTTTTGAATGTTTGACTGAAAACACAAGCAGCATGAAGAAAAGACTGCTGCTCATCACCATCAAACCCGATGCCGCATCAAAATAATCAGGATGATAGGCATGGTATTTCAAATGCCATATCAGCACCTGCCAGGGTGGATAAACATGATTTAGAGAAAATTTATACGCCACAAATTGCGTGCCAATCTGCATGCTGATAAGTAGCGCAAGTACGACGAGTAACATCAGCGTTTTATTAAGCTTAGGGTGACGTTTTTGCCTTACTTGTGGGCCAATGGCTTTATTGGGTTTTTGCAGTTTCATGCGTCATTTCCGGCATCGTTGTTACGCTGTTGAATGGCATCAGCAATTTTTCCACCTGTGGTTTCAGCGGCTTTTGCGGTAAAACTGCTTTTCATGCTCCCTGCTTTTTCTCGTGCCACATCTAACGCACCAGAGGCTAAATGCGAACTGAAAGAACCCGCAAATTTGGACGCTTGCCCCATGGCTTGCGCTAAACCGCCTGATTTTGTGCCCACGCTGCCGCTTGAAAAAGAGCCAACATCACCTGCACCCATACTTTGGGAGGCGGCTTTGAATGCTGAATGCAAGGCAGATAAACCACCCGCACCCTGAGCGCTTGCAGCACCTGCACTGCTCGCTAACGTAGCACCCGCAATGCCAGCAGCGCCTAAAGCGCCACCCAGCCCAAGACCGCCACCACCACCGCCGATACCGCCACCGGAGACAATCCCGGCCAAAACAGGGGGAATCTTATTGATGAGCACCAGTAAAAGCACGGCGACCACCAGCATGATGTACATCTCTTTCAATAAAATATCTTTTGACATGGCGACATAATATTGGTCGACAAACGACTTGCCGATCCCAATAATCAAGATCATGGCAAAGGCTTGGAGCGCGGTACCCAGCACCGTTTTGTAATATTGAATGGCGATATCCTGCGTCCAGCGACCGCCGCCAAAGCCCAATAAAATGATCCCGCCATAGGTTAAAACCCAAGCGGTGATCAAAATGATGAGCATGTTGATGCTGACCAAAGCCAAAACAACCAAGATAATGCCTGCGACCATCAACCCCACCGTGGTTGCAGCCGGTGACCAGATGGATGAGTTATCAATCGCTTTTGAGACAATATCAAACCCCACGTCCACAATATCAGAAGGCGATACATGCGCATCAATGCCCGATGCATTGGCCGCGAGCTGTCGCATGGAATCCATGATTGAGGTGGCAATGGCCGGGCCATGATCTAAAATCCAATAGAAAAAGCCGAGCACCACTAAAAACCGTACGGTCTCGCTCATAAATTCCTGAATATCTGCCTTGCTTAACGCCATCAAGCCATAGGTCCATACCATGCTGATTAACGCCAAAGACCAAAAAAGATAACGGGCATAATTTAAGATGGTGTGGCTCCACAGTGAGGCCGTACTGGAAAAGCGAAAGAGGATGTTATCCAGCAAGTCTCTGCTGTCGAGACCCACACCTTGGGCGTGACTGTTCACAGAAAATAAGATCAAAAACAACACCATGACACACGTAATTTTTTTCATGGTTTCACCAACGTATGCCTGAGCTTTTGGAATAACTGCCTCGTTTTAAACAGGCGTCCCCGATGGCTTGCAGTTCTTCTTGTGAGCGACCCGTTTTGGCGCTATCACAGGTCAACGAAGCAAGATGCACGGCCTTTTTTGTCGCCTTGGTTTCAGCGCTATCACACCCTGAAAGCAAACAGGCTAAGAGTGCTACTGATAATCGTGTTACGTTTTTCATATGGTTTCTCCTGGTTATTAAATTGCTCATGCATTACCATTTTTTACCGGAACTTTTATGATACGACCCGGAACGAAAACGCTCATCTCCGGCGGCTTGTATCGCTTCTTTATTTTCACTCGCCGCATCTTTGGTTGCTTGTGCGTTTTGCTGAGCGAGTAATAATCCCCGAATTTGCAATAATTGATGTGCTTGATTGCTGGATAACTGAGAGGCTGCCTGGAGTGCTTGTTTTTGTCCTGCCGCCGTTTGTGCCTTAGCTTGCAAAATACTGAGTTTTTTTGAATCTTGTTTTAAATTTTGCTGTTGTTTATCAATGCCTTTCAGCATGGCATCGTTCGCGCGTTTTTGAGCCACCGATGCAGCGATTTTCGTTTGATTTATTTTTTTCAGCTCTTCAGGTGAACATCGGCCATGGGCGTTGAAGCAAGGTATTTTCTGGTAATACTCTTGGCTTTGAAAGCGATCGAGGTACGCTTGCATGCTCCCGGCTTCCTGTTTGTAATAATCAAGCGTATTGGTCGCATTAAGCAGGTTATTAATAATACCGTTGGCATTATCCCATTCAAATGATGTCAGCGATTTCGTGTTTTCCAGCATGTTTTGGTATTGCCGGACTTGATTTTTGTATTGATCAAGCTGAGTTTTATACTGGCTTGCCTGATTGAGTATCACTTTTGCATTTTGTAACCAGTTGGCAACATCAAACACCGGCGCACCGGTTGAAAAAGCCGGGACACTCCATAAAAAAACAAGTAAATATCTAAACTTCATAGATTGCTCCTTCACGCATAAGAAAACGAACGATACGGTTGTTTAAACGTTAAATCTTTGACGGCAATGACATTGAAGCGATAACCCGGGCGAATGTGCACCGTGGGCGATACATTGAGATTTTTTGAAATCATTTGTGAAGCTACCTCGCCCATTTGTTGGCCTAATGCCTGGCTCATAACACTGCCCGCCGTAGGTTGGTTATAGCCGTAGGGATTCGGCTGTCTTATATTTTGGCTGTAGCTCATCCCTGCCACAATTCCAGACATCAACAGTGCCGATCCATAAACTTGGGCATAATGATGATTCACTTTATCTCTAAACCCGGTGAGACCCGCGCTGTCCGATCCAGGCATTGAGCCAATATCCAAGGCTTTGCCATCGGGAAACACCAAACGTTGCCAGGCAATTAAGATGGAGCTTTGCCCAAAACTCACATCATTGGAATAAACGCCAACCAGCTTGGTGCCTTGGGGTATTAAAAGATATTTACCCGTTGCGGTATCAAACACGTTTTGAGAGACCTGGCCGATAATCTGCCCGGGTAATTCGGATGAAATACCGCTGATCATCACCCCTGGAATCACGTTCCCCGTCCTCAATTCATAGCGACTGTTTGGATTTTCTAGATTTGAGTTTAAATGCCAACGCATGGCATTTTCGTCACCACCAAGTGCTTGTTGAAGATGTTCTGTTGGCTCTGATTCTGTATTATTTTCATGATTGACGCGTGAATTCTCAACCATGATGGATGTTTTGGCTTTGAGCGCCTCTTCAAAGGATTGCGTTTTTTCTTGGCGAATACGCTCACGTTCATCATCCGTTATACCAGGATTATCCAAAGGCTGTTGTTGAGGTAAGGGCGCTTGAACCTTGGGTTCTTCAGGGTTGATCTCGCTTGCTGGTTCCACGTTACGATGACCCACAACTTCGTAAGCCAGGTTCATGGTGTTTTTTTTTGGTGCTTGCTGTGTCACGTTTTCTATAACGCGATTTTGTGCATTTGCCCTTTTTTGAGCAACAAACGCGATCAACACAACAAACAGGCTAAAAACACCAACGGCGATGATTAAGGGCATGTTATTCACGCGTTTAACACCTGCGGTTTGAAGCTTGTTGGGTGAGGTATCAGGTGATAAATAATCGTTATCCTGGCTCATGAACATGACTCCTTATGCGACCATGGGCTGATGGGGGTAAGTTTTCCATGGGTTTTTGCGTACATGCGACTTAGGCTCTCGCGCTGAACATACAAGCTGACGCGATAAAGATGATCGCGTTCTGTCTCATCCACCACGTAGAAAAAATTGGCTTGTTTTCTTGCGTGCGTGTTTTCAATCACGCCATAGCCTTTTGTTCGCAGGGCTTGCATCAGGTGTGTGCCAAAGCCATCACAGATTTTTTGACCGATACGAAAGGTATATCTCGCGGGCGGATAAACACGCGCTAATTGAGATGCGGCGTCTGTCGCCAAGTAAACATCGTTACTTTGCGAGGAAGGCGTAAAATTTCCGTACCGCATGCTTGCGCAACTCGACAAGAATACAACCAAGACTAAAACACTTAATCTTTTCACCGTGAACACCTCGTGATTGTAATTTTTTCTTGAGCGCGGCCACTCCCGACAACAAGTACCGCTTTGTCGAAAACGCTATCAACAATATAACGGCAACCTTGCAAGCGATAATTGACCATCACAGATTCTGATTTTTTGAATAGGCCTTGGCTTCTTAAAACCACCAAAGCAGGCGCTTCGCTTTGCGTCATGGTACTTGGCATTTCAATCATGGTTTTAACGCCATCGTTATAAACCCGCACAGGTTTAAAGCGCGTATGGCCTTGCACGCGATAATTAAAATGAAGATTGCCTAAATATTCATGGGTTTCAGGAAAGGTATTGGCTTCCCTTTTTTCCTGTTGCATGTGCTGAATGAATTGCCATTTGGCTTGTGCTTCATCGGGATAAACAAACGAAACATACGGCATAAACGCATAGCGTTCTGACTTCAAACGAAAATGGTAGGTTCGTTTGTTGGTGGTGACGACCAGCGAAGAATCAAGCCCCACATCTTTGGGTTTAATGATGAGATGAATTTGCTGGTTTAAGCCCGAACCGGTGATGGAAGGCTCAATGATAAAACGTGGATCGCCCACATTCATGTCATTAAACTGTTCGCCTGGCTGCAAAGCAACATCACACACCTGCAAAGGTGCGCATACAATGCTGATTTGGCCTGAGCCATAAACAAAACTGACCGAGCCGTCTGTGGATGCAAAGGGCTTGCTGGTTTTATCACCTTGTTGCCAACGTTTCGCAAGCTTTAACGCGTGTTGTTCTTGCTGAGACAAGGCGGGTACGCTTTCGGAAAAATATTGTTTCGCTAGATCAGCGTTTTCATGAGCAAAACCTGACAGTGGAACAAGCAAACACATGGCGCACGTTAGTTTTTTCATACAGTTTCTCCATGCGTTAAATCATAAGACCAGTTAAAATCGCGGACATAAATCAAGTGAGGATTTTTTAACATGGATTCATTTGAGGCATCATGAAATGCATTGTCCTGATACATCGTCACCATGGCTTTCATCACGTAGGGCTTTTCTTTGAGGCTGCCGTCACGATTTCTGACCGTTTCAACCCAATCCACCTGCCAAGTATCCCCCGATTCTTGAAGCACGGAGCGTATTTCAATGCTGACCGTTTCATGCGTGGCTCTGTCAAAAGGATTGGCATGCTGCTTGTCGTTATAAAATTCCTGTATCTTCGTTAGGGCCGCATCGTTTTGGTTCAAATAGGAGTAAACTTGAAAAACCGCTTTTTTTTGTAATTCGACATCGGTACTCACCATACGGATGTTTTCAACGAAATGAGCCGCTGCTGCGCGGTAGTCATCCATACCGGCCTTGCCAACCCGGTCGGCTCGCGTCACAGACAACGTATTGCCGCTGGCATCTTGCTGAAACACCAGCGGGATAAATTTAGACTGGCTACCCATCGCGATAAGCCCACCCACCGCACCTAACGTCACCAGCAGCGAGCTCATGCCAACGAATTGCCATACCTGCAAGGATTTCATAAGCCCCGCGGTATGGACATTCCAGGCGCGTTTGGCATTGAGATAAGGATTAGCTGTTTTCATGCTGTAACTCCTAATTGATTCATATCGACTCCTTTTTCTAAAATCCAGTGAGACACCCACGTATCCCCAAATTGCATCTCAAGCTCTTTCATCCGCGCGATAGAATCAGGGTCGGTTGCACCCACAAACGCTAGCGCTAAAGGCCCTAACGCCAATTGATACAAGCGCTGCCCTTGTTCGCTAACGTAGTAATAATCACGTTTGGGCTGTGCTTGCGCGATGATGTCAATCTGTCGAGGGTTTAAGCCCATACGCTCATAAACCACGCGAGTTTCAGGGTCATTTGCATACAGGTTAGGCAAAAAGATTTTGGTGGCGGTCGACTCAACGATGATGTCTAAAATGCCCGAGCCTACCGCGTGGGATAAATGCTGCGTTGCCATAAACACCACACAATTTTTCTTGGCCATGGAATCAAGCCATTCAGCAATTTTGTTTTTAAAGACAGGGTGGGCGAGCATAAGCCACGCCTCATCCAGTAAGATTAAGGTTGGACGGCCATCCAACGATGTTTCAATGCGTCGAAACAAATACAACAACACAGGCAAAGCAAATTTTTCACCCAATCCCATTAAATGCTCAATTTCAAAGGTCATGAATGAGGCGAGATCTAAACCATCGCTTTCGGCGTCCAATAAATGCCCCATTAAGCCATCAATGGTGTATTGTTTTAGCGTTTCACGAATGGATTCATCCTGAATGGTCATGACAAATTCAGATAAGGTTTTAGAGCCGCTTTGATGCATGCTTACTACCGCATGGCCAATTTCATTGCGTTGCGCGGGCGTGGTATTTAAACCGTTTAAGGCCAGAAGCGTATCAAGCCATGTCATGGCCCAAGCCCTGTCGGCTTGAGTCGCTAAAAACTGTAAGGGTGCAAAGGTAAGATGTGAGTCTTTATCGGCAATGGTGTAATGCTTACCACCGGTGGCCTTGCACGTGGGGTACATGGACATGCCTTTATCGAACGAATAAATGCGTGCATCTTTGTACCTTCGCCAAGACAAAGCGATTAAGGCCAGATGGGTCGATTTACCTGAACGTGTTGGACCAAACATGATGCCATGCCCTAAGTCTCTCACATGAAGATTCAGGCGAAACGGGGCATTACCGCTGGTGATGCAGTGCATTAAAGGTGGTGACATCGGTGGAAATAACGGGCAAGGTGCCTTGTTCTCCCCCGTCCAGATGCTTGAGGTAGGTAACAAATCCGCTAAATTCATGGTGTTGATTAAAGGCCGTCTTATGTTTTCAACCCCATGCCCTGGCAGGCTACCCATGAAGGCATCCATGGTATTGATGGTCTCTGTACGCGCGGTAAATCCAAGGGCATTAATATTTTTTTCAATCAACAAGGCGGCTTGTTCAACTCGCGCTCTGTCTTCATCCATCAAAATCACAACCGAGGTGTAATAGCCCTGCCCCACCATGCCAGAATTGGTTTCTGCAATCGCCGATTGCGCATCATTCACCATGTTAAGCGCATCCTCATCAATCACGCCTGAGTGGGTATTAAAAACCTGATCGAAAAAACCTCTGATTTTTTGTTTCCACTTTTTGCGATACTTGGTGAAATGCGCCACGGCTTCATGGGGATCCATAAAAATAAAACGCGAATTCCAACGGTACTCAACCGGCAAGTGCGTTAATGCGGTTAACATGCCAGGGTAAGATTCCATTGGAAAACCCTCGATGGCCACGCACTGAATAAATTTTCGTCCAATTTTTGGGGTAATACCCGGTATTAACGCCTGACCGCCAATTAAGGCATCCAGATAAACAGGATTTTTAGGGAGATTAACCGGATGATTAAGTCCCGTTGCACAATACTGTATGTGCCTTAGAAAATTATCGTGTGTCACTGTTTGACCGTCTTCGGTGATAAGCTTTTCTGACGCCAACCGTTCCAGATGAACCGCCGAGCTCATACGCGATTCAAAAGTTCGACAGGCTTGCTTAAACGCATCAATCAACTGATGCGTCTTGGCCCTGTTACTTAAACGCGCATGGCTATCATCAAACATTAAGGCGACAAAACGCTTTTGCGCCAGCACAGGCGGGTACCACGTCAACGTGATAACAAAATAGCCCTCATATAACGTCCCGATATTTTCAAACAGTTGTCTTCGTTCTTCATCCACCGCCATAGATACAGAATCGGGAAAATAAGAATAGGCCTCATCACTGTAATTAGGCGCTGCACGTCGCATGGCGTCCACATGGACCATCCAGCCCGAACCCATGGCTGATAGCGCTTGATTAATTTGATACGCCACCATCTCACGTGCTTTATCCGTGGTATTGGCCTGGTCGTCGCCTTGATACAGCCACGCGGCCATGAAGGAGCCGTTTTTACCGACAATAACCCCTTCATCCACAACGGCTGCATAATTGAGTAAATCAACAAAGCCTGCTTGTTTTTGACGGTGTTTATTTACATGATGATCCTGGCTTTTTTTCCGTACCTGGTAAAACAACATCGCTAATAAGCTAAGCCCTGTGATGCTGATTAAAAAGAGGATGAACGTCAGCATGAATAACCTCGTTGATTGTTTCTAAAAGGCGTTGAACGCGGAGCGTAATAGGCCTGGTAAGCGCGTTGTCTGAGATAAATCGCGCGCATATAAGGATCGGATTTCGCCATTAAGCGAAGTCCTTTCAACGATAAAAACCACAAAATAATACCCGCAAGTGCCGCCAACCAATCTTGAGCCGCGAACACCAAAATGGCCGATAATAATCCTAAAAACATGACCAACTCACGGTCACCGCCCATAAACAGGCTGGGACGATTGCCACATTGACGTATAGGGATGGTGCGAAGGCTCATGGCTGCAACTCCCTTGCCATCAGGTGAGCTGTGGACGATGGCTTTGAAATTTCAGCGCCTTTGCCGGTAATGGCCGTCATGGTGTTTTGAGCCGCGACCAGGAATGAGAGCACCAACACAAAAAAAATCAGCGTTCGCATGAAGCCGTTCATATCACCACCAAAAATGAGCGTGGCACCGGCGGCAACCAGCCCAATGATTGCAGCACTAAAAGCAAAAGGCCCTGTGATGGATTTCTGAATTTTCATCAGCCATGAATCAAAGGGAAGCCCGCCTCCCGCGGTGGAGGCAAGCGCTGGATGGGTGATAAGCATGAACAGCACGAGCATTAAGCTTATCGTCCCTATTTTTCTATAATTCAAATGACCTATCGGGTTCATTCATCTTCTCCTGAAACAAGTGTTTCGATTTGATATTGGCCGTTTTCAAAGCCATGGATGGAAATAATGTCCTGAATTTTTCGTCCCGTCGGTGTTCGTGCGATATGCACCACACAATGAACCGCTTCAGCAATCAACGGTTCAATTTCAGCCGGGGCCGCTGGGTTTCGGCTGATGAGTGATTTCAAACGCTGAAGCCCTGAAAGCGCGTTGTTGGCGTGCAAAGTAGCGGCACCACCCTCATGGCCGGTGTTCCAGGCATCGAGTAAATCAAGCGCTTCGCACCCACGCACCTCGCCCACCAGAATTCTGTCCGGTCGCATCCTGAGCGTAGTTTTTAGAAGCTCGGTCATCGTGACCTCAAGCGTGGTGTGATACTGAACGCAGTTTTTAGCAGCACACTGAATTTCGCCGGTATCCTCAATGATAAAAATGCGCTCTTCAGGTGCATGCATCACCATTTCATGAATCATCGCATTCACCAACGTGGTTTTACCCGATCCCGTACCACCAATGATCAAAAGGTTTCGATGATTTGCAACCGCTTGTTTAAGCACCTCACATTGTGCAGACGTCATCATCTTTGCTTCCACATAATCATCGAGTGAAAATACCGACACCGCTTTTTTACGGATGGCAAACGTTGGGCTTGAAACAATCGGTGGCAATTGTCCTGCAAAGCGAGAACCATCCAGGGGTAATTCACCTTCAAGCAGCGGTTTGAATCGGGTGACTTCTTTGCCATGAAAGCCCGCAACGGTTTTGATGATGCTTTCAGCGCGTGCTTCGCTGATATGTCCAATGCACTGCATCGCCTCACCCAGCCGCTCTTGCCAAAGTCTGCCGTCGGCATTACGCATGATTTCAACGGTTTTAGGGTCGTTTAACGCCTGTTCAATCAAATCGCCTAAATCACGCTTGAGCTTTTCGCGGGCTCGGTCTTTAACCGAGACCACGTGTTCTTGCATGTCGATCATAGAGCACTATCCTCATGACACATGCGGTTATTGATATGCATGAGCAGGTTTTATTCCGTGCTTAAACTTGCTGATTAAGCGGTCAACAATGTTTTCTTGATGAGGTACGTCAGAGAACCATTTATCTTTTTGACGTTCACGATAAATACGTCGCTGAACTTCGTCACGGTGGACGGGAATCGATTTTGGCGCATCAAATGCCAGGCGAATCTCTCCGTCACGGTAGCCCACAATCGTGCAGTAAACATCATCACTGATCACCACAGACTCACCAATTCTTCGTGTTAAAACCAACATATTTTTTCTCCTATGGGTTATTTAAATAAAATCGCTTTGCACTGCTTGATACTGGCTTCTGCCACTTCTTTTGAAGCTGGAACCACGGCTTTAGGCGCGGTATAAAACGTGGTACGTTTTTTAATCTCACGACAAAAGCGAATCATCTGCGGCAACGTCGGCGGCATGTCACAATGGTCACGGCATTCAAGTACGGCCCGATTGAGCGTGTCATCACTGAAAGGCTTTAAACCTTCCAACCATTCTTGTTTCGCAAATGCTAAAAATCCATCGCTCTTGAACTGGCTGCGCCACACATGCCCGTAAAAAACAGCAAAGCGGGTAAACAGGTCCTCCATACGCTTTTTATTGCTGTCGGTAGCATTGCAGTTGGATGATGTTGTTTGCTTTGCATTCATCTTCGGTGACGCTTGCTGTGGCCTCTGGCTCTGGGTTCCAGAATGGGTCAACGGTTGATGTTTTAGTATTTGTGCAACGCTTTGCATGTTGTTTCTCCTGTGTTTGTTCGATTTTGACCTCATCTTCCCAGCATTTTTGTAGCAACCAATTGGCGCCGTATTTCCAAGGCGGTACCCATTCACCACGTGCCAACTTGGCTGTTCGTGCTTTGATTTGGATTTCAAGTGCTTGCAGCATGATGCGGAGTAACGCTTCATCTGGATTAATTTGCTTGAAAGTTTCAAATGCACGTTCCCGAGATTTTTTCTCGGGGTAAAGCAACCAAAATTGCTCGAACTTTTGCTGTAAAAAAATATATAAATAATTATTTTCTTTTAGAGGTATGGCGGCTTTTGGGGGTTCGGCTATGGCGTATTTTGTCGCACCAACCTCTGAAAGCCCAGTGTTTACGGGGTTTTTATCGGGTGGCTTTGTGGCGGCTTGCTGTGGCGGGTTTATGGCGGCTTTATTTTGGACGGAATAAGGCCTTGTCGCCAAAGCGCATTTTAAAATAAGTTGCATGCCCTCGGACTGCACCTCAATCATACCCGCTCGCACAAGACCAGACACCGCACGACGCACTTGATCGCGTGAAAAACTTATGCTTTTAAGACCCTGATGAGGCTCAACATAAAGCTGTTCGGATATCGATTGATAACTGATACGTCGTTTTATGCCAGTCACGCCTGTTTTAACATCCATATACGGCCTAATTCCTCTGAGATAAGTCAGTTGCTGGATGTGGGGCAAACCACTCATGGCCTCCAGCTCCTCGCTATTAATAACAAAATCAATCATCGTACCTATCCCTGAACCCTGTAAAAACTCGTTTTTATTTTCGTAATGTGATACATTTATGAAAATAAAATATCTTAAATCACATTTGGTGATAATTAAAGACCAATATAGATCACACTTAGTGATAAATCAATGCTTAATTTCTATTTTTTGGGGGTTAATTTGAGTGAGTTGAACATTAAAAAAGAAATTGGTAAGCGTATTCTCGAAGCCCGAAAAGCCAAGGGCTTAACGCTGAAAGTACTCGGGGAACTTGCGGGTGGATTGAAGCAAACCCGCTTAACCAATTGGGAGCAAGGCACGCGCACGCCTGGGCCAGAAGAAATTAAATTACTGGCGCAGGTGCTAGAAGTTCCTCCTGCTTTTTTAATGTGTTTGTCCGATGAGATGCAAAAAAAGCCAACAAAACGTTTTAACCAATTAATTCCGCTGTTAGACCATCATCAGGCGTGTGATGCGAAGTTGCATATCGAAGCAATGCGTGATCAAGATTTATCGAGTGATGCGGTGTTTATTTCTGTAAGTACCGCCTTATTGCCTAAGTTAAGTGCTGATGCCTTTGCGCTGAAAATGACAGATGAAAGCATGATGCCTGAGATTAGGGTGGGGGATGTGCTGGTTGTTGATCCTGATATCAAACCAAGTCCGGGGGATTATGTTGTAGTTAAAGTGATAAACAAGCCTGAAACGATCGTTTGTCAATACAAAAAATTGTCTTATACTTCGCCGGAATTTGAGCTGCTAACGCTGAATGATAATTGGCCGAATATTACGGTGGGTGATGGAGTAGATGTCACAATTATTGGGAAGGTGGTACAGAATATCTGTCAGTATTAGTTAATGATTACAAAACTCCTTTAATTCGAGTATGAAGTAGGAAAAAAATATGAGTATTAACCTCAAAAAAAATGCGCGTTCTACTCAGTATTATACTGGCTTAATTAACGAACTTATTAAATTACCGGCGGAAACAGAGTGGCTGGAATTCAAGCATAATAAAGCTAATCCTGAAGAAATAGGCGAATACTGCTCGGCCTTAGCTAACTCAGCGTTGCTTATAGGTAAACCGTCTGCTTATCTTATTTGGGGTATTGATGATAAAACGCATGATGTCATTGGAACCAATTTCAATCCGAATAAAACAAAAATTGGTAATGAAGCTTTACATAACTGGCTTGCAAGACTGTTGTCTCCAAAGATAAACTTTTATTTTACCAGTATCAACGTTAACGACAAGCCTCTGGTTATTCTCGAAATAGAGGCTGAATCTAGCCATCCAGTGCAATTTAAAAATCAAAAATTCATCCGTATCGGCTCATATAAAAAGAAACTGAATGATCATCCTGAAAAAGAAAAAACTTTGTGGCGTGCATTGGATCGCAAACCTTTTGAGGATGGTATAGCAGAAGAAAAAGTAACCGATGAAACAATTTTAAGACTGATTGATTATCCGGCGTATTTTGATTTACTTGGGTTACCTATACCTGATGGACGTGCGGCGATATTAAACGCATTAAAAGAAGAGAAATTAATAGAACCCTGTGAAGCAGGTGATTGGAACCTCACTACACTTGGGGTTCTGCTTTTCGCCAAAAATCTTGCGGATTTTCCTAAGCTTAAACGCAAGGCTTTACGCATTATCCACTATAAGGGTAGTAATCGGATAGAAACTCAGCGCGAGCACATTGAACATAAAGGCTATGCGGTTGGATTTGAGGGGTTGATTGGCTATATCATGGCTTTGATTCCAACTAATGAGGTTATTGGTTCAGCGCTTAGAAAAAGTGTTCCTATGTACCCTGAGCTGGCTATACGTGAACTGCTAGCCAATGCATTGACCCATCAAGATTTTCAGATCACTGGCGCAGGCCCAATGGTTGAAATTTTTGATAATCGGATTGAAATAACTAACCCCGGTTTACCCCTTGTTTCAACAGAACGTTTTTTGGATACACCACCAAAATCCCGCAATGAAGCACTGGCATCTTTAATGCGTCGGTTTGGTATCTGCGAGGAGCGCGGCAGCGGTATTGATAAAGTCGTATCTCAAATTGAACTCTATCAATTACCAGCCCCTATTTTTGAGGCGGTTGAGGAGCATACTCGTGTAGTATTGTTCTCTCATCGTGATCTAAAGGAGATGGATAAACAAGATCGGGTTTGGGCTTGTTATTTACACGCCTGCCTTCGCTATGTCGAACGTGACTACATGACCAATTCTACTCTGAGGGAACGCTTTGGCATTGAGTCTAAAAACAGCGCTATGGTATCCCGTATCATTCGAGATACGTTAAATGCAGAAAAGATCAGATGCTATGATGACTCAGTGGGTAGTAAAGCAAAAAAATATCTGCCTTGGTGGGCTATTTAGGCTTATTGATTTGTTTGACTGTTGTTTGACTGGCTAGCTTGCTTTTACCATTTAAACATTCTAAAAGCTTTAATTTACAATGAGTTAGTAATTTTAATTTGTTTGACTGTTGTTTGATTTGCGTGACGATATTAGTAAAATGAAAGAGGCACCATAGCGGCACCATGTGCTGACAATTTCAGGCCATGAACGACAAACCAGAAACAACCTAGTTTTCCATGCTCTTTGATGGTATCGCATGAAAAACATAAAACCCATGGTAGCGAGCTCGATTCCCGCCGCCTCCACCAATTAATCTGTTGAATTAAATGGATATTTAAGGTAACACTCATCCTCAAGGGTGTATTCCACACATTCACAGCCTTTCTACTTGACCAAATTCATTCTACATTCTAGAATCTAGAACATGGAACAACTAAGTAGGCCTGCTAGCATGAGTATCAAATCCCAAGACATTGTCATCTTAACAAAAATTCTAGCGATTCATAGCAGGATAATAATACCTTGGTCTCAATATACCCTTGCCCGTGAGCTTTGCTTAAGTCCTTCACAAATTAACATGGCCTTTAAGCGACTGGTCACAGCAGGCTTAGTAACGCCCTACCATCCACCGAACAAGCCACAACCCATTATTCAAGCCTGTGAAGAATTTTTTGTACATGGCCTTAAATATATATTCCCTGCAAAATTAGGTGAAATAGCCCGTGGCGTTCCCACCAGTTATGCAGCCCCAATCCTCAATGAAGACATTATCGCTGGAAATGATCCTGTTCCTGTTTGGCCATACGCTGAAGGCGAAATGCGTGGTGTAACCCTAAAACCTTTATATTCATCTGTGCCTGAAGCTGTGATTAAGCACCCCGATCCTTTATTTTATGATATGTTAGCACTGCTTGATGCTATTCGTTCTGGGCGAGCACGTGAAAAACAAATTGCCATTCAAAAATTATCTAAAATACTAAAATCAAACATAGCGATGCCACATGAATAAAAGTTCTGCTCAACGTAATATTGAATCACTTACGCTTATAGCCCATCGCCTTGGAGAGCTATGCGACGACGTCACATTTGTTGGTGGTTGCATCACCGGGCTGTTGATAACCGATAAGGCTGCCCCTGATGTACGGTTTACCATTGATGTTGATTGCATCATTAATGTGATAACTCAGTCGGCTTATTATGTTCTTGCAGAAAAACTACGTAAGAAAGGATTTAAAGACATGCTATTAGGCGACCATCCGATATGCCGCTGGGACTGTGATGGTGTTTTGATTGATGTCATGCCTATTGATAAAAGCGTGCTGGGATTTTCTAATCGATGGTATAAAGATGCCCAAGCTCATGCGATTGAACAAAAAATAACAGACACCATGAGCGTAAAAATTATTTCTGCACCTTACTTTATCGCAACTAAACTGGAAGCCTTCAAAGACCGTGGCAAACAAGATTTTTTACTAAGCCATGACTTAGAGGATATTATCTCGCTGATTGATGGACGGCCAGAAATTGTAACCGACATCGCATTAACCTCCGCTCACCTAAAACAGTATCTTGGATTTGAATTCGCATCATTGATGAATAATATCCACTTTATCCAAGCATTACCTGGGCACTTAAACTATTCTGAACAATCTGAAGGCCGCCTAAAGATCGTTAAATCACGAATACTGGCGATTATTGCTTTAGGAGAGTAAATGAACACCAACAAAATAGCTTGGGTAACTGACATTCATCTCAATTTCTTAAAAACGACTGCACGAGAACAATTTTACAAACGTGTTACAGAAACGGGTGCTGACAAGATCTTAATTACAGGAGATATTGCCGAAGCAACAGATATATGTGAATTACTTAATGAGTTTAATCAATATACAGATAAACCCATCTATTTTGTCTTGGGGAACCATGATTACTATCGTAGTCGTGTCACGCATGTCCGTGAAAAAATTAATGCGTTATGTAAACAAAATCATATGTTAGTTTGGCTTGGAAAACCTGAAATCGTAACATTGAGTGATGACACGGTATTACTCGGACACGATGGCTGGGCTGACGCACGTTATGGGGACTTTGATCATAGCTCGGTTACTTTGAATGACAGCCGTTTAATTGCCGAATTATACCAAGCGTTTTTGTTAAGCAAATCAGCACTGAAACATGAAATGCAGAAATTAGCTGATGAAGATGCCGAAATTCTTCAGCAAACATTAGCAAAAGCTATTGCCACCAATATTAAACAAGTCATTATTGCTACGCATGTTCCACCTTTTCCCGAATGTAGCTGGCACAAAGATCACCCCAGCGATAACGATTGGTTACCATTTTTTGCTTCAAAGGCAACAGGTGACGTATTGATGACAGCTGCGAAAAAACATACTAATATTCAATTTTTAGTTTTATGCGGTCATACACATACGGCGACATCCATAAACTTGCTTGATAATCTGAAAATTAGAGCCGGTGGAGCGGAATATTATCAGCCAGAAGTTCAAGACATTATTATTGTTTAACAATTACAAAAGGGTTTATTGCGGGCTTATTTGCTGACAATTAAGGATGGTCAACGACAACTGGACATCATCATTAACGACCCCACTTCACCCAGATTTTATGCGGGTTTTCATGGTATTTGATGGTATTTCATGATCACCACCAAAACCCATGGTAGCGGGTTCGATTCCCGCCGCCTCCACCAATTAATTAAATCACCACCGACCACCAAAGACTATCACAAACCCTTATAAATCAAGCTGTTAAAGGCGATTATCTCGCTCATTAAGTTGTCTTTCGTGGTTTCTTGTTGGCTCAAGAATCACCCAAAATATGCCCAAACTTCGGGAAAAGTACCCAATATCTACCCAAAGATTTGGGATGTTTTTCTGGCTAAATACCCTATAATAGGTAGATTTTCATTTCCCCCTATCGATAAGGTGGGTGTCATTTTTTCAGCCCCTATTTTTTTATCATAAAATACGTAAATAAGTAGGGGTCAAATCTATTTTTAATAGCTTTAAAGCCCCCTCCCTTAAATAACATTATAAATAGATTTGACCCCTAACTACGCTCAAGCGCCAGTTCTTCAATATCGCGGTAACTCAATGAATA
>TARA_R110002126_G_scaffold32094_2_pt1 | contig 19318 bp, 30 predicted proteins | sample TARA_R110002126 | Tara Oceans TARA_R110002126 (sample SAMEA4397536) | marine metagenome | biome: Polar Biome; feature: [DCM] deep chlorophyll maximum layer (ENVO:01000326); material: water (ENVO:00002006), including particulate matter (ENVO:01000060) such as... | depth 30 m
TGAATTGAGGTCAATGTGCAGGCTTCATTTGGAACCAGGAACATGGGACATGGTTGTCTCTGAGCAAGCAGCAGCTAGAAAAAGACACAAACTGGCGCTTGAGGAACAGGCTGATAAACGTGACAAAATATTCTGGCTTATCTCTGTGGTCTTTATTGGACTTTTATTGGCGGTTGGAACTGGTGGATTGATTTGGGGCGCAGCCATATTATCTGGGAGTCAAAAATGGTGACAGAATTTGATAAAGCAGATCTAGACTCAAACGGGAGCATTGATCGTGTTGAGTGGAACAAACTTGAGCTTGAGGATCGTAGACTTGAGATTGCTGACCAAGACTTGAAACGCAACGCAGAGCGCAGATTCACAGGCTTGGCCTTGATGGGGATGTTGGTGTATCCTTTCATAATTCTTTTGGCCTCAGTTCTAGGATTTGATAAAGCTGCTTCCCTAATAACTGATATTGCTTCGGTATATGTTATTGCTGCATCTGGGGTTGTGGCTGCGTTTATGGGATTCAATGCTTATGCTGGGAAGGCCAAAAAAGCATCTATATCTTATGAAAAAGACAAATAGTTTTAGCCAGATCTTCCCAATCTTCTGTGCTTAAATTTCCTTGTCTGCTCCAAGAGCAAATTTCTATAAGGTGCTTTCTTGATGGCCTATCGAAAAGAGCCTTGGCATGCCTACCACTAACCAGAATGGTAAAGTCCCTGCCAACACGAATCAAGATCCAGCTGCTTCCTTTATTAAAAATATATTTTGTTGCCCAGAAAACTTGGTGCAATCTCAACCCGCTGACGAACCGCTTCTTTGGCCATTTATCAATGTACTTCAATTCTATCCATCCAGAGAAGCCATCTTTTATGTAATGAACATCTGGCATTCCTTGGGCAACTTTGTTTTCAACTCGATACATCGTTAAAGGCAAGTTGTTCCTTATTAGTGTCCAGAAATTTCTTTCACTCATTTAAAGCTCCTCCGCAATTTTTTTAAGATTATCATCTAGCTTTGCCAATAAATCAGACTTTTCTTTTTCAGTGATTGGCTCGAATGGGAAAAGAGCTTCTAGCATAGGCTCAAGAGCTTCCGCTGTTTTTGCTCTGCTTCCGGACATCGAGGCCATCGCAATCGCTTTTATTGCATCCATCATTCTTCCTCCGACATAAATAATGATATTGGGTCTTTTGTTATAATGTCAGCAAGGCTCTTCTTTTCTCGAAGTGCTTGAATTATTTTGCTGTCAACTGTTTTGCGGGTCTCAATGTCGATATAGGTAACATTGTTTTTGGTTCCTATGCGGTGGCACCTATCTTCCGACTGCATGCGTTGCTCTAAGTCGAAGCTGTTCGAATAATAGATCACATAATCAGCCGCAGTAAGCGTCAAGCCTATTCCCCCAGACTGAGGCTGTCCGATGAAATATTGTATCTTTGGGTCGTTCTGGAAACGGTCAACAGCAACCTCTCTAGCGTCACTAGAAACCTCTCCGTGATAACTTACCGCTAGATCTCCGAGAGCACGCTCTATGGCTCTTAAATCAGCCTTAAAACGTGCCCAGATAATAACCTTAGAGTCAATGTCGCTCAGAATCTCTTTCATGGCTTCAATCCGAGGATTTTGCTCGTCTATCTGGGTGACGCTTCCCTCGCTAGGAAACCAGCCACAAAGGATCTGCTGGAGCCTTAGAAGGCGAGTGATTGCCTCTGGAGCCTCGATCATATTGCCTTCAAGTTCAGCAACGAAAGACTTCTTCATATTCTGGTAAAGTTTCTTCTGCTTGGCAGTCATCTCAACATAATGACGCTGATATATTTTATCAGGCAGGTCTAGGCAGTCTTTCTTTAAAACTCTGAAGCTGTGGCCTTCAATGTTCCGAGTCAGCTCATCTATATTCTGGTAAGAGATAATCTGCTTGTTTTCAAATCCACCCATGACGCAATATCTTGCCCGAAAGGAATAAAAGCTGTCATAGCCTAGTGTTTGTGAGTCTAAAAACTTGAACTGAGAGTAAACGTCTTCTGGGCCTTTGGTTACAGGTGTCCCAGTCATTATTCTTTTGTAATCAGCTTGCTTGCCGAACTTGGTTATTATCTTTGTGCGCTTGGCTCCTGGACGCTTGATCCTAGAGCTTTCATCCACAACCAACATCACCTTGTTGCTTACAAGGATTTTCTGCATATAGTATATTGCCTTGGGGCTAGTGAATGCCTCGACATTAAATGTAAATATTTTAAGGTTGTTTTCTGAGACGAAGACCTTATCATATTCCTCTGTGCGCTTCTTGGTCATCCCAGAAGTGTAATAGAATGACTGGTTGATGCACCATTCCGGCATATGGATATCAATTTCTTTTAACCAGTTACGGTGAACGCCATTCGGAGCGATAACAACCAGCGCAGTGATCTCACCTTTACCGTAAAGATATGCTGCATTATCAATTATAACCTTAGTCTTGCCTGTGCCTTGTTCCATCAACAAAGCAAAAGCCTTTTTGTCTCGACTCATGTAGAATGCTTTACGCTGGTGGTCGAATGGCTTGGTTTTGAAATCATAATCATCATTGCTAGGAAGCTCAGACTTCTTCATCTTTATGTTTGCTTCCATCTGTTGCAGGTTAAAAATATATCGATCAAGATCTGGCAGTGCAGAATCATCCCACTCAGCTTCTGGGAAATATTTATGAAGCCTTTCGATATTGGCACCTGTGGGATCAAACAACAGATCTCTGCCAACCCATCTTTTAAATCCAGGAAGTGTTGAGAGCTTTTCAAAAGTATCGCCACCAAGGCTAGACTTGATGACTAAATACTTTCCATAATCTGCTTTAGTTATTTTCATTCTTCGTCTTCCTGTTCAATCTCACCTGAGCCTTCGCAATTCTCGCAGGTGTCCCACACAGTGTCGAGGAACCCACCGTTGACATAGTCAACGACAGGCTTCTCATATTCGCACCGACCCCAACCGTCGCAGTCAGGACATTTCATAGTCCGAACCTTTCTGCGCAGATTGGTCCGATGCCACGCTCGATACTTGCGTGTACAGTAAGCTCACGGCCACAACACGCACAAGCTCCTGTCCTGCGACCATATGCCACAGCAGCGGAAAGTGGGCTCTCAGCTATCTTCTGAAGTTTAGAAAGCGTGTCTTCTGGAGTGAATCGGATACCGAAGAATTTGCCTTCCTTAACTTTGCCCATATATTCCCCGTCAACCTTGACGTAAAGAGCGCCAGCATTAGCACCAGTGTCGGGTGCACGGGAGATAACCAAGTCCTCAAAACGGAACTTAGGAGTCTTGATTGCCTCGTGAGCTTTGTTGAACATAGCAACTACATTGCTAAGGTCAACAGAAGGTGCTTCAGGCTTATTGGCCTTGTTGGCTTTGACCTTCATAAGCATAGCAACAGCAGCACCAGTCTGCTTGTCGGATAACGAACCACGGTCATCAAACTGCTCTACTAAAGAAGCAGCAAAAGAGTTCCAAGAAGTCAGCTCTTTAAGAGCATCTATCAGTCCTGGATTGGCTTCGTTAAATTTAGCTTTATTTTCAGGAGCCATAAGCCTTGCTTTCTGCTGTGAAGCAAATTTCCTTTTCTGGATTCCACGAGCAACAATCCGCTCTTTGGTCCAAGTGCTGTAGTGGTAATTTCCTGCGCTGGTTACTGGTAAAAACATTGACATAATTTATTCCTTTCTCAGTTGATAACTTATTCTATCTTATTTAGACAGAAAGGTAAAGAACTTTGATCTATTAAAAAACAATGACTTATAGCTTTTTACTTTAAGAGACTATCAGGTCTGGGCATTGGCCTGAACATTGATTTAGGAATTGGCCTATCGGAGTAAAACACATGGGCTCCTATCTGCTCAATCACCTCGAAGCTTTTCGACCAGTATGGAGATATTGACTCGTGGTGGTAGTGGGTTGCGCTTTGGCCAACAACGCTGATGTACTCACCTTGCTCAATTACCAACTTGGAAATTATCCTAGAGGTTGTGAAGGCATGTTGGTCTTTTGGCTTGTCTGACTTTCCGTCGCACCACCAGCTGAAAGCACAGCCTTTTTTGCTCGACTGGAAAACAACTTCGCAAACAGAATTTGGATACCTAGAGGAAGCCACTCTGTTAAGAGTGACCTCCGCAACTGCTACCTGACCTTGGATTGGTTGATTCCTTGCCTCGAAATATATATTCAAAGCAAGGCACATTATTGCTGTTTCTATCATTATGCCACCAAATCAAAATCAAAGGTGAATTGGTCGTCGCAGTGGCTTTCGAACTTTGGGTTCTCAACTTCGTAAAAAGAGTGAACCAACCGCTTGCCCCAATGGTGAGAAGCATCCATTGCTCTCCACTCAGGAACTTGGTTGTCGATTGTAGTCCAGTCACGGGTGTCCATTACTAGGACATGGCGGGTGATCTGGATGATGTAGACTTTGCCCTGTTCTAAATTTTCAGGAACGAACTTGCTGAGCTTGCGCTTTTTATCAAGCTTAGTCCACTTGCCTTTAATGCCGAACTGCTTACAAGCTTTTGCGATGTTTCCTGTTGTCACACCTTTACAGTGACGCTTGCCTCTGATATTTTTCAGGGTCTGGTATGCTGGCTCATATTCTTTACCAGAAACCAAAGCAACGGAAAATGGGCCGCACCACGTGATTCTTTTCTTGCCAGTCCAGTCAGTGATTTTTCTCTCCAGAGGATTGTGCTTATTCATTTTGTATTCCTTTCTCAGTAAGTTGATATTAATAAGTGAGCAAATTAATGCTCACCAGTAAATATCAATTTTGGACGTGGCGCTCGTCCCAGTTTGTGTTACGATAATCGCCAAGGCCATCTGTGTTGTATTTAGCCCTTATCAGGTCAACAATCCGCTGAGTGTTCTCATCGTCTATTGCCTTCTGTACTGCTGCTTTGAAGATCGGGTCCATTTTATTTCCTTTCTCAAGTCGTCAGGGCCAATCCCTTTCGATAACCTATTATGTCTTTTCCCACCAGAGAAGTAAAGAGTTTTCTTTCTCAATGAAACCAATGACTTGCTAGAGCTTACGCCACTTCTCTATATTCAATTTTCTGAAGCCTTTTCTTATTTTGCCTTTTAGGAGATACCAGTCGCCAATCTTCCCGTCTTCAACTATTGGCTTGCCGAGCTTGTTATACTTGAATCTGTCTATCCCTGCGAGGATTGGACCAGTGTCATCTTCGAACTTCATATTTAACCAGAGATTGTTGTTCTCGGCTCTGCGACCTCCTCGCTTGGCTAAGTTTACAGCCTCGTTCAAATCTCTGAGGTTCTTCTCAACTAATTTACCGATAACAACAAATTCTCCTGGAGTGTCGGATTCAAGTAAGTTTATGTCTGATATCGGTGTTTTGATGTTATGAGCCTCTGGATTTTCCTTTATGTGGCCAAATCTGCGCTCACACTCGAATATATCGTCATATGGGGTTTCGCCTTCGTCTAAGAGCTTTTCTTGCCTAGGAGTCAGAAGCTGGTGCATTTCCCTCCGGTTGGCTATGTCTTCAGCCAACTTTGGGCCCACACCTTTTATTCCGATGAGCCCACCTATAAGCTCACCATCTTGCACAGACCAATTTAACTTTGACTTGAACTTGTCATAAGGTTTATATCCCAAGCCTTCTCTGACTACCTCCCGCAAAAGCTTAATGCCTTGGTCTTCGTCCTTAACATTGCGCAAACACGCAGCAGCAAATTCTAAAGGAAAGCGACTTTTTAAAACACAGCACCAATAACTGACCATCCCATAGGCAATTGCATGGCTCCGGTTAAAAGCCCATGAACCCATTGTGTTGATGTTCTTCCATATCTTTACGGACTCGTCTTCTGGTATTCCCTGCTCCTCAGCACCGACCTTAAACTTCTGCCAATACTGGTCAAAGAACTCCTCTCCTAAAGATTTGCTCATTGCCTTGCGTAACTGGGAAACGTCCTCCCAACTAAGCTTGCCAACATCTCGAGCGATTGTCATAACTTGCTCTTGGTACACAACAACGCCCAGTGTAACTTTTGTTATCTCTTCAGCAAGGGGATGGAGATACGTTACAGGCTCTGCTCCGATCTTCCTTTGGATGTACTTGGTTGTGCCTCCTGAAGTTAGTGGTCCAGGACGAGCCAGCGCAGTAATGGAGGCAATGTCCTCGAAGCTGCTGACTTTCATTTGCTTAGTCAAAGACTGCAAAGCGTATCCTTCAAACTGGAAAATTCCTGCGGTCTTTTCATCATTCAAAATGTCGAAAGCTTGCTTGTCTTCAAGAGGGAAATTTATAAGATCTTCTTTGTCCCAACCAATTTGATCCACCACATCATTAAGAACAGAAAGTGTCCTCAACCCTAAAGCATCTATCTTTAAAAGATTCAAGGCCTCAGCATCGTGCTTATCTATTTGTGCAGCACCGCTCTGGTGGCTGACGGAGCAATAGTTGCTGACAGGGTCTTCTGTTACAATTATCCCAGCAGCGTGAACTCCGGTGTGACGAGCGTGGTTTTCCATTTTCTCCGCAATCTTCATTTGAGGATACTTGGCTAGAACTTGCTTGCCGATATCTAGGTCATTGAATGTGTCCATAATACACATCGCAGCACGAGCATCCCCACCACTCCTCTCGATTATTGCGCTTTTGAGATCATTAACTTCCCAAGCAGGAATTCCCAGCTCTTTGGCAACTTCGGTTATTGTGCTTTTGGCTTTGTATCTGCTCACTGTTCCTAGGTGGGCAACCTTCTCTGCGCCATACTTATCTCGCAAATATTGAAAGACCATCTCCCTGCGGTCATCCTGAAAGTCAATATCAATATCGGGCAAGTCAGCGCGAGTGATATCGATGAACCTTTCAAACAACAGGTCGAACTTTATAGGATCAACGTCTGTTATCCCTGTGAGGTAACAAACCAAAGAACCAGCTGAAGAGCCACGCGCTGGCCCGACAAACATATGTTTCTTTGCATAATTTATCATGTCTGCGATGACATAAAAATAATCTTCAAACTTTTTGCTTGCGATCATTTCAATTTCTCTTTTCAAACGATCCCTATAAATAGGATCATTCAAATCAATTCCTCTGGCTGGAGCCGCATCTATGCACATCTGCTCTAGGCTTTTATCTGGAGAGAAAGATATCATTTGCGCGACAGGCAAATCAACATTGCACATGTCCGCTATTTTATAGGTGTTTTGTATGGCCTCGTCAGGAATCCAAGGGATGCAGTCTAGCATCTCATGCTCGTTCAAAAGGTGCATTGGCGAGGTTCGCTCTGTCCTATTCATCCCGACAAGAACTTCATATGCCTTCTTGTCAGAAACTTTTGGATAATAATTGTCTGAGGTTGCGACAGGCTTGAAGCCTTTTTTCTCGCAGAAGTCTAAAGCCTTCTTAGAGCTCATCGGGTTGATCTCAATGTAAAGATCGTCTTTTCTGGTCAAAGGAAGAAGTCCCCACTCTGGATGGGTGCCACTCAAAATTATTACATTCTCAGTAATGTCGAACAGATCTGAATAACTCATCCTTGGGTAATAATAGAAGTTTTCCTTGGATGAGCTTCTGGTGACCATAGCATATATCTCAGAAAGCCCTGCATTGTTCTTGGCAATGAAAGCCATCATGTTTGCAGCTTGTTTGGTTCTTTCTGTTGAGTCTATCACAACAGCAATCTCAGCTCCGAATATAGCTTTCTTCCCAGCCTTCTTGCAAGCCTTGCTGAAGGGCACATGGCCCCATGTTCCTGAGTCTGCGATGCCTATAGCATCTCCACCGTCAGCCTCTATTATATTTGCAATCGGGCCATAGGCTTTGCGGAAAGAGTATTCAGTTCTTGTTCTTAGGTGAAGCATTACAACTCTCCTCTGTCTATGTACCAGTCCACAATTCTTGCAGTTGCTTCAACATCGTTTATTGATCTGTGCGCACCACTTATTTTCTCATCGAACAGCTCTTCATAGATGTCCCCAAGCTTGCGCATCTTCCCCCAGACCTTCTGGCCTATTTCAACTGTGCAGATATGGTTGGGTGGCCAAGGGAACTTAGTCATCTTATCCAGCCTTTCCAGCTCAAATCTTAATACCTTCCTATCAAAAGGCAAGTTGTGGGCAACGATATATTTCTCGCCTAGGAAGAAGTCAGTCAGCTCTTCAATTTTAGTTATGAATGGCTTCTCGTCCTTCAGCATCTCGTCTGTTATGCCTGTGATCTTTGTAATTTTTGGATCTAGCAAATGTCCAGGATTGCAGAAGAACTCAAGCCTTGCTTCCTCCCGCATCTCCCCTTTGCCGACAATGGTGTCATTGTATTTTATTGCACCAAATTCAATGATCCTCGGCTGAAGGTCTAGGTCTGAGCCTTCAGCCTTTGGAAGTCCTGTTGTTTCAAGATCAAATATTATCATCTTTGTTTATCCTAACAATGAATTTTAGATCTACACCTAGTATGTGCTTGGTATCGAAAATAACATAGTTGTAAGATCTCTTGCCTGCTATAACAGGGTTGGTGTGGGAGTCGGTCATAACTTCCTGCGCAACGTCAATCTTGCGGAACTCAAAGAACACTCGCCACTTTATAAGATCTTCTGCGGAGCAGTGCATCCCTAAGTGGCTGACAGTGTTTCTGCTTCCATTGAGAGCCTTATACTCTCTGTCGTCAATCCAGTTGGGCCCAGAAGTGTAATCCAGAATCTCAAACTCATTGCCTGAAAACAGGTCATAGTTGAAAGACAAGTTGGCCTCATTGGTGCCTCGCTTTCCGAAAACATTGCCGCTGGCAACAACGTGATCTTCAGACCACTCAGTGGCTCCGATCTCAGAAAGCAATTTTTTAGCCGCGACAGGATCTTTAGGGACAATTGCAATTTGTTCGATTGTGAATTTCATTTTAAGCTCCATATGGTAGAATGCATCCAGTCAAGTATTTGTGATGCTGTTTTGATTGAAGTAAATAGGCCATGAATTCTGCTAACTGAGTCGGAGGAGTTTCTTCCCCTGTTAGCAATCCATTCAGTTGATACTCTTGGGCGTATTCTTTGCTCCATCCACGAGTTGCCACAACTTGCTCGTCAATGGCATCACTCATGCCTGTGCCAGAAAGTTTATTGGGGGCTATGCCAAAAACAGTGATGTTGTGTTTCTTGGTGAGCTCACGCGCTAACTGCAAGGTCATAATGTGGGCTGCAGCTTTTGAAGCATTGTAAGCCAGAGAGCAAGTCATAGGCATGTGGGCTGCATTGCTGACGATGTTTACAATCGTCCCTTCATTTTTAGAAAGCATAGGCAGACAAGCTCTAGACATCATGTAAATGCCTTTGGCGTTTGTGTCCATTACCTTATCCCAGTCTTCTTCTTCGAAGTCTTCTAGCCAGTTGATTACATTCACCCCAGCATTATTTATCAATATGTCGATATCTGGGATTGTGCGTTCATTTCCCTCGTTATCAGCAAAAGTTGGGTTGCGCACATCCCCGCCATTATTTATATCGAAGCCATAAACTGTGTGGCCTTGGGAGCGCAGAGTTTCTGTTAGGGCCAAGCCCAAGCCTTTGCCTGAGCCTGTGATTAAAATTCTACTCATTTGTTTTATCCTTTATTAATGACTCGACCATAGCAGCATAAACTGCTGCATCATGGATGCTGTCTTTGTGTTGAAGCTCGCTGTTTGCGAACCTTGTTATCTTGACAATCATAAGCTCGAACAGATGCCAAACATTATAATCCGAAACGGTGTTGAGTTGGATGCCTTTGGGGAAAAGGCTCGTCATGACCTCTCCCACTGTCTTATAGTTGTCGCCATAAACTTTATTGCGTTCTCGGAAAGTGTCAGCCATTTCTTCTAATATCTTGGCTGCATCTTTTTGCATCGGTTCATTCATTCTCGTCCCTTCCTTTTTCATATGATTCTCGGAGATCATTTTCATAGTTGTTGGCCTTGTCGAAAAGGTCTTCAAGATCTCCTCTGATGAAAGTATTGAGGTCGAACAGCCTTGCTATCTTTTTGCCATCGAGCTCAATATCATTTCCTCTAATTTTAAGATCCATCTTCCTCTCCCCTCATCCATTTTAGGTCTTTGGTTAGGAGAAGCTTTTCACTTGTTACTTTTTCAAGAGCTTGGGTCAGCCTTGCAATCTCAGTGCGCTGCTTTGCGACCTTGCTTTTCAAAGCATTGTTCTCAGACTGAGCATTCAAGATCCCATCAACAGTCCACTTGGCCATCAGAAGTCTCCTGGAGCAACTTGCAGGCAAGTCAAGCCTTCACCTCTCCACATATCAACAACAGACTTTCGGTCTTCTAACACAAACCAAACATCTTTGTAGTCTATGTGGTCTTCCAATAGTTTCTGCTTACAAACTGGATCAGGAGAATGGTCTCCCTTTGGCCTCATAAGAAGTCTGCTGTAAGGAACATCATTTGCCTTTAGCCACTTTTCAGTGTCCGCTCGGCAACCTGAGTCTCGAGCAGTCATGATAACAATTTCAGTTTCATCATCATTAAGCATTCTTATTATGTTGCAGATGTTTTCGATGGGCTTATCGTTTATGCCAGCCTTGTTAAAAGCATCGTAATCTTTATTCTTGTAAAGAGAGATGCGGTGGCCATAGTCGGAAAGAGTGCCATCAAGATCTGCTATGATTAAACGTATAGCCATTCTGGAGCCTCCGTGTAGTTCCACTTTGCAAAGCTTAATTTCTCGTTGATATAATAATCGTGATAAGCCTTCACAACATCATCCCCTTTATACTGTTCAGGCATACATTGGGGCGGCTCTGTGAAGCTCTTGTCCAATGAAATATGCAAAGGCAATTTACTTAAAGGCCCAATAAGCTTCTCGGTGCTGTGTATCTTTTTATATCTGAACTCATACTGCTCACAAAGATTAATCAGCAGAGAAAGACTGTAAAGGTAATTGTCAGCACTCTCCCTTACCCAAACAGCACATGGGTGATTTTTAAAAGCAGCTTTGTAAAGGCCAAGGCTGTCGGCTGACTCGTCACCATCAAGCACCCTGTGAGTTGTACAGAGAAGCTGCGCTGTCTCGAGTATCATTTTGACACAGTGCTTGTCGCAATGCATCCTTGCACAGACCCTTGGGTCTGGGTCTAAGTAAAAAATATTCATTCTGTTTCCTTTCTCAATATTAGAATATTATACTATTTTCGCAGAAATGGAAATCGTTTTTTAATCCTTTTCCATATAGTATTAATCATTTTAGATGCCTGTTCGACCTTTTCATATTCGACTTGCACAGACGGTTTTCTTTTGTCAAGGATGTAAGTAATAGTCGACACTGTTGCATTTAACTTTTTAGCAATTTGACTCTTGGACAAATTAAAGCCATTTCCTTTCTCATGGTTGTTTTTCATTAAGTGAACTTTGTCGACAAAATTTTGGCTGTATTTCAATTTGCGTCCCATTTCGGCTCCTATTTATTAAGTGACTTGGACATTGATGGTGCAGCCCATTCGGTTGGTGTTAAGAAAGGTTCTGCCCATGGATGTACCCGCACCACCTCACCGACCATCAGTTTGAACACCTGTTGATATTCACCTTGGGCTCGTGGGCTGAGGCGTGACTTTGCCATCTCGCTCAGAGTGCGCAAGTTAAACTTGGCGACAATGTTGGTGTAGATGTTGGTTGGCAGTATGCCACGTGCATCTTCCGCTGGGACTAAATCCCTCAGCTTTTGATAAGCGTCGGCAATATCAGCCATTGCATTGTCATATGTTTCTAGAGCTTCTGGATTGTTCTCAATGCGGTCTGGGGTGTAATAGCTAAACCCAAACATGTCAACTGTCCGCTGGGACTGCTGGGCATATGAGGCTTGGCGTGTCCGGACGAACTGGTGGGTGAATCCACGGCTGACTTCACGAACATTGAATGTGTAGTCGATGAACTCCCAAGATGAGCGGATGGTTTGGAGCATGTAATCAAGCTCCTTCTGTTTGGCATCCTCTGGCCAAGAAGCGATTTGCTTGTAAGCATCCTCGTCATCCATCAGGCGAGTGTTCTTTGTGAACAACAGCAAGTCAACTGCGTCCGAGGTGTAATTTACCAATTCTACTTTCATTGTGTTTCTCCTTTCTGAGAGTGGATCAATCGGCTGTAACTTGAGCTTGACCGAATGAAATTTTCTATGTGTTGTACGTCTTCTGCAACATCATCAAGTAATATTTGCCGCCATGTAGCAAAACGACCGAGTGAATAAATTCCGTATTTAGTTGTCATTTCGAAAATAAACTGTTTCCTGATCTCTTCATTGATAGGCTTTATCTTGCCAAGATACTGCTCGGAGGATTTCATGTCAACAAGTTTATTAGGCTTGATGCCAAAGTCTTCTAAAAGAACATCCATAATATGAGGTCCAATATTGGCTTCTGGCTTCCTAATGAATTCAGATATAACAACATCACCAACTAAAGAAATTCTGTAATATGGCACTGTTGGGTCTGGGTAGTATATTGTTTGGTGGACTTTACAATCTGGAGACTCAATGCGAGCCTTCTGCGTCCATATTTTTTGCGTGGGGAACTCTGGCTTGTCTGGCCAGCCCATGATGTCCATCAGAGTTGGCATTGGGATAGTCGATATTGTGGGGGCAGCTCCCATATCATTTACAGCAGCCTTTGTCAGCTTCATGTCATATTCTATTTTGCAATTCCTAGACATGGTGTTTATTAGCTCCCATGGAGCTATGTATCTGTCGACGGAATCCAAGCTGTTGATAGACCTGTTCAATATTGAGCCTGTGACTTTCTGAGAATACAAATTGCTCAGGAACAGGCTCGTCTCGTTGTGGAGCTCTCCGCTGTACTTTATAGCTTTGTGGACTTTTACTTTTTTGAAAGGGATAGCACAAGCTGTGCCAACTTTATCAGTCCTGAATCGGAGCAGAGCTCCTTGGTTGTTAGGCAGTTCACTTTGAGCTTCGTAAATTATAGGACTGAAGCTCCTCAGCATATTCCCTGCTAACAATCCTGCAAGCCCTGCTCCATAAATAATCATGCGTCTTCCTTCATTTTATTTAATTTTCTTTTTGCCCTAACAGCAATTGAATTTGTCGTGACTGAAGGGTGACGATCTATTTCAACAGGCCAAAGGCAAGAATCAACTGCGATGAGCAAGAGACGTATCTCCTGCTCATCTAGCTTTAATTCAGCAGACATCAATAAGCTCAACTCTGCCTTTTTTGATATCATGCGCAAGGTCTTCTCGGCAACCGCCTTTTGTGCTACCATGCATTTCAGCCAGCTTAACGAACTCTTCATACTTGAGAGTTGCATTAGAGCCTAGGAACACATTGAAGTTTTTGAAGCCACGGGTGCCTTCTCTGCGAGGATTCTCACTAACAAGACACTTGATAATTTTACCAGCAAAAGAAACTCGTGGCTTGACAGCCTTTGGCTCATAAAGTCCTAGCGTTGCTACATCAGGATGCTCGACTGGAGCCTGTGGATAGTTTGGGCTTGGCTTGATTCCGAGGGGAGTCATTCCAGAGAGAGGCGCGATTTGGGGTGTTGGGACAGCACGAACATGAATGTCTGCAATCGCAGCCATGTATCGCTTCGCAGCAGTTTTATTGTCAGAGAATTTCTTGACAGGCTTGTCGGACACTTCATTGTAAGCATCAACCAAAAGCCTTGCTGTTACATTACGGTCAGCCAAAAGCTCTTCAGCATTCGTAAAGAAGGCAACGCCATTGCCCATAGAACGAGCAGCCTTGTCGGAGGCATAACCTTTAACAACGAGGCTCTTCGGATCGAGAGTGTAAGTTACAGTATTCATTTTGTATTCCTTTCTAAGATATATAAGTATTGATAAAGTTTTCACCACTGATAGTAATATATGCATATCCATCGGAGTGGCGTGAAATAAAACCAGAATCAACCAACTGATCCATTTTCTTGCAATATGTTTGATATGATTTAGGGCAGTTAAGCATTGTGCTTGCGTCAAAGTTGCTGACGTGGATTGGCTTTCTTATGCCGTTCTTTGCTTCTGATGCTACTGCTTTTTCAAGCATCTCTTTTTGAATCTTTACCAACTTCATTTTTATTCCTTTCTAAGATATAAGGTATTGTGTCTTTTATTCACAGAGAAGTAAAGCGTTTTGTTTTTGTTTAAAACCAATGACTTACAAATTAGATGGAAAAGTATCTTAGGCCCCTTGGCTGTACAAGATACAAATTTTCCTTCGCTCTAGTCAATGCAACATACCATACTCTGTTCTCCTCGTCAGTTCCTAAATTGTCCCAACTCAACTTGCCCATGTCAGTTACCAGAACAACATTGTCAGCCTCGCCACCTTTGCTCTGGTGGATTGTTGAAATTGTTATCCTAGGCTTGTCGTTGAACTTCTCGCCATTGCGCATGCAAGACCTTAAATATTCCCGTTCGTCTGCTGGCAGAGCTTTTAAAACATCCATCCAGTCTCTGCTCCTAGCATCATCCGGAAGCCCAAGATCATTTATTCTATAGGTCTCTTTCTTTTCCAGCTTAATGTTGAAATTGAAAAAATTGATTAGGTTCTTTGCCTCTGTCCTGTTGAGTTCTTTGTCTTTGCGGATCTTCTCCCATGATGTGATTGCCTTGGTCTCGTTGGTGTCTAGAGAACTTTTGCCGTTATAGGTGTATGCATAGCCTTGTTGGCGCACAACCTTTTTAATTCTCTGGAGGAGATATTTGCTTCGGCTCATGCAAAGCCATGTGCCTTTATGAGACGAGAAATCAATGGAGTCAGCTTCTGATATGTAATTTACTGTGCCCATTTCTCTTCTTGGTTGCCATGGCTTGACATATCTGTGCTTGATCCTATTAACAACATCTGAAGCAAGCGCATGAACGCTTCTGGGAATTCTAAAGCTTTGGAGAAGAATTCTCTTGTCACCTTTTAGGCTGAGGAACTTGTTTATGTCTGCACCTGCCCAAGCGAAGATTGCCTGATCGTCATCCCCAGCAATGTAAACTTCTGAGGCTTCAGCTGAGGCCATTATTGCCATCCTGTATTGTAGTGAGCTGAGGTCTTGAGCCTCGTCAACGATGCAGATGTCTATCGGCAAAGATGTCTGGTATCTTTCTAGCATATCAGTGAAGTCCAGCAAACCGTTTTGCCTTTTGTAAGTTGACAGAGACTGGTGGTATTGCTTAACAGCATGCAACGTCAAGTCATTCTGATTTGTTAATTGATATTGATCTTCCATCGAGCGAAGGCCAACTCTGGCTAGAGACTCAACTCTTGAGCATTTATCTCCCAGACCATCTCCTGTGTGGATTCCTAAGTCCTCGTCATAGATGCCTTTAAACTCTACACCCAAAGCTTTCCCCAGCTTGCGATAGTGGACATTGGTCATAACCTCGTCTCTTTGCAGCCCAAGCATCCTAAAAGCTAGTGAGTGCAATGTCCTGAAATATGGGAAACGATCCGCGTCAAATCCAAACTGGGACATTGCTCTTTCTTGAGCTTCGCTTGCAGCCTTCCGAGTGAAAGCAAGATAAGCAATCCGTTCTGGAGCAACGCCTCTTTTTAGAGCATCCTCAACTATCTTTAGAAGTGTTGTCGTCTTGCCTGTTCCTGGAGGCCCCAGAATTATCTGCACGTGTCTCATTGCTATTTCCTTTCTCAGCATCTTCCTTCATCTTCCACAATATCCATTCGTGGTATCTTTCTGGCTCCTTGACTTCTCGAACGCTCTCCCATGCCGGAACAATAACTCTTTTGCAACTCCCGCAAAGAATGTCTTTCTCGAATATTCTACCATGGGTCTGCTCTCCGCAGAAATCACATGGCACCGTTTCTTTGTAATATGGTAACATTTAAAATTCCTCAGTCACTGCACTTGGGATGTCGAGTTGATCCTCATCATCAAAGAATTCCGGCTCCGGAACAGACCAAACTTTGACAGGCTTAGACTTAATTCTAAAGGTCTTGCGATCACCACCAGTTGCCCTGAGCCAAGACCAAACTTGGTGCTGGGTTGTGTATCGGAACCTCCGAGCCTCTAAATAAATGAATAGGTCTTCTGACCTGAAGTAAACCTTGCCCTCGTCTGAGTCGTGCCATGGCTTGCCATTCATTATCTCGTCCTTCTGACGAGCTTGGACTTTGCCTGTTAAGAAGCTGTCCAACATCTTCTCAAATTGGCCTTGAGGAGAAGCATCGTCTGGGTCTACAATCACTTCTACATTTTCCAGCAGTTGGTTTATTCTTTGTTCCCATGCTTGGGATGGCATTGTGCTTGGGCACTTGTTTAACTTTTCAACGCAAATCTTTTGCAGCTGTCTCTGGTCAAGCAGCTGAGGTGTGGTGACTTCTATCCGCTCACCTTGCATCTCAATATACCAACGCACTGACTGCCTATTCTCAGTTTCGTATTTGGTTATCGCATCAACCTCAATCGACAGCCCACCACCAACTCTTCCAACGCCATAGTCTCGCTTCATGCATTTAGACTTTTCGCAATAGTTGCATATTGGACTTTGTTTGCAGGTATAGGCATATTCTTTTTTGCTGACTGACTTAACTAGCCCATTGACCTCACCCATAGGCAAAGGCTCAGGGAGGTGTTCATAGTTGAACTTCATTAAATCTTCTTGCCAGTCGTCAGGATTTCGCTTCCGGAAATAAACACCAACATTGAACAGAGAAATGTTTCTTCCACCTTCTGGGAAGCCCATGGTCATGATGTGTTGTAAGCACGGTGGGCCATCACTGAAGTGGTCTACTAGGTCAGGCTTGAAATTTTCTAGCTTTTCAAATGTTGTAAGTTTCTTTTCAGCAAGATCAACGAATTGTTCTAAATTTAGCTTCTTGCCTTTATGGATTGCATGACGCTCAGTCTTGTCGCCATCCCAATAACACAAGTTGATCCAGTTGCCTCTGTCTCTTTCATTCGCTCTAGATATTTGCTTGGGGAAAACTTCAGATCCCCCATAGCCTAGTAGTGCTGCGAACTCATTTAGCTTTGCGACCATATCAATAGCAGGAATGGCAGGGCTGCAAAAAAGATACAGATGAGCCCCACCAGACTTAGAACGGCATAGCACCAAAGGAGTGTCACGTATCTTCTTTTCAAGACTTTCAAGACTTTCATTTAATTTTACCTCGCCACGAATATCAATATCAATAACACCAAAGTGACAGCTGTTGTCCTGTAATAAAGGAATGACACCTAAAATATATTCGCCACCATTTAAGTGTTCTTCAAAATTATGTTCTGTTGCTGGCTCACTAACAGTTATTGCTCGGCCAGACATTTTCCCATCGGCTTCTTTTTTGTTTACTCGATACTGTCCGTGGGCGAGCTCGAAGCCTCTGAACAGTTTCATAAATCTTTTCACTTCCATGCCTCTTCCTTTCTGATTAGTCGGAGAGCAGCTCATGTGCCGAGGTAACAGACACAAGCTGCTCTCCTAAACAATGTAACATAGGATGGCTACATTACATCATTATTAGAAAGGAATTTCATCCGAAGATGAAGCATCAGGCTGGACTTTCACTTCTCCATTCGCTATGTTCTTGCGGAACTCACGTGCCTCGAGGTAAATGTTCTGGCCTTGATCTAGGTTCTGGATGATGCCACCCGACTGCGCATCAAACTTCATATCAACTTCCCAGTTGAACCATGAGCCCATATCATTTTGTTCTGGGGTTGTGGTCAGGTTATAAGCTGTCCAGAACATCGCAGGGTTAATAGTATTTTTGCCTTGCCCTGAGGGATGAGGAACCTGCAAACGATTGATCATAGAGTTCCAACGCTTAGACTTTTTAATGCCTGATGAACTCATTGACAGGATGGCAGGGGAAAAGCTTCCGTCTTCCGCAACAACATAAATAAAATATTCAGCTGTTATAGATAACTGGTTTCCGTCTGGTGTCCTTAGTTTGCCTCGGTCGTCTTGTACGCACATGCTCAAGTTGGCAGGCTGGAGCCCATGGTCTTTGACCAACTTACGGTCATCAGTCCACTCAAGGTAAGTCTTGCGATAGCTAACAGGAACAACAGTTATTCCCTTCTCGCCATCAAACAGCTCACCAGTAACATTGTCCAAGATCTGGCCAGCTTCAGCACCTTTAAGATATGCGCCATCAGCTTTATTGACTTGGGGTGATTGAGCTTGTAGTATTTTTAGACGTGGGATGAGCATGTCATCCGCTGTCATATTCTCACTTGCTGTGCCCGCATCTTCTAAAAGAATGGACGCATCAAATGCAACTACATTGCTCTCTTGTTTTACTTCTACTTCATTTTTAGCCATGGTATCCTCCTGTGATTTTGGCTTTACGACCTGTAAACAATTTGAACAGGCCATGGGGAACATCCTTACCGTCAGTCAATCGCTCTTTGATAAAAGAGTTTAATGACCCATGGTGGACGCCGACTGCGCGTTTGTAAAAGAGATTTCGTTCACGCAACTCATCCGCAAAGTCATTGCATGCTTTGTCTTCATCTCTTCCGAACTGAACCTCAACATTACTTTTAATTAAGTCACCAGCATTATTAGCTCGCAACCAATCGAAGCACTGTTGTTGACGCACCTCTAGTTCAGACCTTTCGTCTCCTCTTGCTTTCATAATAGCAGAAGCAGATGGAATAGAACCAGAAGTTATATCTTGGACTTCAACCTTAGCACCGTTGTTAAGAGTGAGATCCTTGACGTTCAGCTCTTGCATTAAGTCAGGCAAGTCCTGTTCGGCCAACTTCGTCAGGTTCTGCTTTTTTTGCTTCAACAGATCATTCAAATCATTTATCTCTAATTCAAGATCAAACATTTGTTGAGCCATATCAGCCACTGCACCTATTGAGTTGGACGCAGGTGCTACGTCCTCAAGCAGATTAATAGTCGTCATATTATTTTATTTCCTTTCTCATTTCTAGAGCAACAGGCATGTACCAGCCTTTGCGCCTGTCGCGGTCTCCTTCTTCCATGTTGCGTTCCCAACGTAGGACACGCACCACTGGTGACATTTCAGATGCGATCATGCAAGCGATCATCACAGCTATGGGGTCACCACCTCCTGGCCACAGCAAATAATCTTCTGTGGAGAAGTCTTTCATAACTTTTCGAGCTTTTTGGATTGAGGGACTTGGCAAGAACTGAGGCTTTTCATTAGGCTCGAATACAATTTCAAGCGAACCATAACGAGCAGCATCAGTCAGATCTGGAGTCCAACCAAACTTATTCTCTCGTGGTCTCGTTACCACATAAACTTTTGACATTCATTATCCTTTCTCAACGTAAAGAAAACTGTAACTTATTTTTAAACAAATTAAAAGTTTTATTTTTATAGGTCTATATCTCTATCCAATATTGGCACTGGCTCG
>TARA_R110002126_G_scaffold1015_5_pt1 | contig 19265 bp, 19 predicted proteins | sample TARA_R110002126 | Tara Oceans TARA_R110002126 (sample SAMEA4397536) | marine metagenome | biome: Polar Biome; feature: [DCM] deep chlorophyll maximum layer (ENVO:01000326); material: water (ENVO:00002006), including particulate matter (ENVO:01000060) such as... | depth 30 m
AAAGCGCCCGTTATTCTGTTCGAGGCTTTACCCTTGCTCTCCGATCAGCAAAGCCCGGGCACGACGCCTAGCCGCTGATCGACTTGGCCGATGCCATGCCGGGTGCCTTGGACTTGCCGCCGATCTTGTCGCGGACCATTTTTTCAATCCGTTCACCGATCTTCTTGTCGACATTCTTCCAATATTCAAATGCACGGACCAGGACGTTTTCGCTGACGCCATCGGCGAGATGTCCGGCGACGTTAGAGACGAAACGGTCACGCTGTTCGTCGTCCATCACTTCGCGGACCAGTGCTCCGGCCTGGCTCCAGTCGTCATCGTCCTCCCGCAATTTATAGGCCTGGCGCACCATGTCGCCGTCGGTATGCCACAGGCCTGCCTCTGGGCCGGGCTCCGGCTGTGCAGCCGGGCCGCCATAGGAATTGGGGGCATAGACCGGATCGACCGCATTCTGCGTCCGCAGCGCGCCGTCCTTGGTATAGCTATTCACCGGGCAGCGCGGCGCGTTCACCGGAATCTGGGCATAATTGACACCAAGCCGGGCGCGATGCGCGTCGGCATAGGAAAAGCCGCGGGCCAGCAGCATTTTGTCCGGCGACAGACCGATGCCGGGCACCATATTGTTCGGCTGGAACGCGAGCTGTTCGATCTGGGTGTGAAAATCGACCGGATTTTCATTGAGCACGAGCTTGCCCACCTCGATCAGCGGATAATCTTCATGGGGCCAGGTCTTGGTCAGATCAAACGGGTTGATGCGATAGGTTTTTGCCTCTTCATAAGGCATGATCTGCCACTTCAGCGTCCAGCTTGGGCCATTGCCCTCGTGGATCGCATCGAACAGGTCGCGCCGGTGAAAATCGCTGTCTTCGCCCGCTTTTTTCACAGCCTCATCTTGGGTCAGATGGGCATTGCCGCTCTCGTTGCCAACATCGGTGTGGAAGTGGAACTTCACCCAGAATTTCTCGCCTTCGGCGTTCACCAGCATATAGGTGTGGCTGGAATAGCCGTTCATTTCGCGCCAGTTTTTCGGCACGCCGCGGTCGCCCATCAGATAGGTAACCTGATGCGCGCTTTCCGGCGACAGCGTCCAGAAGTCCCACATCATGTCATGGTCACGCAGACCATTATCGGCCCGCCGCTTCTGGCTGCGGATGAAATTCTGAAACTTGATCGGATCGCGGACAAAGAAGATCGGCGTGTTGTTGCCAACCATGTCGAAATTGCCTTCTTCGGTGTAGAATTTGACGCTGAAGCCGCGGGGGTCGCGCCAGGTGTCGGGGCTGCCCCGTTCGCCGGCAACGGTCGAGAAGCGCATCGCGACATCGGTCTTCACGCCGGGCTGGAACAGATGCGCCTTGGTATATTTGGAGACATCCTGGGTGGTCTCAAAATAACCGAAAGCGCCGGAGCCCTTGGCGTGCGGCTGCCGTTCGGGAATGCGTTCCCGGTTGAAATTGGCCATCTGCTCGATCAGATAATGATCGTGCAAGACAATCGGGCCGTCGCTGCCAACGGTCAGCGAATGCTCGTCGCTCTGAATACGGATACCGCTATCGGTAGTGGTGGCGGGAGCGCTCTTTTTCTTGTCGGCCATGATGGTTCACCTTGTTTCGGAAAGTTGTTCCTAAACGTACGGTTCATCAGGCAGAAGGTTCCGCAGCGATCTTATTAAAAGCCACCCCATCCGCATGGTCCGGGCGGCCTGAAGAGAGCGCTATTTTCCGTCTTTATGCGCTGAGGTCAAATTTCTCCGGCACCATTTTCGCCATTATTCTGGCGCAGCCTTCATTGTTGCGCTGGAAGCAGTCATGCGCCTTCATCGCTTGGTAATGGGCGACGAGCGCGGGCCAGCGGCTTTTGTCCGGAATGCCGGCGACCATATCCGTCTGGGCGATCTGGCAGGCGACCGCAATATCGGCGATGGTGATGCTGTCCCCGACAAAATGCGCCCGGCCGTCAAGATAGGCCTCGAGATAATCCCACAGCGGCGGCAGTTTCTCGTTCCAGGTCTTGCGCGCCGTCTCGAGATCCGGTTCCTTGCGCTGGAACAGGTTGAAGATGATCGGCCGGAACAGGCCCAGGCCACCCGTCATCGCCAGGCCGGTGTCGGCATATTCCTCGAGCCACAGCGCCCGGCCATGGTCGAACGGATCGGCGGGATAGACGGCGGGTTCAGGCTGTTGCTTCTCGAGATAGCCGCAGATCGCGGAACTGTCGGTAATCGTACCGGCAGGCCCCTCCTCCGCGATGCTCCGGTCGCGCAGCGAGGGAATACGACCGAGCGGGCTGATTTCCCTGTACCAGCCGGGCATGTCCATGACGCTGACATCCTCGCAGTCATAAGCCAGTCCCTTTAGCGCCATCACCGCCTCCACCTTGCGCTGAAAGGGGGACAGGGGCGAACCGTAAAGAAGCAGGGATGCGGTCATGGATGGGAAGTCTCCGGTATGTGGGGTTTTCAGTAGGAAAATGTCTGGTCGATAGTGGCTTCCGACAGGCTCCACAGCTTCTCTGCATTGCCCGGATCGACCGCATAGGAGCGGACGCCGCCGCTCTCGTCTTCGTCATCCACCTCTGCGACATGGCAGTCTTCCAGATAGACGCCGCCTCTGCCGTGTAGCTCCGGCGCGGTCGCGGCATAGCAGGTGGTCGCGGCGCCGGCCTCCACGGTCTTGAACGCGAAGCTCTCGCCCGAATTTTCTTCCATCCGCTTGAGCAGCATCGCCATATCCTCCTCGGTCAGATGGCGTCCGAGATTGGTGCGGATACCGCCCGGATGGACGGCCAATGCATGGACGCCCTTGCCCGCCAGCCGTTTTTCCAGCCCGACGGTGAACATGATATTGGCGGTCTTGGCCTGACCATAAGCCAGCCATTTGTCATAGTCCCGCTCTTCGAAATGCGGGTCGTCAAAATGCACCGTGTCGAAATGATGGCCGCGCGAACTGAGATTGACGATGCGGGCATCGCTGCCAGCCTTTGCGGCCTCGACGAGGGCGGGCATCAGCAGATTGGTGAGCAGGAAATGGCCGATATGATTGGTGCCGAACTGCAGCTCCAGGCCGTCGCCGGTGGTCATGTGCGGAGAGGCCATCACTCCGGCATTGTTGATCAGCAGATCGATCCGGTCATGCTGGACCAGAAAGGCCTCGGCAAAAAACTGGATGCTGGCCATCTTGCCGAGATCGCATTCCATCAGCTCGATATCGGCATCGGGAACCGACTTCCGGATTTTGACCACCGCAGCCTCGCCCTTGGCCATGTCGCGCACCGGAATGACAATCTGCGCGCCTTTCGCCGCCATCGCCCGCGCGGTTTCCTGACCGAGACCCGAGGCCCCGCCGGTGATCACCACCAGCTTGCCGGTGAGATCGATACCTTCGAGCACTTCGTCTGCGGTAGTGGTGGCGCCAAAATTGCTGCGGTCGGTCATGGGGGCTCTCCTTTATATTCCGCCTATCATGGCCGCTTGATCGGCCAATGAAAAGTGTCAATTGTTGGTTTGCGCGAGAAGAAGCGAGCACTGGAAAGCCCGCGACGATTTGAATGGATTTGGAAGCGCCGTCCTTTCCCTTCTCCCGTGCGGGATAAGGGAAATGACCGGCAGCTTGCTGCCTAGGCGTATCACGGCTAGCGCCTCCGCCGATATTACGATTCAGCCCATTAACAATTAGCGGACGGGTTCGTGAACTCAGACGTGGGGAATAGGTCTAGACTCAAGTGATCAGGATTTTACCTTAACTTGTTGTGCATCCAGACCGTTAAGGCGTCTCCATTTCCAAATTTATTGCACGAACAATTTATGACTTGCTTTCTGCCGCTTGGAGTTTTTTGTATTCTTTGACTTTCTGACGCAATTTAGACCTGTCAAACATCATAAATCGAACACGGTTGGAAGAGTGCCGACAATTCAAATTAAAGGGTAATTGCTGCGCTCCCATCCACTGTATTACATCATTTAGTGTTTGCCCAGTTTTGGCCCAAGCTGACGCGCACAAATCAACAAGCTCCTCTTCAAATTCAGGAATCTTCCATGTTCGTTCGACACAAGGCAATGAATCATCATCCTCAGATAGAAAACCAAAAAAGTCCTCTTCTTTCGCAACATACCAAAGGTATCTGTCCATCGCCACATCACTATCTTCAGAAGGATTAATTTGCATAGAAAAGCCCAATTTCATGCCTCTTAGCTCCGTGATACCAACAGAACCCGAGCTGTCCAAAGCAAGCTGTCCTTGATGAACAACAAAATCCCTATTTTTGGCTAATGTTTTCATCAATACATCATTTCGCAAATCTGATTTGATCGATTTAAACCATTCGTTGAAACCTTCATCATTCTGAAGTGCCATGCTTATCAAATTGGGAATCTCTTTGATCGCCTTAAGAAATACGTTCAAATGCCACCGAAAGATCTCGGCACTATGATATGCATTTTCCATTCCGTGGATCCAAAAATGAGCTTCCTGAAAGCGGTCCAGAGCTGGTGAAATGCGAGCATAAATCTTTTCGTCTTTCTCACTAAATTTTGATGGCTTATCCATATTCCACCCCAACCCCATCCGCCGCCTGCTTGGCCAACGCCCTAGCTGCATCGCTGTCCGCCCCAGTAGCCAGCGCCACCGCCATCCGCCGCCAAGGCCGTGTTACCGGCTTGCCAAAAATCCGCACGTCCACTTCCGCGCCTGCGCTGCCAAGCGCAAGTGCCTCTGCGACGCCGGTAAACGCAAACTTCTCGCTATCCCGATCAGCAAGAATCACCGCGCTGGCGCTGGCAGGTGCGGTTAGCCCAATATGCGGGATCGGCAGGCCCATGATGGCCCGGGCATGGAGGTCGAATTCGCTCAGATTCTGGCCGATCAGGGTAACCATGCCGGTATCATGGGGACGCGGGCTGAGCTCCGAGAAGGTCACCTCGCCTTGCTTGGTGACGAAAAACTCGACCCCGAACAGGCCCCAACCCCTGCCGTCTCCAGCGAGATTTTCGACGACCTTGCGCGCCATATCCTGGGCTGAGGCAAGCGCCGCATCGGTCATCGCCGCCGGTTGCCAGCTTTCCTGATAGTCGCCGCGTTCCTGCCGGTGACCGATCGGCGGGCAGAACAGCACCCCGTCTCTGGTCCGCACGGTCAGCAAAGTGATCTCGTAATCGAAGTCGATAAACTGTTCGACGATCACTCGCGCCCGGTCGCCGCGCATATTGGCTACAGCATAATTCCAGGCGGCTTCGAGATCGGCCTCGCTGTCGACCTTGCTCTGCCCCTTGCCCGAGGAGGACATCACCGGCTTGATCACAAGCGGCAGGCCGATATCCGCCGCGGCGCTGGCGACCTCTTCGAAACTTTCGGCATAATGATAGCGCGAGGTGGTCAGGCCCAGTTCCTGCGCCGCGACATCGCGGATCGCATCCCGGTTCATCGTAAGCTGGGTGGCGCGAGCGGACGGCACGACATGAAGGCCTTCCGCCTCCATATCGGCGAGAATTTCGGTGCGGATCGCCTCGACCTCGGGCACGATCAGGTCTGGTCGGTGCTTTTTGATCGCCGCGCGCAGCTTGTCGCCGTCGAGCATCGAGAAAGTCTCGCTGGCATCGGCAACCTGCATCGCTGGCGCATGATCGTAGGAATCGCAGGCGATGACATAAGCGCCGAGCCGCTTGGCCGAGATAGTGAATTCGCGGCCCAGTTCGCCCGCGCCGAGGAGGAGGATTTTCTTGGTGAAGGTCATGGGTCGGTCATAGCCAAAGCGGCACGGCTCGTCATCCTGAAACAAGTTCAGGATGACGAAGGAACCATTGCCGTCCATGATTGCCGCTCTGGATTGCTTCGCTGCGCTCGCAATGGTGACTGGCGAGGCAAACCAAAGTTTGGAATGACAGGTTCGCTCAGATGTCCTGAACTGCGGCTTGCTCTTCACCGCTTGTTCTCCCCATTGACAGTAAAATTCACTCGGTCTGGCGACTCTCGCCGATTCAGGGATTGATATATCATAACATTTTGTCTAACGAGCCGGCAACCATCCCTCCGAAAAGAAGAGTCAGTCCAATATGTCGCACAGAAAATTCCTGCTTTCCGCTGCAATCCTTGCCCTCCCCCTCACCCCTGCCCTCGCCCAGCAAGGCAAGGTGCCGGCCGAACGGACAACCAGCGGACTGGAAGATGATTTCCACAAGGATGACATGATCGTGGTCACGGCCCCCTATGTCGACCATCTCGATATCCTGGCAGGGACCTCGGTGCTGTCCGGCGACGATCTGGCGGAAGACTTGCGCGGCCAGATCGGCGACAGCCTGACCGGTCTGCCCGGCGTCTCGTCCACCTCCTTTGCGCCGGGCTCCTCGCGCCCGGTCTTGCGCGGTTTTCAGGGGCCTCGGGTGAAAGTTCTGACCGACGGTATTGGCTCGCTCGACGCTTCCAACACCTCGGTCGATCACGCGGTGACGATCGATCCGCTGACCGCGCAGCGAGTCGAGGTCCTGCGCGGACCGGCGGTGCTGCTGTTTGGCGGCGACGCGATTGGCGGAGCGGTCAATGTGATCGACAAGCGCATCCCCCGCGATGTTCCCGATGACGTGGTCCATCTTGACGCGGTCGGCGGTTATGGCAGCGCTGCCAATGACTGGAGCATCGCCGGCTCCGCCGATGTGCCGGTGACCCCGAAACTGGTGTTCCATGTCGACGGCAGTTTTCGCGACACCGATGATGTCCGGGTGCCGGGCTATGTCCTGTCCCCTGCCCTGCGCGCCGAGGTGCTTGCCTCTGCCGCGGAAGAGGCCGAGGAAGGCCATGATGACGAAGCCGCCGAGCTGACCGACACCGCCAATCTCCGTGGCCGTGTTCCCAATACCGCTAGCCGGACGAAAACCGCAGGTACCGGGATTGCCTATATTGACGACGGCGGTAATCTGGGTGTCTCGGTGAGCTATTATGATACCAATTACGGTGTTCCTGCCCGCCCCGGAACGGGCCATGCACATGGCGAGGAAGGGGGCGAGGAACCAGCAGCCGAAGAAGAAGGACCGGTCACCATTGGCATGAAGCAGGTCCGGGCCGATCTACGCGGCGGCGTCAATATGGGCGGCTTTTTCGAGGCGCTGAATTTCCGTGCCGGCTATTCCGACTATGAACATACCGAGTTCGAAGGCGACGAGACCGGGACCATATTCTCCGTATCCGGCATCGAGGCACGGGCAGAGCTGGTGCAGGCCAACCACGGCGGCTGGCGGGGCGTGATCGGATCGCAGGTTCTGGTACGCGATTTCAACGCCGTTGGGGCGGAAGCCTTTGTCCCCAAGAACAGCCTCGAAAACTGGGCGCTGTTTGCGGTGCAGGAAGTGGATCTGGGGAACTGGGAAGCAGAAGGCGCGATACGCTTTGAACAGAACGACATTTCCGCCAACAGCATCGGTTTCAACCGCAGCTTCAATACATTATCCGGTGCCATCGGCCTTGCCTATGCCCCGGACGACGCGGCGATCAAGCTGGGCGCCAATCTGTCCCGGTCCGAACGCGCGCCGTCGGCAGAGGAACTGCTCTCCAACGGGCCGCATATTGCGACCCAGGCGTTCGAGATCGGCAACCCCAATTTCACCACCGAGAAAAGCTGGGGCGGCGAGCTTTACGCGCGCTGGGACAGCGACGATGTGCAGCTGAATGCCACCATCTATGCCAATCTGTTCAACGACTATATTTTCGAAACGGAAACCGGGGCCAAGCAGGACGGATTGCCGGTGTTTCAGTATCTGCAGCGCGATGCGACCTATTATGGCATGGAAGCATCAGCATCGGTCGTATTCGCGCGGGCCGGCGGGTTCGACTTCATTGCCGACGGCGTGGCCGACTATGTGCGCGCCAAGATCAATGACGGCGGCGGCGCGGTTCCCCGCATCCCGCCGCTGCGTCTGCTCGGCGGGCTCAAGGCGCACAGCGATCGGCTGGACCTCGGGGCCGAAGTCGAATGGTCGGGCAGCCAGAACAAGGTGGCGGCATTTGAAACCCCCAGCGACAGTTTCACCATGGTCAACGCCACCGCTGCATGGCGTCCTTTCGGCAAGGACGGCAATGTGACGCTGCTCGCCTCGGCCAACAATATCTTCGACGTCAACGCCCGTCGTCATGCCTCGTTCACTAAAGACTATGTACCATTGTCGGGACGTGATATTCGCGTCAGTGCCAAGTTCAGTTTTTAGGATATTTTGAAATGCAGAAAATTACAGCAGCCGTCTTGATTTCAACCATGCTTCTGCTCAGCGCCTGTGCCACCGTCAAGGGTGCCGGCCGCGACATCGAATCAGTGGGCCAGGCTGGCCAGGACGCTATTGACTGATCAACATTTGCCGTGAGCCTGTTGAACCATGTCTGTCCGTCAGACGGGGTTCGACAGGCTCATCAATATGGGTTTCGGGCCCATTCCCTGATCAGGGTGAAACGATCTCGCGCTTTTTCCTGCGCTCGGTGAACCACATGATCACCAGCGAACTCTCGTAGAGCAGAACCAGCGGAATCCCGAGCATCAGCTGCGACACCACGTCCGGTGGTGTAAGGATCGCGGCCAGAGCAAAGGCCGCCACGATCATGTAGCGGCGCATGCCGGTCAGCTGCTTGCGAGTCACAATCCCGGCGCGATTGAGCAGCAACAGCAGCACCGGCAACTGGAAGCAGACGCCGAAGGCCAGAATGAACTGCATCACCAGCGACAGATAGTCACCCATCGCCGGCAGTGCTTCCTGCCGCAGGCCGCCAACCGGCCCCTCAAATCCGAGAAAGAATTTGAACGCGGTCGGCATGACCACGAAATAGGCAAGCGAGGCGCCGGCCATGAACAGCACCGGCGTTGCAATCAGAAAGGGCAGAAACGCCTTTTTCTCGTTGGCATAGAGGCCTGGCGCGACAAACGCCCAGAGCTGGTTGGAGATGATCGGAAAGGCGAGGAAAAAGGCGGCGAACATGGCCACCTTGATCTCGACGAAAAAGGCCTCGTATAGTTTCGTGTAGATCAGCTTGCCTTCACCGGCCGGAAAGGCGTCGGTCAGCGGCTGGACCAGGATGCCGAAAATCTGGTCGGCAAAAAATATGCTGATCAGAAAGGCGACGGTCAGCGCCGCCACCGACCAGAGCAGGCGCTGGCGCAGCTCGATCAGATGCTCGATCAGCGGCGCCTTGCTGTCATCAAGATCGGGCTTGCTCTGGTCATTCATCGCTTGTCATCGCCAACGGGTGGCGGTGCCGGCCGGTCGTCGGCCGGTTCCGGGAGCCCGGCAGCATCTGCCGGTGGTCCGTCCAGCGGTTCCATTCTCGGTTCCTGGACCTCCCGGTCACCCGGAATGGCCGGATGTTCGCGCATGATCCGTTCATTTTCCGCAGCCCATTTCTTTTCCATTTCCTGCAGCTCCGCTTCACGGACCATGGCGTCCAGTCCGGTGCGGAAATTGGCCATGACACCGCGCGCCTTGGCCATCCACCGGCCTGCCGTTGCCAGCGCGCGCGGCAATTCCTTGGGTCCGATAACAACGGTGGCGATTATCGCGATAATCGCGATCTCGGATATGGAAAGATCAAACATAGTCTATGCGGCCCTCAATTCAGAGGCCGACCGGATCAACCAGCCGTCTTGTCAGCGGTTTTGCTGGTCTCTGCGGCCGGGTCGACCGGCTTGCTGTCGATCTGCGGAGCTTGCGGGGATTGGGGAGCAGGCTTGGCAGCGTTCGATTCTTCCTCGGTGATGCCCTGCTTGAAGGAGCGGATGCCCTTGCCGACATCGCCCATCATTTCGGAAATCCGGCCGCGACCGAACAGAATCAGCACCAGTGCCGCTACAATTAAAATCTGCCAGATACTCGGTTGCATGCGATATTCTCCTTATGCGTCCTATTTAGGCGCTTTCATTATGCTTTTCCAGCAAAACACCATCATCGGCAGCAAACTCTCTCTCTTCTGACTCATCGGACTCCTCCTGCGCCTCGGCTTCCGCTTCTGCCTCGAGTTCCAGCTGCTCCAGCGCCATGTCCACAGGATCGAGCAGGCCTGCGGCTCTCAAATCCTCAATACCGGGCAGGTCCCTGCGGCTTTGCAGCCCGAAATGAGTCAGAAATTCATTCGTCGTCGCATAGATCAGCGGCCTGCCCGGCACTTCCCGGCGGCCCGCCGGTCGCACCCAGCCGGTTTCCATCAGCACGTCGAGCGTACCCTTGGCAACCTGAACGCCGCGGATCGCCTCGATCTCGGCCCGGCTGACCGGTTCATGATAGGCGATAATCGCCAGCGTTTCCATGCCCGCGCGGCTGAGCTTGCGCAGCTCGGCGCGTTCGCGGCGGAGCAGATGGGAGAGATCATTGGCGGTCTGGAAATGCCAGCGGTCGCCGGCCCTGACCAGAACGATTCCGCGATGCTGGAAGTCCTCCTGCAGCTCGGCCAGTATCTGGCGGACATCGAGCTCGTCCCCGACATAGGCCCTGATCTCGGCGATCGTCATCGGCTTTTCCGCCGCGAACAGGGTCGCCTCGACGGCGCGCTTGCCGATATCCATCGCCTCGGCGATCGGTTCGATCAGGCTGGTGTCTTCCATATCATCTTCACCCATGTGTCGTTGCCCTGATGCGCAGCGGGGCAAAACTGCCTTCCTGCTGCAATCGCAATTTGCCCTGCCGCGCCAGTTCCAGCGTCGCCAGAAAGCTGGAGGCAAGCGCCGATTTGCGCAGCTCCGGCGGCGCGCCCGGGGGCAGGAAATGCCGGATATCCGTCCATTCGATCGCTTCGCCCAGCATCCGCGAGACCCGCGCAATCGCGTCCTCGAGCGTCATCACCATCCGTTGCCGGACGATATGAATGGCCGGAGCGCCCCTTATCTTGACCCGCGAATAAGCCCCGATCAGATCATAATATTCCGCCTGCCACTGGCGCTCCTTGACCACCCGCAGACCTTCCGGTGCGCCGCGCATGAACACATCCCGCCCGATCCGGTCGCGGGCCAGCAGCCGCGCCCCCGACTCCCGCATCGCATTCAGCCGTTCCAGCCGCATCTGCAATCGCAGCGCCAGTTCTTCCGGAGACGGATCAATTTCCGGGTCCTTGGGCAGCAGCAGTCCGGATTTCAGATAGGTCAGCCAGGCCGCCATCACCAGATAGTCCGCCGCCAGCTCAAGCTTCAGCGTCTGGGCACCAGCGATATATTTGAGATATTCCTGCACCAGCTCGAGAATCGAAATTTCGCGCAGATCAACCTTCTGGTTGCGGGCCAGCGCCAGCAGCAGATCGAGCGGCCCTTCCCAGCCGTCGATATTCAGCGTCAGCGCGTCATCGTCTGCCATCGGTTCGGGCGGAAAAAAGAAACCCTCTTCTTGCGGCGCTTCGCTCATGCCGCTGCTGCGATCAGTCCGTCGCGCTTCTCAATCAGCACGGCAAGTTCATCCTCATGATTGCCGTCATTTCTGTCGGCAATCGTCGCCATCGCGCGGTCCAGCCTTTGCTTTGTCTTGTCGGACATCGGAGCCAGCTGTTCGGCGATGCCGGTCATGTCGTCCATCTTTGCCCAGCAGTTGAGCGCGATGTCGCAACCTGCCTGCTGCGCTCGCCGGGCCCGCTCCGGCACCGTCCCGGACAGTGCCTCCATGTCGAGATCATCGGTGAACAGCAGGCCGTCGAAGCCGATCCGGTCGCGGATGATATCCTGCACCACGATTTTCGAGAGCGTCGACGGGTTCTCGGCATCCCAGGCGGTGAACAGCAAATGGCCGGTCATCCCCATCGGCGCCTGGTTGAGGGTGCGGAACGGGGCCAGATCGATCTGCAACTCCTCGTCGCTGGCGGTCACCGTCGGCAAGGCCTTGTGCGTGTCGACGCTGGTCCGGCCATGGCCCGGCAGATGCTTGACCACGCCGACCACACCGCCGCGCTGCAGCCCGTCGAGGATCGCCCGGCCCAGAGCCGCGACCCGCATCGGCTCGCTGCCGAGCGCGCGGTCGCCGATGACATTGTCGGCATCCGGCTGGCGCACATCGAGCAGAGGCAGGCAGTCGACGGTGATGCCTACTTCGTGCAGGCTGACGGCAATCGCCTGGGCATTGAGCCGCGCTGCCTCGATCGCCGTTGCGGGAGCAATGTCATAGAGCCTGTCAAATATTTCCCCGGCCGGGAATTGCGGCCAGACGGGCTCTTTCATCCGGGCCACCCGACCGCCTTCCTGATCGATCAATATCGCCAGATCTTCGCGACCGTGGATCGCGCGCAATTCGTCGGTCAGCGCCCTGAGCTGCGCCTTGCTCTCGATATTGCGCCCGAAGATGATATAGCCCGCAGGGTCGCAATCGCGGAAAAACGCCCGTTCGTCGGCGGTCAGACTCAGACCCGCAATTCCGAAAACCGCCGGTGTCATAGCCATGATAGATAATTCTCACGCAACATGTCTTATACTTGCCCCGTTTCGCAGCCGGGTAAAGGCGAAAGCGCCCTTATCCACAGCGCTTCAACCATCTATTGCTGCGCAGACTAGCGAACGACGAGGCAGCTTTCGCCGGCAGCCTTCAGGCTATTGCAGATCTGCTGGGCGGCCTCCCGGCTCGGTGCAACCGCGTTCAGCCGGTAAATCGTGCCGCCGTCGAGATTGCCGGGAATGACCTTTTTCGGCAGCGAACCGATCGATTCAAACCGCCGCGCATAGCCCGCCCAGCTGCTGTCGGCGAGACTGGCCGAACTGAAGGCACCCAGCTGGATCAGCGCGCTCCCGGCCGCGTCCGCCGCCGGCGTGTCCTCCGGCTTGCGGATGGGCGCTTCGGTTGTTGCCGGTGTTCCCAGTTGCGCCGGTGTTTCCTGGCCTTCGCTGGCCGCAAAGCTGGCATCGCCTTCGCCTTCGAACTGTCTGGCCTCCGGATCGTCGGGGCGAACCTTGTAATCGCCCTTCTGCGCGGTGATCAGTTCGCCGGTACCGTCGAGCCCGCCGCCGTTACGATTCTGCATCCAGTAGATGCCGCCGACAATCGCTGCCAGCAGCAGCAGGCCGGCAGCCACAAACAGCGCAACCCGGATCGGAGAATATTCTTCGCCATCATCATAATCTTCAGCGGACTCCAGCCATGGCAGCCGCTCTTCCTCGTCCAGATCAAGACCGTCGCGTGTGGTATCTGACATTGCATGCTCCGTTAGCCAAAGGGCCGATCACATCGATTCTGCGGCCTCGACACCCATCAGCGCCAGACCGTTCTTGACAGTCTGCCCGATATTCTTGGCCAAGAAAAGCCTTGCCGATGTCGTTTCCGGGTCGTTAACCATTATGATCCGCTTCTCAGGCCGGTCGTTGCCAAGATTATAGAAGCCGTGAAAAGCGGCCGCAAGGTCGTTCAGATAAAATGCGACTCGGTGCGGTTCCCGCGAAGCCGCTGCCGATTCGATGATCCGGGGGAATTGCGCCGCCATCTTGACGAGATCCATTTCCTCGTCGCCAAGCCGGTCGAGATGCTCCGCCGACGGCATCAGCCCTTCTGCCGCCGCCTTGCGCAGCGTCGACTGGATCCGGGCATGGGCATATTGCACGTAGAAAACCGGATTGTCGCGCGAGGCTTCCATGACCTTGGCGAAATCAAAGTCCATCTGGGCGTCCGCCTTGCGGGTCAGCATGGTAAAGCGCACCGCATCCTTGCCGACTTCCTCGACCATGTCGGCGATGGTGACGAAATTGCCCGAGCGCTTGGACATTTTCTCCGGCTCGCCGTTGCGCAGCAGCCGCACCATCTGGACCAGCTTCACATCGAATTTGGTCTTGCCTTCGGTCAGCGCCGCGACCGCAGCCTTGATCCGCTTGACGGTTCCGCTGTGATCCGCACCCCAGATGTCGATCAGCTCGTCGGCCGTCTGCGCTTTCTGGAAATGATAGGCGAGATCGCCGCCGAAATAGGTCCAGCGACCATTGGATTTCTTGATCGGACGGTCCTGGTCGTCGCCAAATTGGGTGGACCGGAACAGGGGCAGCTCGACCGCTTCCCAGTCCTCGATCACCTTGCCCTTGGGTTGCTCCAGCACCCCGTCATAGACCAGATCGCGCGCGCGCAGCTGCGCTTCGGCAATATCCGCCTTGCCCGCTTCGTGCAGTTCGGCCTCGGACGAGAAGACATCGTGCCGGATGCCGAGCAGCGCCAGATCCGAGCGGATCATGTCCATCATCTTCGCAACCGCAGCCTTGCGGAAGATCAGCAGCCATTCGGATTCCGGCGCATGTTGATATTTGTCGCCAAATTCGGCGGCCAAAGCCTCACCGACCGGTTTCAGATAATCGCCCGGATACAGGCCCTCGGGGATCGTGCCGATATCGTCTCCCAGCGCTTCCCGATAGCGCAGATGGGCGGAGCGAGCGAGCGTGTCGACCTGCGATCCGGCGTCGTTGACATAATATTCGCGGATCACCTTGTGGCCCACGGCCTCGAGCAGATCGGCCAGCGCATCGCCAACCACCGCACCGCGGCAATGGCCCATGTGCATCGGGCCCGTCGGGTTGGCCGAAACATATTCGATATTGACGGTGACGCCCGCATGCTTGTCCGAACGGCCATATTGCGCGCCCAGTTGCTCGATTTCCAGCAGCTCGCCGAGCAGAACCGACGGAGCGACCCGCAAGTTGATAAAGCCGGGACCGGCGATATCGACCGATTGCACATCGTCCAGCGCAGCCAGTTTTTCGGCAATTTTCTCTGCCAGATCACGGGGCTTCATGCCGGCGGCTTTCGACAGCACCATCGCCGCATTGGTCGACAGGTCGCCGTGCGACGGGTCGCGCGGCGGTTCAAGAGTGACATTCGAGCGGTCGATCCCGGCGGGCAGCGTGCCAGCCTCGGTCAGTTCATCCAGGATCGCATCAATATGGGTCTGAAAAATATGGAACAGCATGGTTGGTTCAATTCGTCATAGGAAAATGGCCCGAATAGTTCGGGTGCAATGATCTTTCAATTCCGGCGCCCCTTATCGGGTAGCGTTATACTGCAATTGCGCCTGGGTAAGCTGGAAACCGACGAGCAGTTCGAAAGAGGCGCGGGCAACGGCAGCCTTGATCTCCGGATCAGCCAGCGGATCAAGCGCCGCGTCCGGATCGCCAGGCTTGCGCTTGCGGGTCAGGCGATCCACCACATCTTCCGGCAAACGCGCGGCAGAAGCGTCGACATAGGCGCCGGCCTTGCCCGAGCCGGTCGCGCGATAGGCGCCGTCGGCAAATTGCAGCGTCACAGTGCCGGTCCGCTTTGCGACCACCGCGGTACCGCCCTGAACGACCGTGGAAAAATAAGGGATGGTGACCGTGCGAGGACCGTCCGGACGGGTCCGGGACGCATAGACATCAAATGTTGCCTCGGTGTAGATTCGGGCGCCTTCGCTGTTGCAGGTCGAACGCACATTGGTGATATTTGCGACCACGTCGATCGCGCTCGCGTCGGTGCTGGCGACAGGGTTGAAGATGGTGACATCACCGGTATAGTCGGGAACGGCGACCGCCGGGCAACCCGATCGTATCACGGAAACGCCGACCCCTGAACTGACATCCAGCGCGCCTTCTTTCGCGCATCCGCTAACGGCCAGGACCGTGACCGCTGCCAAAATCATATTTTTCAACCGGCCATTCGCCATCATTTTCAATCCTTACCTTTGATCCCGGACAACTCACATAGGGTCCATGCGCACCGATAAAAATTTCGCAACCCTCATCGTGGCCTTTCCCTTATCTGGGCCTTTAATGCGGTGCAACCGTCCATAAGATGAACAGACGGGCTTTTCGCCGCTGCAGTTATTCCCTAAAGGATTAGACATGATTGATTCCGATAAGCAGAAACGGCAGATAGACTTGCTTGTGGCCACACCGCGCGGCTTTTGCGCCGGTGTCGACCGGGCAATAAAAATCGTCGAGCTGGCGATAAAAAAATATGGTCCGCCGGTCTATGTCCGGCACGAAATCGTCCACAACCGCTATGTCGTGGATGAATTGAAGAAACTGGGCGCCATTTTTGTCGAGGAACTGGATGAGGTGCCCGATGGCGTCCCGGTGGTTTTTTCCGCCCATGGCGTGCCCAAGGCAGTGCCGCACAAGGCGGAGGAGCGCGGCCTGGAATATCTTGATGCGACCTGTCCGCTGGTCTCCAAGGTGCATCGCCAGGCAGAACGGCAGACCGCCGCCGGCCGGCATATCATTTTCGTCGGCCATGCCAATCATCCCGAGGTCATAGGCACGTTCGGCCAGGTCGCGGACGGCCAGATGACATTGGTTGAAACATTGGCCGATGTAGCGGCGCTGCAGCCGGAGGATCCCGAGGCGCTGGCCTTCCTGACCCAGACCACGCTGTCCGTCGATGACACGCGCGCCATCATCGAGGCGCTACAGACCCGCTTCCCCAATATCGTCGGGCCCAAGGGGGAGGACATCTGTTACGCCACCTCCAATCGTCAGGATGCGGTCAAGAAAATCGCCGAGGATTGTCAGCTGGTGCTGGTGATCGGCGCTCCCAACAGTTCCAACAGCCTGCGCCTGGTGGAAGTGGCCGAACGCGGCGGTGCGATTGGCAAGTTGATCCAGCGCGCCGATGAAATCGAACTTGCCTGGTTCGATGGCGTCAGCAAGGTCGGATTGACCGCAGGCGCCTCGGCACCGGAAATATTGGTGCGCGAAGTCACGACCCTGCTTGAGGAACATTTTGATATCCGCACGGAAAAGGTGAAGACCACGGAGGAAAACATGGTCTTCAAACTGCCCCGCGGCCTCGAAGCGGCCTGATGGCTGTCTATACGAAGGTCAGCGCAGAGGAAATCGGCGACTTCCTGAAGCCCTTCGATGTCGGGACGCTTGTGTCTGCCAAGGGCATTGCGGAAGGCGTGGAGAACAGCAATTATCTGCTGGAAACCACGCAGGGCCAATATATTCTGACCCTTTACGAAAAACGGGTCGATCCCGCCGATTTGCCGTTTTTTATCGCGCTGCTTGATCATCTTGCTGCGCATGGCTGCAAGGTGCCGCCGATGATTGCTGACCGCGAAGGCGAAAAGATTCAGCAGCTGTGCGGACGCAGCGCCTGTCTGATCGTTTTTCTGCCGGGAGTGTCGGTCAGCCATCCGACCGAAGCGCAGGCGCGGTCCACCGGCCAGGCGCTGGGGGAGATGCACCGCGCGCTCGCGGATTTTGCACCCGAACGGCGCAATATGATGGATCACGACGGCTGGCGGACACTGGCCGACCAATGTGGCCAGGCCCAGCTCGACCATATCGCTCCCGGCCTGGCGAGCGTGGTCGCAAAGGAACTGGATCATCTGGACGAGCATTGGCCGCACGCATTGCCGCAATCTGCCATTCATGCCGATCTCTTCCCGGACAATGTGCTGATGCTGGGCGATCGGGTTACGGGGCTGATCGACTTTTATTTTTCCTGCACCGATATCCGCGCCTATGATCTGGCGGTGACTCACGCCGCCTGGTGCTTTTCCGAGGATGGCGGGGATTTTCACGGTCCGATATCCCGCGCACTGATCGGCGGCTATGAATCCGCCTTCCCGATCAGCGATGTCGAACGCCGGGCCCTGCCCTTGCTCGCCCGCGGCGCGGCGCTCCGCTTTCTGCTGACCAGGGCGTTCGACTGGATCAACACCCCAGCCGATGCGCTGGTCACGCGCAAGGACCCGCAGGCCTTTCTCCGTCGGCTGCAATATTACCAAACCCACCCGGAAATTTTTGAAATATGACCGACACGAAAATTGTGGAAATCGCGACCGATGGCGCCTGCAAGAGCAATCCGGGGCCAGGCGGCTGGGGCGCGCTGATCCGGCATGGCGACAAGGAAAAGGAAATCTCCGGCGGGGAGGCGGACACGACCAACAACCGGATGGAACTGCGCGCAGCGATCGAGGCGCTCAACGCACTGAACCGCCCCTGCAGGGTGAAGCTGTCGATCGACAGCAAATATGTGAAGGACGGTATCACCAAATGGATCTTCGGCTGGCAAAAGAATGGCTGGCGGACAGCGGCCAGAAAGCCGGTTAAAAATGCCGACCTCTGGCAGGATTTGTTAAAGGCGGTTGAGCGTCATCAGATCGAATGGCACTGGGTCAGGGGTCATGATGGCGACGCGGACAATGAGCGGGCAGACCAGCTGGCCAGCGACGCGGCGCTCGCTGTTGCCCGCCGATAGTCCTGACGTCCGGACTGGCCAACGAACCCGAAATTCAGCTTTCCTGCCTTCCCCTGTTGCGAACTGACAAGCCACTTCTGCCCGCCCCTGTTCTTGGATGACAGGGCCACTATAGCAGCTGCCAGCTGTGCAGGTGCCTTCGGGCGACAAAGCCCCTATCGGAAACGCGACGCGGAATAGCGGCTCGCATCGATGTGGCGCAGCATCTCATCCGGCGCCTGCCCGAGCAGGACCGCACGCGCCAATTTCGACGCCGCCGGAGCCGTCTGGATGCCAAAACCGCCCTGCCCGGCAAACCAGAAGAAATCCTCCACGGCGGAATCGTAACCGATCACCGGCAGCCGGTCGGGAGCGAAGCTGCGCAGGCCGGCCCATCTTCTGGTCACCCGCTTCACTGGTACATCCAGCACTTTTTCGAACCGGTCGATGGCCAGCGCCACGCTCAGCTCGTCGGGTGCGACATCGCCGGGCGGGGACGGCGTCTCATCATGCGGGCTGAGCCAGTAACTGCCACCGGCTTCGGGCTTGAAATAGAAACTCCCGTCCAGGCCGACCACCAGCGGCATGTCCGGCGACGATGGCGGATCGGTTTCGATCTGGACCATGTTGCGGATCAGCGGCTGGATTCCGATGGGTCGGACGCCTGCCATTTCGGCAATCCGGTCCGCCCAGGCGCCTGCGGCATTGACCAGCACGGTCGCCTGATAGACTTGATCCCCTGCGGTCAGCTGCCACGCGCCTTCCCGCCGCCGGATCTGGTTGACCGGCGCCCGGCAGACCAGTTCGACCGCTTGGCGCCGGGCGTCTCTCAGATAGGCGGCATGCAGCGCCGCAACATCGATATCCCGGCAATTCGGTTCATGCACCGCTTGGGTCCAGGCCGGTTTGAGGCCGGGGATAAGGGCTGCCGCCTGCGCCCAGTTCCAGCGCTCCAGGTCTACGTCGCTCCCGGCGAAATCGGCCAGAAACTCGTCGACCAGATGCCCCTGCTCTTCCCGCGCAATATTGACCGCACCGCGAGCGCGCAGGAAACCGGTTTCGGAAAAAGCCGCTGGCGGCTTTTCCAGAAATGCGAGCGAAGCGGACGTCAGGGGCTGCACCAGCGGCCCGCCATAGCTTTCGG
>TARA_R110002126_G_scaffold279023_1_pt1 | contig 19237 bp, 18 predicted proteins | sample TARA_R110002126 | Tara Oceans TARA_R110002126 (sample SAMEA4397536) | marine metagenome | biome: Polar Biome; feature: [DCM] deep chlorophyll maximum layer (ENVO:01000326); material: water (ENVO:00002006), including particulate matter (ENVO:01000060) such as... | depth 30 m
AAGAATGGAGTTTTTATATATAAAATGTATGGTTTTGAACCACGTAAAAAACATATAAGAATGGAGTTTTTATATAAAACAATATAAAATGTATGGTTAGTAAAAAAAATTGATATTGTTTTTAATAAAGAAGGGATTAACTGACCTAATAAGAGATTCTATATAAAGAAAACTATAAGAATGTCTTCCATTACCAAGTTTATTAATGACCCACGGAAGGTTGTGACTAATATGAAATGTCTTCCGCAAGAACTCATTGAAAGAATCCTTATTGAAGCATTCCCATATATAAATCAAGAAGATTGGACTGATTTATATTATAAATTAATCAATAGTTTTATGAATAACTACTTCCAGTATAAAAAATTTATGCTTTCAAAGGTGGAACATAAGGGAATGGGGGGATATAAAATAGAAGCAATCAAAAAGAAATTCCCAGAAATAGAATTTGAAACAAAAGTCACTTATCAAGTAGTTAGGGGGGAACACACTCGTAGATTCCACTACACGCCGTTTGGTAAATGGTATAGAAATGTAGATATGACTGATTATATGGCAGAGAGATATAAGGCGGAAATAATTGAAGAAGAGAGAGAAAGTAGAAGGATAATGGATTATTTTGTTAAAATTGTAAAACAAGATAAGAAAGATTATAATATTGTAATTAATTATAATGAATTGGTGGGGGAACGGACTCGTTGTGAGAACGGAGAAGGTATGAGAAAGCGGTATAAAAATAAATATGTGCTTGTGCTTTAAGAGCGGAGAGAATATTTAGTAGTCATAGTAGCGCCTTCGGCATAGGCAAGTTTAAAATAGCGAGCGACACACTCGAATTCATTGTAAAATTCACCATTACTGGCGTTAGCATAAAAAGAACCACTTTGATTTTGGTAGTAAGTTACGTCGTCGTCACTAACTAAAATTCGAATTTCTTGGGTATTACTACTACTTTGCCCGTAGACAGCGACTTTTTTTTTTGTATCACAGTCAACAGAACTGGTTTTGTCGTCGGCAAGAACAACCGCAGCGCTTGAAAGAGTTCCACTGGACCGAGTTACTGGTGAAGACACGGCGAGTGTGCCTTCAACCGCAGTCTTAATAGAACTTAAATCCGCATTTGCCGTAGTTTGAAGTGTGCTTAGAGCGCCGTCTTTCACACTTAATTGGTTAGACCCGTCTACTTGAAGGCGAACATTTTTGTTGTTAATCACGTCACGCACTAACATATTAGACATATAATATATAAAATATTTTTATTTTTATCCATAATTAAGAATCTTGGGCGTTTTTTTATTTTAGGGCGCTTTTTTTAGGTTTAAAACCCCTAATTAAATAAAATTAAAAAATATAGAATAGTTAGCAAAAAAAGCGCCCTAAATTAGAAAACGCCCTAAAAAGTGCCCTAAATGAAAAGATTGATTTAAGTAGTATCTTCAGTATCTTCAGTATCACTTTCCACAAAAGCATTAGGCATAGTATAATTTATATCATTTTGATAATAATAATAATTTTCTGGTATTTTAGGTGGAGTTAAAGACTTTTTAATATATGCCGCCATTGCTACTTGTAACTCTTGTTGGGGCATTTGTGGTGCGAAATTTTGCTTTGTAACTATGTAGACTACACTACTATTCGGTTGTAAATTGTCCGCTTCTTTAAAACTATTTAAATATATTTTAGTTTTTATAGAATTTATTGTAGTCTTCGAGTCTGCTACGTACATAATAGAAGATTCACTCAAATCAAACACATAAGAAAATCGAGCATAATTACGTCCACATATTCCTATAATCGGTAGTTTAGTCCCACCTCCACCGTGATAATGCTTGGTAGGTAAATCACTTCCTATTAAATAAAATGGATTGTTACTCAATCTTGGTGTATTGTCCCCCATTAATTCGTCACTATCCACTTCTACAAAAAACTGGTTATATGGCGCTATGGTAGTACAGCGGGATTTAAATGGATTTGAACCATTCACGGAAATATCTACTTCGGGGTAGTTTCTAATTGCGTAACCATGTATAACATTTTGATTTTCAAATAAATATATATTAAAATTTGTTGATAAATAACTCATAGCATTTAATTTTGCTTGTATTCCATTTATAGAAAAACCTAATTCGTCCCAAAAATTTTTCCCATTTAATTCAAATTCAGTATTATTTGCGGTAGCAGTAGTTAATGCTTGATAATATGTATCATTGGGATAATCAAATGTATCGGGTTGTAGTATTTCACTTTTAGTTATTTTTGTATATGATAATGAATTTATATATATTCCACCTAATTCTTCACTTATAGTTCCACTTGTGTCTGTATTTATTACTACGGAAGGGTTTGCTTCCCCAGCACTCAATTCCGCTGCTCCACTCTTTTCTGCTTGAACTGGTCTTACGGGGTTATATAAAAATGAAAAATAAAATTTTTGTAAAGCGTCGTCCCAACTAAAAGTTGGATTCGGGCAACCCACCCACACCATAGCACCACCTCCATAAGATAAATTATTATAAAAATATCTGGACGGATAAGATTGGAGCATAAAACCCGATACATTAGGTTCATTTGGCGGATAGTAGTCATTCTTACATTCGGCAAAAATTCTTCGTAGTTTCTGTGAATAGTCATATTGGTCGTTCGCCATAGTATCCCCAACTGCGTCCACTTTCCCACCAACCAGTCTAAATAAGCAACTCCCCCCAGGTTTATTCGCTAATTCCACACCCGCCCCGTCGTGTGTATATGGTAAATTCCCTATTACTAAATCAACTATTCCCTCTAAAACGTCCGTTCCCTCACCGTCAACTGATTCATAAGTCTTTAATGTTTGTAATGGTTGAAAATTCACTCCTAAATCTGCTATATTACTATCCTTGTCCGCCATTTCTTGGGTTATTGGATAAAATCCATAAGTTAAATCTGGAATATATGTATGAATAGTATTCCCATTCATTACACTTGGATTTGAAGCAAGTTGCCGTTCCCTTAATCCCACTGTCGTAAAATTCCCTACTTTTTCTTTATAATCTTTTGTAGCATAATGTAACTGGTCGTTTAATGTATCCGCCATTTCAGTTACACTATAATATCCCTTATCCAACTTCATTTGAAATTTATATCTTTTCATAATCAATAAATCTTCATTCCATACTTTATTTTCAGTAGGTTCTTGTTTAAATTTCATATCCCCACTCTTCGTCTGTAAATGAATAGAACAAACGGCGTCATTTCCATAATTTTGTAAATTCCAACCACCCTTTTCAACTGCTGTGGAAGTTTGCCCCTTTGGAAAAGTCCCCCCAATTGGAGTTGTATTCATTGTACTCCCCCACCCAGCGTCGGGTATTTGTGCCGTTAATGATAATCCACTTTGGAATGGTTCTTTTAAATTATTGGGTGCTAAATATTGCCCGAATCCTCCGTCATTTTTAGTTCCACATTTCGTCCCAAAAATCGCTTCGTCGGGTGTTAATAAATTATTTTGATATGCTGTCCTATAATTGCTTATTCCCTCTTGCTTCGTATATGGTATCCCTAAAAATGGTATTTCATTTGGACCAAGATAACTTGGAACATTATTGTCCTTTGTTATGTCTTCAATCCTTACTAACGCTCCTATTTCAGTCCATAATCCTATGTCTATCGGCAGTTGTAGTCTTATGTCGAACATTCCGTCCGTTATTGAACCTTGCCGACTACTAAATGGTTGGCATAACCAACTCGATTCAAATTCAGTATTTAAAATCCAACTCGCACATATATCGTTTGTTTGTGGTGTAAAAATGGGTTGCGTTCCATTATAATTATTCGCATTACTATTATGTCCTTTATTCGCCCAGAAAAAACTTAAGGCGCTATTCGCTGAAAATCCATATCCCTTTTGTTTGTCCGTTGCCTCGGGCATTCTACTTGCTTGGTAGTCGTCATATCCCAATGACGTTTCCCCCATATATGCTTTTGGTCCTATTCCTCCACTCAAACCAGGGTGTCCGTCCTTATCCCACGCATTTATATTTGTAAATCCGTTTATTGTATTACTTTGGGGATAATTACTATAATTATTTTTTAATTCCCCCGCTCCATGCCTTAATATGCTCTTATTATCATTCTGCGATTTATATGAAGCGGGGTTCAAATAATCCCATACGTACATTTCATAGACTTCCATTGTTTGGTTTCCTATCGCTTGCGTTGTTTCGGCGAGAAAATTATATGAATTCTGTTGCTGAATAAATGTTTCGGTTCTTTGTCTTATTGATAATATCTTCCCCACTACACTTCGTGGTCCAGCGTCCCACCTTGGAACTCCAAAATTCGCTGCCGTAGTAGTTTCGTGTGGTGAACTCCCACCATTTAAATAACCACTTATATAATATGTCCCTATATAATCTCCCGACCTCCAACTCATTCCTCCTTCTCGTGCGGGGTCACCAGCAAAAGTCTTTATATGATTCACAGCAGTTCCAGTTGCGTTCGGTGGTGAATTACTCCAACTTTGAAATCTCATATCCCTAAAAACTGGAACTACTAATCTCTTACATAATGTACTTATATAAAACTCTCTGGGAACACTATAATTATTAAATCCATGGAGCAGTGTTCCTAATCCCATTTGGTCGGTAGCATAATTTGGGTTGCTTGTTATATCTTCCTCCCACCCTACTGTTACTGCCGAATCTCCTTGTCCGTTCAATCCCGCTATAGATAATTCAGCAGTCGCAGTCGCACCCACACACGCTCCTAAAATAGGTGCTTGATTCCATTGTACTGCTTCGTCGATTGTTGTTGGGTAACTGTCGGGAACAAGTCCTACAAAAGCAGGCATTAGCGGTGGTTCTACTCCAAAATTATCAGTCGCAAAGGCGGGTGTAGCAAACATTCCTAAATTTAATTGCGTGTCGTCGTTCCCTTGTGCTATGTGAAATTTTAGCGTTTCCGCCGTTATATATGGAGTAAATCCTATATTAAAATTTATATCTTCGGCAATATCTATTGTATCTCCACCCCCCTTCTCTTGAATAAAACTTCCTAAAACTCTCACTGTATCACCCACGTCCAATTCTATTCCGTCACTAAATTCATTTATCCACTCGCTATTACTTATTGTAACACTCGCATTACTCGCAGAACATTCATACACTTTTGATTGTGTAGTATTCATTTATAATAGTATTATATAATATTATAAAAGTTAAAACCACGTAGTAAAAAAAAAAAAAAAAAATTAAAGGTCACTCACATTGACGCCCATAGGTGTTATCGTCATTGAGCGTCTATATTCAATAAAAAATGTTAAATCGATTGCTTGGTCTGTATCGCTTGCTGGGACTGCTGGATTGCTTAATGTCTTTGCCGTTGAATATGTAAATTCTATGGGAGCGCTTCCTTGTCTTGTTTCGTTTCCAGGTACACTTCCCATTTCGGGGTATTTCATTAGTGGAATTCCTAAAACGTGTTTCTGCCCAGAACACCACCTTCCAGTTTCGCCATTATTATTATCAGTATTATCTGCTACTCCCGCCACACTTGAATTATTTAAAACATTATTCCAGTCGGCATTATAATTAAAAGCGTCATATTCGCAAGGCATACAAGAATATTTGTTTTCGCACTGTGTTAAATAATGATATTGAGTAGCAGTATTACTTATATTTCTATTATATAATTTATTATTATTTATAAATATATTATATGATTCATTCACTCCATTCACAGATTTAAATTGGTTATATTGGTGGTTATTCACCAACGGCACTCCATTTAATCTCGAATCTAACTGTGCTTGTGACTGATTTGTTCTTTGAACTTGCTTCACTACATAAATATTTTGAACTGCTTTCCCCGCCATTCCTAATAGGTGCGAAGATTGAACGTCCACGTTAGTTTGAGTCGCACCAGTCGCTGGTAAAGCGGGATTCACCCCCTTTGTTCTTACTACTTCTCTAAAATTCATTGTTAATCCCTTTTGAATTGCTAACATAATCTTCTCTCTCTCATTATCGGGGTAGTGGATATAATCTAACGCCATAAATGGAGTCGCTGCGAACTGGGCGTGTTGATTTGTAGTTGCTGCTGCTAAATCGGGGTTAGCGGGAATTACTACATTATTTATTACTTGTTGTAACTGAACTGTATTAGCAACAGAAGAATTCCATTCGATTTCTAATTCACACTGCGCCATTCCTAATAGTGGAAGCATATTTTCCTTAAAATATGGGAATAAATCACTTAATCTAATCGCTACTTGTGAACCTCTGCCTCTTTGGTCGAATGACCTTAATAACTTATTAGTCTGTTTCACGTGAACCACATTAGCATTCACTAATCCTTCCGCTTGGCAACCATAGACGTCTTGCTGGTCTATATATGGGTTCATAACTTGCGAATATCCAGGGACCGCCCAAGAAGCAGCGCCTCCTATAAATCCAGCGTTCGCAATTTCCCCACTTGGTTGATTTAAAACTTTAGTAAATGCTCCGTTCATTGCCATATGCTTCACGTCTACTACGTTCTGCTGGTAGTCCTTACTATTAAAACCACTCTTGATAGTAGCATATAATCCACAATCTTGAATTTGACTTAAAATTTGTCCGCCACACCTAAAAGTTGCTCTCTTAAACATACATAATCCGCCACTCCATAATGGAAAAGTAGATTGTAAATCTGTTCCAGTAGCATTAGCGTCGCCACAGCACATTTCAAAATTAATAGTACAATTGGGAGCGTCAAGAACACCCTTCGCTGGAAAAACAAAACGGCAAACACCCCCAGTATTAGAATTATATTCGTGAACTACAGGTTCAAGAACATTTGTTTCTACTGTAACATTCACCGCCCTTTCAAGTGGTTTCGGTTGTAAAATATCGGGAATAGTATCACTATTTTCTAACAAATCACTCATATATATATAACATATAAATTAATTTTAATTATAAAAAGTAAATAAGAATATGGAATTAGATTATATAAAAAATATGGGTACTCTATTTATGATTGATTTAGTCTACACTATATCTATTAGCGCTTTATTCACTTATCCATTTATATATTTATTGCCTTCGGCACTCGGCACGTGGGAAGATTTATTTTTGAACTGATATTCCATTGGGCGACATCATAAGCACTTGCTTATTTAAAAAGAACATATATAATCCAAGAGTAGTTGCTACTTGTCCGTCCAAAGTGGAATTATCAAACTCAACACTAAAAACAGTCTGCGTAAAATTCTCGCCACTTCCATAAGCGTCAAATAAAATTCCTACACCTTCGACAGTTCCAGTTTCAGTTCCACTTTGGTTTTCTGTCTGTGCTCTTCCCTTAATGCCGTCTTCATAATTATTATAAGCAAGCATAGTTCTTCCAAATGAACCAATTGGATTTGTAGACACTGCTTCTAAATAATTGGCGTCAATCATACAACGCCCTTGAAGAGTTATCCCATTCGGCGCACTTACTACGTTATTCTGCTGAACGTCACTAAATAATCTATATTGATTAGGGTGTAGAATCCCATTCTTACTAAATCTTAATTCTCTTAATTCTCCCATATTAGACAATCTATTACTATTAAAATTTTGGTTTCCTAAATTTGTAGTATTTATAGCATTCATAAATATTGAAGACACCCTACTTAATCCAGGTGTTATTGCTACCACAGAAGCACTGGAATTTAATGTTTGGAATATGGAAGTTATTGAATTAAATTCGAAGTTCTGCTCTCCTTGTAAATATTGCTGGGCGGATTGTCCCCCTAATTCGTATGCGGGGCAAGTCAATATTAAATCACTTAATTTGAATTTCACTTGATTAGCATTAGCGTCAGTTCCAAAACAAGCACTAACCGCTGGTTTCAAGAGCAATTCTATTGTTAGACCACCCGAACCATTAATAGATATATCTAAATCTTTTCCCGAGTTCATTATCCCGCAATATAAAGGTGCTGAAAAATGTTTGCCCTTTGAAACTTCTTGCGGTCTAATATAATTTCTTCCTAAATAGTTATTGACTACGTGTCCCCCTTCGTGTGATAATTCGCAATTTATATCATTTTCTCCGTGATTTCCACTAACTACTGACGGAATAATTCTCGAATAATTAGTTACACGCTCTAAAACACTATTTAATCTCTTACTTGCTATAGTTACGTGTTCTACGCAATTACTAAAATCGCCACTGAATCCGTCCCTAAAATTTCTTCCATTTGCTCCTACTTGCGTTTCAGCAGTTCCCATAGTCCCAGTAAAATAAGTTATTCTCCCATTTATTCTTAATCTACTCAAATCAAGTAAAGTTGGTTTGTCGGTTGAAGACACGTCAAACTTTATAAGTGGAAGTCCAGCACTTGGCGAAAAATCTCCACTTGAAATCGCATTAACGGGATTTAGTTGTAAGAATCTTTTGGTTATATCTCCTAACTGTGGTGAAGGCATATATATTATAATAAAATATAAAAATTATTAAAATAATTAAGAAAAAAATAAATAAATTAAATTATACAAATTAATATCTAACAACAGTTCCCCCAGGTGTTATTTCTAATGTTCTAATATGTGCTACAAAGTTATGGAGCAATTTAAGATTGGAGTTATAAATTGCTGGGTCATAATTCAAATATAAAATAGCACTAACATTCATTAGACTTGTTGAAGTCCCGTATGGACCAAGACTTCTTCCTAACGCCCAGCAACCATTTAGGGAAGCGGGTTTTGTTATAAAATTAAGATTTCTAACTGCTATTCCAGCACTCTGTAATGCCTTTTCTAATTCGTAAATATGAATTCCAGATATATTTGAACCTTGCGACCATGGAGCACTTGCTCTTGTTACACCCCAAGTTGCTTGGTTCGCTGGTTGTCCGTCATTCTCTCTTCTAACATTCACATTTCTATCGGGTTGTAAAATATTATTTATTTGGTAAATATAATTTTCAGCACCTCCATATAATCCAGTAAGTCCGTTTCTTGTGTCTGCTCTATCTACATTCTGCTGGTCGATTGGAACACTTAAAATCGCTTTCACTCTACTTAAATCAGCGGGAATTATTGAAGTTGAATTTGTTATTGAACCACTAATAGCAGTCATATAATCAATATAAGACAGGCAATCAATAGAATATTTGCCTTTCTGTATCGCCTTCGCCATTGCTTGGGCGAACTGCGGTGGCGGAACTACTTTGGGAATCAAAAGTCGGGGATTTTTCCATACATAATTCATTGGACTAACTGGGGGATTTGGTCCAGCGGGTTGTAAAATAAAACCAGCACTTTGAACTGTTAGACCCCCTCCGTCCGCTCCTCCTAATGAATGAATTGCTACATTTGTTCCAGTTATTCCCGTAGCATAAGCAGCACAACTAATAGTAAAGACACCAGCATTAGATTTAATGTTTGTGATTGGAGTTCCCCCAACTGCCGCTGCGTCTAAATTTGTATTTGGTCCGTCGCAAGTAAATCTTACTATTTGCCCTATTCTAAAAGGGCAACAAGACACTATATTATTATTTGGGTCGGGTGATAATTCATTTCCAGTTCCTATTGGTCCCCACTGCGCTGCGTTCGCTGCCGTAACTACAGCGTCTAATGTTGCTCCCCCAGTTACGTCGCAAGGCAGTCCAGCGTCCCCACCTAATCCGTCGGGAATTCCCATAACTTCTACTGCTCTCGCTAATATAAGTTCTACTTCCAAAGGCATTGCCATAAGTGGGAACGCTTTGGGATTTTGGAAAATTCCACCTAAAATTGGAATTTCTACTTGTCTATCTATATTAACAAAACAATTTGGGGTATCTGTGTTATCGGCGGTTGCTTGATTCGGCACGTGATAGACACTATCTTGGATTCTATTAGATTTCATACAACCTTCTAATCTTGTTCTTTTATTCTCTACACCAGCGTCCCAACTCGCACTATGGTGTAATTTAGCATATAAATTATAATTATTCAATTCTTCAAGCACTACACCATTACTTCTTATAGTACAACGCTTAATGAAACATTGTGCTCCAGTGATTCTATCTGGAATATATGGAGCGCATAATGAACCAGGTGTATTATCTAACTTAATTGAAGTTAGAATTCTTGCGTTTTTTAAATTCGCAAAACCTATATTTCTTGGTATATCAAAATATAATTGGGATTCCCCACTAAAATTAGTGCCGTTTCTACACGGAATTATAACTGACTGTACTCCTACTTGAACTGACTCACTTTTGGGTTGAAACATATATATATATAAAATATAAAAAAAATAATCATTTTAATTTTAAAAATAAGAAAAAATCTAACTTCCAATTCCACCCATCGGCGCTCTATAACTTGTCGAATCTAATGGACTTGCCGAAGCAAACGCCATAATAGGTGCTTGGGGCATAGGCGGTGGTTTAGGCATTGATTCTTTTGATTTTTCTACTAAATCACTAATCAAACTTCCTACTGCTGTCCCCGCCATTAACACTTCACCTAATCCAGGTATAGCACTTTCCGCTGCTTCTGTTCCCGCTACTATTCCTAAATTAGTTCCAGCACCTCTTAAATTCCCGCTCGCTGCGTCCTTCAACGCCATTCCTCCTCCCATTAATTCTGCTAATCCTCCACCAGCACCACCTTCGTCAACTGGGTCAACGTTCGCTTTTTCTTGTGGCGCTGTTCTTTGTACTGCTCTTTGTGGAGTTGCTGGTTCAACTGTCTTCTGTTGTTGTGTTTCTAACGTTTCGGGTTCGTTACTGGGTTTGTTTTCTGTAACTCCAGCACTTATTTTATTAGTTGCGTTTAAATCATTCACAGACTTTTGAATTGCTGGATTTGCTGAAGGTGGAACTAATGTGGGAGTTGGAGCAAGTTCGGGTTCAGCAGTCGCACCTTGCTTGATAGGTTCTATGGGTTCGGTTTGCGTTGATATTGGCGGTGCTGCCTTAGCAGTGGTCTTCGCCATTCTTGCTTGTGGAGTGTCTAATGGATTGTATCCACTTCTTCCCCCAGCGTCCACCTTAAAAGCACCTCTTCTATAACTTGGTCTTTGCTGTGGAATTATCGGGTCATTATCGTTTTCTAACATAGTTTTTCCATTCTTTCCTACTCTGTTCCCCATTTGATTTAATCTATCTAAATTGCTACGTTGTTCTATCATAGTTGCTTGTTGTTTCGACATAGTTGGTTTTATGCTTAAATCTGTTGCGTCCGCTGCGTCCCTTGCGGTTGTTCCCGCCCACCTTACTAATGGTGGTGCTTTTTCCGTTCCAGACATATCGGGGTCATAGTCACCTCCCGATTTTTGTGACGCTCTATATGCTCTGCCTCTTTCAGTTTGCGATTTTTCCATTAAGTCCTTTTCTCTTGCGTCTGCTGCTGACTGACTATCTCGTCCTCCTATATCTTTTATATCTACTGTCGCTCCACCTTCGTCTGCTGCTCGTCTTAACATTCCAGGTCTACTCGGGTCATAAGTATATTTGCTTCCCTCGCCAAGTCCAGCACCTTTTAATCCCATTTTGGGAGTATCAGTTTGCGCTCCACTTGTAACCATTTTGGGAGCAGTAGTTCCACTTGCTACTCCCGAACTTGCCGTTGCTGGTGGTAGAGCGTCACCTTTTCCAGTGAATTGTGCGTATTGTGCGTCCGTCATATTTCCTTGTCCTTGTGGTGTCGTTCTTAATGGATTGAATGGTGTACTCACGTTTTGTGCTGTGGGAACGTCGGGTGTGGTATCGAATGTTGGAAAACTTACGTCACCCGCTCTTGAAAGTCCAACGTCACCTTTTTCGTCTATATCTTGCTGTGTATATGTCTCTTCATTTATATTCGATTCTGGTTTCGCTGGATTTGTATTTAATTGTGTCTTTCCACTTGGAGTATTAGTTCTTGCGGAAGTATTGCTTTCTGCGGTAGTAGTTCCCGCTTTCATATTTTTATATTTGTTATATGCTGAATAACCCATATGACCTAACATTAATGCCGATTCAGCACTACTTTCTCCTATCATTCCATTTAGAGCGTGGACTCCTTGTTTATATATTTCTTTATTTGTTTCTTCATTCATTAGTCCACTATAATGGTTACTCGCCACTGTACTTGCTATATTGGAAGCAGAATTTCCATATTCTTGTCCTTGCGACGCCAAAGAATTTAAATATTGATTCATATATATTTAATTATATTTTTTTTTTCCTTTCCGTATTTTAGTATTTTCATTTGTTTTGTCCTTTCGGGACTCGGCACGTGTTGTGTTATCATTTATAGTATCAGCATTAGGGGGTGCTTCACTCCAAGCGCTTCCGTCGTCATTATATTTCGCCCATAATAATTCGGGTTTTGCTCTATCTGCTCCGTGTGCGTATAATCTTAAATTTCTAAAATCACAGACAAGACAACCATATTTAATGCTGGTTGCCGAAGTATAATGTTCTGCGAAATTCTGCTCCCCCCCAAAAAAACTATGGAATTCTTCTATTTGTTTATATTCCTTATGACTTGGTATATAATAGACTACACTAACAGTGGTATTTGCTCTTAATCCACTTGGTATTCCCTTTAATCTTTGTAGTGAAAATATTGCTACTGTTTGTATATGTCTAATTGTTGCTGTAACCTTACTAATAAAATCTCTATGACTTTTAAATTGGTCCAAGCAATCGTCTAACAAAATCAATGATAATCCCCTATCTTCTTTTGGAGTTGAAAGAATATTTTGGTATATTCCTTTCATTAGTTCTTCACTATATTCTGTTTCTATAAAATCCATAGCGTCTTTTAAATAACAACTACTTAAATCGTGGTTTATGGTTGGGGAAATACAATATGTCGCTCCGTCAAAACAATCTTTAAAACACTCTTCACTCAAAATTAAATTATTTAAATAAATGCTTTTACCACTCCCAGGTGGACCTAATATAATAATATTTCCTCCACCTTTATTAACACACTCGTCGTATGGAGCGGGTAGTTGTTTCGGCATTTTTATAAAATCTTCTTGCTTCTTTATTGGATAGATTCTAAATTGATTTGGATTGTTTTTTGCTATCTTCTTCTTTTTCACAGTTTCCATTATATATTATATATATTTTTTTTTTAATCACTATCAGTAAGTCCAAACATAGAAAAATATGGATTGGTTGGTTTTTTAGGTTTTTCCCTTCGGGACTCGGCACGTGTCTCTTTTTCTACTGGTATATATCTTTGCGGTGGGGGCATAGCGGGGACATAATAACCTTGGGGCGGTGGCGGGACGTGTTCTCTTTCTCTTTTTTTCTGTTGTCTTTTATCAAAATAAGTTTCCATAGTTCTATTCATTAAAGTTACTAATCTTTCTTCGTCCCAGTCCGCTTTCTCTTTCTTCTCTACTTCTTCTTCTGCGTGTGCCATAATAAGAGCGTCTTCTTCTAATTTCTTTTGCTTCCTCTTTCTAATATGGGCGGTCTTCTCTAATTTTAATATTGCGTTTTCTTTTTCTTTTGCTAATTTTAATGCTCTTCGTTTAATTAGTCCCTTTTCCCTTGCTTTCGCTAATGACGCTAATTGTGCCTCGCTCAACTGCCTTTTCTTCTTTTTTGGTTTTATCTCCGTTTCAAATATCGTTTCCATATCTAAATCAGTGTTAGGTGGTTCTGCTTCTACTGGTCTATCTTCTTCTTCTTCTTCAACTGCTAATTCTACGTGCTCTTCTTCTTGTTCGTCGTCACTATTTATTTCTGCTAATTGCTCTTCGGTTGGAAATCCACTAACGTTACTCATATTTATATAAGTTACTAAAAGATTTTTTTCTATAATTCTATATTTTTTTAATCTTCGCTACGCGCTCGTTCCGTGTCAGCAAAAATTCTCATTCTCATTTCTTTAATTGCTTCATTTAGTTCCATGGGTTTATCACTTAAAAATTTCTTTCCATTATCAAATAGTTTCTTATCTTCTCTTCCTACTTTATAACCATTATAGACGGCACAGACTTCATATGGACTGATACAAGACACTATATAATTTTCTGGTATTCCTAATTCGTCTAATTCTACTTCTACATAATTTTCGGGATTTATATATCTTCCTTCAATCATAGTTACAAATTTTCTCTTCATATATTATTCACCAGTTTATTTTTCTGCTCCAATAATTCGCACTATTCTTATCATTTTTAGTAAGTTTGCCTTCTTTATTTTTTATTCCACCGCTTCTTGCTAAATAACTTTTCTTCTGTGCTTCACTTGCTCCACTTTTAAAATCGGTCATAGAAGAATCGCCAAAATGTATAAGACGTTTGCTTCCGTTCTTCATAACATAGACCATTCCTTTCTTTCCCTTTTTATCGCTTTTCTGTGGTTTGTATAGCGGTTTATTGGTTCTAAAATCACTCATATATATTAAAAACTATATATTAATTGAAAATTATTGAATCGGGGGCGTTTTTTAATTTTAGGGCGCTTTTTTTACGTTTAAAACCTCCATTTAAATATTTTTCAAAAATATAGAATAGTTCGCTAAAAAAGCGCCCTAAATTAGAAAACGCCCTAAATTGCTGAAATGAAGAAATGAATAGATTGACTTAATTTAGATTATATTAATCTTCTTCGTCGTCGTTGTCGTTACTCTGCCTCTTATAACCCCATAAAACGTTTCTATGTTCTTTATTATTCTCTTTTTTATCTTTATATCTTTCTATAAAAAACCTTCCATACTGGGGGTGGTTTCTAAAAAACTTAATAAATTTATTTCTCCCTATTCCAATATTTAGGTCGCGCTTTGTATCTCTATATAAATCCCCTATTTTAATAAAATCTTCTTCATTATTCGTCATAGTATAATTATCCATAAAATATTCAGCAGTATCATTATCTCCTATATATCTCTTATTTTCTTCCATAATATTCTGTGTAAGTTCAAATGGTTTATCCTTATATTCTCTAATCCATTCTAAAATCATTTCAAACATGGTTCCTTTATATTCTTTTCTAAATTCTTCTGTAAGAAAATATGGATTTGCTATAAAAACATTTTCTCTCATATCTTCAGCAATTTCGTCGTATTTCTGTTGATTTACAAACATAGACCTCGCTTCAATAACTACTAATCTATTAAAAACAGCAGTGTCGGGGTTGTCTATATCGGGCATTTCATTACAACTCATAACAATCAATCCATTATTAACAAAATCGGTGGTTTCGTCAGCGTACAAACTTCTAAAACTAATTTGGTCGCCACCCGTTATCTGTTTCAAACTGGAAGCATTTATCTTTTTAGACACACTCGGTTCTTGAATAACACTAACTTTTCTTTTTATTAAATTAAATAAATCTATTCTTGGTTTAATAGTTCCTATTGGTTCTGTAAGGCATTCTATATCGGCATAACCAGCATAGTCCCCTATCGCCTCTAAAATAAGTGGTATAAAACTACTTTTTCCATTATTCCCTCTCCCCTTTATAAATAATATATATTTTTGGTGGTTTCCCATAACGGCGTGACTTATCATATATTTAAAAACTTCAAAATCTTCTTTGTTTGGAAATATTTTATCGAAATAATTTTGTATAAAATCTTTTTTTGTACTCCCCGTGCCGAGTCCCGAAGGGAAAACTCTCTCACAAAAATCGTAACGTGTAGTCTTTAAATTTAAATTATTTTTATCCTTCTCGTAACAAAAACTCATTTTATCAAAATCATAATATCCATTACTAAAACATAAATTAGTATTATTGTCGAACGTTGTATAATTAACTTCTTCACAGTTCATTTGAAAAAACTCATAAGTAAGTTTAATTTTTCCACTAACAATAGTATTATATCTATTTAATAATTTTCTGTCTATTTTTCCGTCGTCCAAAACAAAATGGTCTTTTAATCCCTTATCCAAATAATTTTCCACATAATTATTAAAATCTTTAATGGAAGATTCCCTCCACTTATTTTCATTTTTAGAAAAACAAAATGGAACATATTTTTTTTTTTGTTTAATCAAAAGAAAATAATCCCCAAAATAATAATGTCCTTGCTTCGCTATGAATCTTTCTGTTAGAAATTCCCCTTCAAATTTATTTTTCATATAAATAGATTTAATTATGCTTTCGTCCACATTTCTTTTTGCTAAATTAACAATATATCCAGCATTTATATTACAGTCTATTCCATTCCATAACTTTTCACATTCTTCGTCGCTTGTATATTTAGAGTTCTGCCTACTAATTGCTAAAAATAAATTTAAATTAAAGTAAGTTTTACAAAACGTTCCTAAATTTCTCCATTCTCTATATCCCCATACTTCTATGGGTATCGCTTCTAATAAGTCCAAAAATAATCCATTATTTATATCCTTATTCTGTTTAACATATTTATTAACAATATCCTTATTATCCTTTAATCTCTTTCCCTTCGGGACTCGGCACGTGTTAGCACTACGTTTTACAGCGGGCGGACACGTGCCGAGTGCCGAAGGCATAACTACTTCTATAACGGTGTCGTCTTGAAAAACATTATTAGGGCAACTATTAGAGTGAGTCTTTGTTTCCCATTTCATAAGTCGCATATCTTTAACATTATATTCTACTACTGGGTATAATTTATTGTGGTTGTATATCGAAGTATCCAAAGTAGTCATATCTATATTATTATCCAAGCAAAAAGTTTCAGCATATTGTTTCGCACATTCAGCATTTTTAAATATCATATCTGTATATATCCGTTTACTATATTTTCCACCGTCACCGTCTTCTCTATTTGCTATGGCGACCACACTCGTTCCCATAAGATTTATAATGTTTTGATAAATTTTATCCGCTATTTCCCAATCTCCCTTATCTTTTAATCTATAATCAAAATCAATATGAAAGTTCATTTTTTTATTTCCGTCCAATAACCACCATAAATTATAATTCTTGCTTTTAATAATCCAATTTTCTCCTTCCACCAAAGTATCAAATGAATATATTGCCTTCCAGTCTTTATTTCCTATATGAGTTTCTAACAGCAAAAATTTATCTTTATTTTCATTTCTAATATTAAGTATTTCACCCGCTTTGTATTCATAATATTTCATTTTTAATAACTATGTTATTATATGTTTAAGTATATTTAATAATCCACAAAAATAAAAGTCGATTTTTTTTAAAATAAAAAATATGTTATATAAATAAGTATGGTTGAAGTATTTTCTTTTTGGTATGGGAATCCATTAAAAGATATAGAAATATTAAGTATAAAATCATTTCAAAACCACGGACACGGATTCGTGTTATATGTTTATGATATGGATATGGAAGTTCCCGAAGGTGTAATAAAAAAAAATGCTAATGATATAATAGACCATAGTGATATATTCGAATATAGTGGGTCGTTCGCCACTTTTAGTGATTTATTTAGATATAAAGTTTTATATGAATATGGGGGGTTATGGGTAGATTTAGATATGGTATGTATAAAACCATTAATTATTGATAGTGATTTTTATTTCGCAAGTGAGCGGACTATTCAAAAAGGTCCATATAGGCATAGAACAAAAGAAGAAGTTGCTACTAATGCGATATTAAAAGCACCACCTAAAAGTGAATTTTATAAAGAATTATTTGAAAAATGTTGGAATATTCGCCATAAAATTCCAAAGTTACATGGTAGAAAATCTAAAATTATTTTTCTTCATTATTTAAAATTACAAATTGAAGATTGGGGAATGGATAATTATGTTTCGACAAGTTTTAAGCATTGTCCCATAGATTTTTGGAATGTGAAAGAAATATTTATAGACACTTTATCATTCCCTTCTAAATATGGAACAAGTGCCTACACCCGTGAAGAAATATTAAATAATTGTGTAACTATTCATTTATATAGGTCAATCATTAGAAAGCGCAATATAGACATTAACGCTTCCAAAGTATCATTATTTTCGTGGTTGAAGAATCTACACGGAATTTAACATTTCATTAATATTTTTTAATGCTAACTTTTTATTTTTTATTTTAGCGTATTGCTCTTTATTCCACCTTGCTCTCTTCTCCTTGTATTCAGCAGTATCTTTAACCTTATCATAGTATCTCTTCGAACACTGGCGGTTTTGTTCTTGGATTTTAAGAGCAAAATCTACTAAATCTGTATATTTTTTTAAATCTTCAATGGAGCACAAAGTCATAACTTTATTATATTTAATGTGGTCTTAAATCTTTAAATCGTTTAATCAAAATGAACTACAATCCCATTTCCAATTTCCCTCCATTCTTCCAGTGTTTTCCCTTCTATAAGTGGGTCATAATCGTATTTAACATAACAAATTTTATCAAAATTTTTAATATCTTTAATCATAATTTTCCAGCAATGTATATGGTATGCCCTATTTAACCAATCACTATTAACACTTAATTTTCTTAAATATTTATTACATATCAAACATTTTTTTTTACTGTATCCCATTAAAATATATATATATAATAATGGAAGAACCTAATTCTAATGAATATTTAGATATGGCGAACCACGCAAAAGAGTTAGTAGAAAAAGCAGAAGAAAAAATGTATGTGTATAAAAAACAAAATATAGAATTAAAAAAAGAAATATTATCTATATATGGCGTAGTCCGCATTTTAGACCAACTAATAGACGTAAGTGATATTCCAGCAGAAATAATATTATTAAGTGAAACATTAAGGGGATATATTAGCGAGTATGTAGATATTAATATCTTATAATATATTATAATATGTTTAAAAATTCAACTGGCGATATTGCCCTATATTTCGAATTAAAAAAGCGTGAAGAAAAACTAAAAAAAAGAAGGGAATATAATAAAGAATATTATAAAACATATCAATATCCCGATTTAGAAGCACGCAGAAAATATGAAAAAAATTATTATCAAGAAAAATGTTTAAAAAAAAATCCAAATTATATAAAAAGACCATATAATTATGTTGGTATGGAAAAGGGGGATAAAATAATTAAAATGAAGAAAGAAGACAAGGTTATTATAGTGAATTTTAACTAACTTCGTGCCAACCCATTTTATTTAAGTCGGTAGTTCTAATAATATAGTTTGAAATATCCTTTCCATATTTATCACTAATAATTCTTAATTCCAAACCAATAATATTATGGGAGTATGGTTTAATATCAACCCATACTATTTCTTCCATAATTTTACAATAATGTTTGAAATAGAACCCACCGTCGGTTTCCATAATCTCTGCGATTTTCGCTTCAACTTGGTCTTTAACTTCCTCAGCATTAATCCCCAAAGTCGAAGCAAACTCGTCGTCACAGCACTTATC
>TARA_R110002126_G_scaffold92186_2_pt1 | contig 19199 bp, 25 predicted proteins | sample TARA_R110002126 | Tara Oceans TARA_R110002126 (sample SAMEA4397536) | marine metagenome | biome: Polar Biome; feature: [DCM] deep chlorophyll maximum layer (ENVO:01000326); material: water (ENVO:00002006), including particulate matter (ENVO:01000060) such as... | depth 30 m
TCAGGAGTAGGAACTGGTGTTGCTGGTGTTGGTGCGGGTGCTGCTGGTGCTGCTCCGCCTTCTACCATTTCTTCGCGTTTAACGAATTGTTGTGTTAACCATCTCATTGTGGTTGTTGTCCTTCTGCTTGTGCAACTGCACCTGCTTCCATACCTGCGGCTTGCGCGTTAGCTTCCATACGAGCCTTCTGTTCCTTCTCAACTGTCTTTTCATCTTTCAAGAACTTCTCGTAGTCAACGCCATGACTTGAACCAAGTACAGCGATTAGTTTACCAAAATCTACACGTATCATAACTTGTTCTGGTAACTCTGCCATTTGTGCAAAGTCCTGAAAGAAGTATCTAATACGGTCTAGTTCGCTACTACGTGAAAGTGATTCTAAACCTGTTACTATAACGGGTTCGATATTTTTAAAGATAGGATTCAGTTTGGCTAGAAGTCGTTTGGCTAGTGGTAGCTGTAACTCTGTTGCTAAATTTGAATATACACCTCCGAGTGACGCTTCAAGCTCTTGGGCTTGCATACGAATCTCTTCGGCTGTTACGCGTTCTGCGTCTCGTGTCACACTGGCAGTAAGCAAGAATGCTCTACCTATACGACGTTCGACAGCACTGAACTGTTCGGTTAAGAATGCGGAAGCGTTGCTGACCTGTGGTGCATGAACGAATATATCTTCTTCTCTACCATGTACATAAGCACCTGATTTAGATTCCGTCAATTCTCTCACATCGGTCATACCTGCTGGGTTGACTAAGTTCTTAACATCGGTAGCTAGAACAGTGAAGTCTAGTATTGCCTCTGCTAATGTACTCATTGTCCAGAAATCACCTGCGTAATTCTCGACTAACCCTGTACCGTAATCTTTGTTGCGAGCTAAGTTCCACGTTAATGGAATATGCTCTAAGTCATCTTCGTCAACATGTCCTACTTGGTCTTGTGCGTAAGCTATATCTTCTAACTCTTGCCAGACAAGGAACTTGCCTTCTGATACTCTCAGAATACACGTATATAATGATACATCTGCTTCATGGTCATAACCTTGTTCCATCGCTGTTGCGTGAAGGTGGTCTGGTAGCCCTGAAACTGATTTTGTATCTCGTAGAATGATTTTAATTGTACCACCGTCTACGCCACGTTTGATGACATAATCGCGTAGGCTGTATACTTGCATCTTCTTACCTTTCGGCATGTAGAGTAAGCTGTTACCTGTAACGATTAGTTGTTGCACTACTTGAGTCATCGCGACTCTAGCGTTTACTTTATCAAGTTCCTTCATTGCATTTCTTTCTGCCTTCGCTAAAGCGGCATCAATCTTTGCACCTTGTAAACCTGACGCTTCCGTTATCTCTGCACGTTGATTTTCATCAAGTTGCATGCGGAAGAATGGTCGAGATGGTTGAAACAAAGCTAACATTATTTTGTTTGCTAGGTTCGTTACTGCTTGCGCTCCTACCGATTGGTAGTCGTTCTGCATTTCATCTGATTCCATTAATGGGTCATCTGGGAATATGTTAGGTAGCGTCCACCCTGCATATCTTTCACATCGTTCTAAAGTATCTTCACGAGCTGCATCGCTCTTTTGAAACTCTACTTTTAATGCGAACCCATCGCCCATGTATTTATTTTGTATTTCTTTAGGTGTCATTCGCTTGCCTCTATTCTGTCGAGTTCTGCGTAGTCACTAACTATATGTTTTGCTCTCACTTCTACATCCGTCTTAACGTCTGTAGCTAAGAAGCTAGTCCACCATGTATCTTCTAATACGAACCCTGCACGTTTAACACCTGCTGGACTTGAAAAGGTTTGAGGTCGTTCCGTAGCGTCAATGATGCGTGTACCTGCCTCTGTTACAATACGAATTTTACCTTTTGATACTACGTGTAGCCATTCATCTTTGTGTATTGCACCTACTAATGCAGTGCCAGCCTTAATGAATATCTGTCTAGCGTACACACCACCAGCGTAGAACTCGTCAAGTGGTACTTCTTGTTCTATTAAAGAACCGTCTTGTATCCCTTGCTTCATTCCTACTTCTAGTGTGGTGAGCTTTTCACGTATGTTAGTTGATAAGGAGAACCCGTTTGTTAATGTAACATCAGTGTCCATTTACATCTCCTAAATACTTACGTTAGCCTTTCCCTGACTCCGAACATCGTCGTCTATGGAACTATCTATACTAAGATTTATATTACCCATACTGCCAACACCTTCGCCTTCTGTGTCTGCAAATTGCTGTGCTTCTAAAGCGGCTGCTTGGTCTTTCTTAAACTGCTCTTTTGCATCTTGCCTAGCATCTATGGCTTGTACATTCTGTACTACTGCTAATCCTACGATTGCCGCTGCTACAAAACTCATAGTGTATCCTCTATTTGGTATCATCTACCATGTTGCGTTCGATATAACTCATAACGTCTTCCATGCCTTCCTTCCGTTGCACAACCTCAATAGGGTCTAGAACTTTAGGTCGTTGGTATGGAAACGTTAATCGCAGCTTTTTGAATGCTGCTAAACTCATACCTTTCGTTGTATTAAATGCCATGTGTTTATATCCACAGGGTAGCCTCTATCCGAAGAAGTACCCTGCCTCCTTTATGTCTTCTATATTATATGCACCTGTCTCGGGTATTGTAGTAAGGTCTGCACCTACTTGTACACCCCAATCCCGTAAGGGGTCGTGTTTGGTATATAGGTTATAGAAAGACGTTCTAATTGCTTTGAATAATACTTCCGTATTACCTGCATGTGTTCCAAAGTCATCGTGAATCATTGCATAACATCTAAAGTCTGTACTGTTAATCGTCATGACCATGTGTGTCGAGTCAATTGAATGAACAAAATTAGGTGCGATACCACTCTTCTGATGCGCTCTTTTAGGTTCTCCATCCCAATCGAAGTCAGCTACTTTTAACTGTAATCTAACACCACCACATAAGCGTGTTGAAACAACTAATGTATCAACCTGTTTATAAAATTGGTATACAGGGAATCCAATAGGCGTTAACCATTTACAATAGTCACCTCCTACATTCTTCTTCAACCAATCCATAGCACCTCTCGCTGCTACAACTGTGTTACCTATAGCTTCCCATAAGTAAGGTGTTAAGTACTTAGCGTATACCCACTGATGCTTAACATCTAAATCGAAGTCGGACCAATAATCTTGCGCCCATTCCAATACGTAGTCTCTCGCTGATGTTTGAGTCGCTCCGTAAGGTAATGTCATAACAGGACGTTTAGCTAGTTTACGAGTTAGACCAACCTGTAACCACTTTCGGGCTATAGGGTCATCAATCGTTGCTAAGAATCTAGAACATCTGTCTGCTACTTCTTGATAGATATCTTCGGGTGTTTCACTGTTCATAAGGTTCGTAGCTTTAGCACCTACTTCATCACGAAGCATAGCACTGAAATGCTGTAACCCATTACAACTACCGTCTAAGCCAACTGGAATACTAGATAGTGCGTTAGTATTTCTACCAAAGTCACTGTCTGCCCAATCGAAACAGAATGCTAGGAACTGGTATGGTTTGTCTGCGTTTCCCCACCAAGCTCTCGCCTCAATTGGGTCATTGACTGTCTGCCGTATATGTTCCTCGTGGTCTTTAATCCATGTAACTCTATCATTGTACGATAGCTTGTCTTCTCCGTAGACGTTGGCTCCTTGTATGGCAAGCCACTTAACTCCACTAGTACCAAGTCTTTCGCCTCTTGCGAAGTGAATGACTCCTTTGGCAGCATCCGCACCCTGTGGACTAAGTCCTGTCGTAGCGCAGTAAATTCTACCTCGAAAATCACAATTGTATACGTAATAAAACTCTTCCCATTCACGTAGTTCTTGAGCCGTTTTATAAGATTGCATAAATGCTGATATAGCTGCATGTCTTTCTTTCTCCTTACCATACGCGCGTTTAGCTCTGACCTTCCAATCCTGTATTTCTGCCTTCTGTGCATCTGTTAAAGTTTCTTTTGGAAGCTCTGTTAGATGCTCAGGGAATGGTGGTATTTGAACCTTCTGGTTGCTAGGTAAACCTATTCCTAAGTTATTGATATATATGTCTTGTTGGACTGCTAACACTCGTTCGTTAACTTTCCAAGGTGTTCGTTGCATAGAGTTTAAAGCTTGTCGATGTTGCTTAGGGTCTTTACCCTTCAACCAATTACGATGCTCTCTAGACTTTGTTTTAATCAATGGTAATCTACTAGCCATTTCTGGTGTATGATACCCACCTGTACCTTCACTTGTCCAAGGACGCGGTGGTATCTTACAAGGTAATGTCATAGGGTCTAACAAAGCTTTCGCATTCTCAAACTCTTGTACCCATTGCTCGTACTCAGGTGTGGTAAACAGCTTATATACTGTCTTACTAAATTGCTTTACTTTACGCTTAACTACGATGTCACCAAATACAGCTAATACACTATCAAGAACTCGTAGTCCTAAATGTGCTTGTACTTCTGGTGCAAAGTTATTCCATTCTAAATCATCGAATCTGTTGAACATTGTCATGTATACGTTATGCTTGTGCATGTAATCGCCTACATTCTGTTCCTTCAAAGACTTCTCGACTGTATGGTAGTATGCAGGGTACTGTATTTGAAATAACCTACATTTTAAATCTGTTTCTACTTTACCACCTATCATTAAGGCGGTCTTCATCAACGTGTTACGCTTCTCTTTTTGACAAGACTGTAACATGGTTTGTACACCCATGAAGGCTATTCTGTAAAAGTCATCCTCTGTTGGTGTAACTTGACGGAGTATCTTAACATACTTAGCATTCGCACCACGGACTACTGATGTGGTTACAGCTTTCAGATGTTCAGCTACTTCATGTAGTCTATCTTTAAGCAAATAACGCGCTCCATCGCATTGGTCTGCTTCGCCTGAACTACGCAGACGTTGTTGATTTTCATTGTAACGATTTACGCCACGTTGGGATAGTTCCTTCTCCCATGCTATCTGGTCTGCTAAGTTCATTGTTATACCTTCTTGGCTTTCGCTCTTGTTCGACGAGCTTTAGCATTCTTTGCTAATCGCTTCTCGTCTTCGTTTTTGTGGCTGTGCATTATTAACGGATACTGAATCTTCTTGTGTAGCGTTAGGTACGCAGCTAGACCTACCACGTAATCGGTAGGGTGTACACCTTTATGTCCCATTTGAGCTTTAGACTTTATTCGTCCCTCAGCTCCATTGCAACTATTGTGTAACGCCCCTCTAATAAATCCCGACGTGTGGCAGTGGTCTAGCACTGCGTAATCTTTTGCTGTGAATGGCTTCTTACAAATGCCACACACATTACCTTGCTTCTTCACTAACTGTTTTAATACACCTGCCGTTTCACTTGATTTAAGTTTACGGACAGTCATTTTGTCTTTCCTTTATGATACGCATAACTTCTACGGCTACCATGTAGATTGCTCCTACCATTAACCTTTCCTTACGAATTCGTTATTGATCAACCAAAATACATGTTCATAGTCATCATGGACGTACGCATGTAGTCTGAAATCCCAATACCAGCCCTCACTTTCTAGACTCGTTGTAGTTAACGACATATCCATTAGTCTATCTCAGTCTTATCATGTCGTACCCATTTGAATCGTCCCTCACGTAAAGAACCATTAGGTAGAACTTGCATTGCATGTATCTCTACTACAGCACCTTTTATAAGATTGAAGTCGTTATACCATAAGTCACGTTCATCATCAGACATACCTGAAACAGAGTGTTGTGTTCCGTCAGCTTGCTCGACAATAAGCTTACCCAAAGTATGAGCATACTTGCCTTGACCTTGTTCATAACCTACTACCTTCATTTCTAGTTGTACTTCACATTTGACTTTGATAATGTCTTTGTTCTTCTTACCTTGTGAGTAAGGAGCATCAACACGTTTACCAATAGCACCTTCTTTAGATAGTCCTGTACCTACACGCGCCCATACCTTCTCGGCTACCTGTTGTACTAAGTTGTGTCCACCTGTCGCGTATATCGTTGCTAACTTGACGCGAGGATGATTTAACATTTTTACGTACTTCATAGCGTAAGTATAACGCTCAATAAATGGCATATCTTCTTGACCCTGTACCACAAAGTCATGAACCATTATGTAAGCTTGTTCAGCCTGACACGGCCATTTAGAGCGATTTAAAGTACCATTCAAATCTTTAAACTCTGGCTGACCCTCGACCATAATTTCAAATATTACAGTACCAACCTCAGCCACATTTGCAGCATCTTCACAACTTGCCATAGATGCACTAAACGAGGTCATAGAAGGGATAAAACGCTTATTGCGACTCGTTATCAAGGGAGCTGTTTCAGCGCCTATATTAACCGTTTTAAAGCCATACCATCCATCATACTTTTCAAATACTGCGAATGTGTCTTGTGCTATCTTTGTACGTTTCTTTTCTAGCTCTAAGTATAAGTGTAAAGCCTTCTGTGGGTTAAATACGTCCAAGTCCTTCTCCCCAAAAACCCATAGCTTTAAGTACTAGCTTTTGATTCCATACTGGTTCGCCACATGCTGTCAAGTACTTACGTAATCGACGTTTGTTTGTTCTTTTACAATCAGTCCCGTATACAACATGAGTTGTTACTGAGCCATTGCCTTCGTTTGGGTCGTTCACTTCAATGAAGAAGCGAGTTCCTGTATATTGTTCCATTATTTTGCCTCGTTGTTGGCTTTCACCAATGCTAAGTATTCACGTAGTCTAGTCTTCTGTGCTTCTGAGAACACAAAGGGTGCATACTTCGCTTTAGAACCTACTTCGTTCAAGTAGTCTAGTACATCTGTTAATTTTGATGTACGTCTAATCCATAATAAGAATGCTTGTTCTACAAACATCTCTATCCATTTGGGTCCCCAGTACTGCATGTAAGTATCTGCGACAAGCATCATAGCGTCGCACTCGTCGTTCGCATTTTCAAGAATTCCTACAGCTTTGGCTTCTCCACAACTACCATTACCTGCTTTACGTTTACCGTTCTTCAATGGAAAGAATATATCTAAAGTGGTGTTAGAAATCTTAGGTAATCCTGGAATGTTATCTACTGTGTCACCCATAATCATTTGATGCCAGAACCAACTGGTTCCTTCACCAACTAACTTAGGTTTAACGTTACCTACTTCACGGTATTCTGTATGACCAAAACCATCTACTAAGTAGAACTTGCCTGCGTCATTCATGTGCCAACCATCTGTGAACCATAGGTCTTTATCGCCTGAGTCCATTACTGATGATTCTATACCATGAGCTTCTATTTGTTTAATTTGATACATGCGTAAGTTATCATCAGCTTCTATTAGATGACTAACTACGGCTTTATAACGTGCACTACATTTACTTGCTAGTGTCGCTCGAATTTGTTCAACGCGATAAGCTAACTCAGGGTTAGATTTCTTATTACGTTTCTCTTGGTAAGCTTCTACTGTCGCCATTTCTTTGCGTCCAGATTTAAGTCCTACTGTTAAGTGCATGTTTACAAAAGCTGCACCTGCTTGTCTTCGTCTTGCATTTACTATACTGAGTACGCGTGTAACGCACTGTTCGATAGTTTCGTCCATGTTTGCCGCTACTCGGTAACATGCAAAATCAGTATCATGTTGGAGTACACGATTTGCTATAATCGCGCGCTCCAAGGAATCTGATATACTTGCTGTTTTACCCATTGCGGCAAAGTCCATATGTCTACGTGTTAACTTTGCCATTGTGGTTCCTACATACTAATTGGGTTGTCTGACTCTGCTGAATCAGATAAGTCAATTGAAACATCACCACCTATATCATCTAGGTCAACGTGTTGTTGTGTTAGTGCTTGACAAGTACTACCTTCCCAATCTAAGTTAGAAATGATACGTTCTTGTACCCAGTTCTTTGATACTGTAATCTTCTCGCCTTTATTCTTAGGGTCGTCAATTTCTTTAGTACCAGCCATGTACAAGCTATCCCACATTGCAATGTAAGTAGCATCATCGAAGCTTTCGTTTTCCCACATGAAACCTTGCATTTCATTGTAAACTTCTGGTACTGGAACAGTAACCATATCGCCTGTAATTGGGTCTTCTTGTAACGGAGACTTGAAGCTATATGCACCTGATTGGTCTAAGTTAGCGTACTTAGGCTTATTGCCTTTGTCGTCTTCTTTACCTTCATTGTGGAATACTTCACCTAGTAACGGCTTGCCCATCATTTCGAAGAATGAGGTATGACCACCACCTAATGCTTTGTTCATCATGTTGAATACTTTCTTGTACCCTGATGCGGCTGTTTTGCCTTTGTTCATAGTCAATACGAACTTCTGTGGAACTTTGTTACCTTCAATTTCAATCAAGTGACGTTTGTGACTTAATTCAAATGTTAACCTAACTTTAAATGAGTTTGAGTGTGACGGGTTACGAGGTGCATGTTTACCTAGCTCGATGTATCCGATTAATCGTAAGAATGCTAAACCTTCTTTTGGTAGCTCACGTTCGAATGAAACGCTCTTGGTTAAATCTTCTGATTGTGCGCCTGTTTTACCTAGTTTACTAAAATCTAATGCTGACATAATGTTCTCTTGTTTGTTTAAAAGTGAATGACCTTCATATCGAATAAGTCATGACCCATCTCCGTCTCTGCTGGAAAGGGTACTGTAATGTTTAATGTATCAGGGAATGCTTTGTTGAACACCTCTGGTACGGTTTCTAATATTCTTTGTACTTCTTCTGCTACGGGTAGCATTAGTTCTTCGCTCTTGCCGTCTAGTAATAAACAATCATGTACTGTGTTTACTAATAAAACGTCACCATTGAAGTAGTCGTTTTCTAAGAAGTAACGCCATACCTTGCCTAGCATGGTCTGCATTATCTCCCCACCTAATCCTTGCATCGGATAGTTCTTACGCTCAGTTGGACTGAACCCAGTAAACTTACCTTTCTTGTGCATGAACTCTGGTGTTATGTTTTCTCTCCATACGTATCGAGTACCTGTAGGGCTATCCCAATGTGATTCGTATAAGTTGAATGCTAGTCCATTATGAAATAACTTTCTATCTTCCACTCTTGTACGATTCTCTAAGATGTGCTTCTCTAACCTTTGGTCAAATTTAAGTACATCAGGGTACAGCACATTCTCGGCTGCTATTAAAGCTTCTACATCGTTCTTAGACATGCCAGTAGATTCTACGATAGTGTTCACCCCTGCACCATAGGCACGTTGGAATGAGAATATCTTGGCTTTGGTACGCTTATCAACCCATTCAGGTATCTCGTCGCCCTTACACCATCTAAGTACATCTTCGTATTTCAATCCTTCCTTCGTAGCTAAACGCTTACAATGGAAGTCTACTCTGTCACGTAAATCCTGACAAAGTTGTTTATCTTCTGTTAGTACACCTTGTATTACAACTTCGAGTTGGCTGTAATCAATTTCTGCCATTCGCCCAGCATCGCCAAACCTGCTCGTAAACACTTGTTTGATTTTACTAGTGCCCGCCCTAGGGATATTCTGCATGTTAGGGTCGCTTGCAGACATTCTGCTTGTGACTGTCTTAACATGGTGTAGTGTATGGTGTATAATTCCCTCTCCGTTAACCAAGGTGAGCATACCCTTCTTGACTCCCTTCTTGTCGATTGCCCAGTAGTATGTTGTAAGGTCTTTGGATAAAGATGTTTGTTTAGCGAGAGCATCAGTAAAAGGCACTTTACGCTTGGCAAGTTCCTCAATGACATCAGCACCAACGCTATATAATGGTTCGTCGTTAGCATCTGTCTTAGCTCCCTTCCATTTAGGTTTAGGTTTTGTGAATCCTTCAAATTTAAAGAAGAAGTCGGTTATAGCGCCCTTACGTTTTGTATGGTCGTCTACTTGTACGTTCTTTGTTTTAGGTTGTCCTACTTTCTGACCACCTTTAAATGTATCTTGTACTAGATAGAAGGTATTGCCTTTCCGTATGACACGTCCTGCTGTACACGATACACATTCTTTAACAAACACTGCTCCTGCAAGTTTACACTCGTCAGGGTTAACAGGCTCGCCTCCGAACAAGGGAAATGCAACAGTTTTCTGTGCGTATGCTTCTGGTTCGTGTGCTTTCCATTTTTCATACTTTGCTGTTCCACCAAAGATTAAACAACTCTTGTGCACGTTGCTGTTCCAGTTGAAAGTCATTCCATCTGGTAGCGCAGGAATAAACTGTTCTAGTTCTTTTGTTGCCGAATCCAGTTGAGAAGATACCTCTGCTTGTAACGTTGCACCACGCACTGCATCTATGTACATACCATTCCACTCCATCTCTGTCGTAGCTAGTAATCCATCCATTCGATGCTTGAACATAGTCCTGAACTCTTTCGGAAAATGATTGAGCATTCTGCGTACTTGTCCACAATAGATTAACCATGTGTTTTGTATATCTCCTACGAGTTCTCCATCATCACCCACTAGGTAATCATGTAACATGTCTGCTGGGATTTCTGAGGTTAAGTAACCGTCTTCCCACATTTCTTTTACAGCGTCGAGCTTACACCCTCCACCATATTTCTCTGCGATACCGTTCATTGAGCACATCTGTACTTCTTGAACCATACCACCTAATAAGTATTCTGCGTACTGACCACAATATATGGTTACGCCTCTTTTTAATGCTGCTTGTAACGCTGGATTACTCCAACACCACATAAGGTCAAACTTGATGTTAAACCCACAAATTACGTCGCCTTTCTCTAACGAGTTGAATTCATTTACCATGAAGTGTTCACGGTGTACTGCTTCCCAACGTTGACTAAAACGCTTACCACCATTGAATGACCAACCTGCTTCTACTACGTAGTTACGAGGGTCAAATGGTGCTGCTAGTCGCTTGTATAGTCTATGATTTTCTGTCTCTAAATCGAATGTTAATACTTTCACGTTTCTTTCTCCACCAGATTGATAATTGTTTTATCCAATCAGGAATGTCGTCGTATAGTGCGTTTAACTCTGTGGATAAACGATGTAGTTTATTGTAGTCACTTTTAACGTGTTCTAATTCGTGACCTTGACGTTTTACTGTTTTACCTAGTATAGCCTGTGCTCTCAGAGCATCGTCTAGCAATTCTTGTATGAAATCTAGTGTGTTCATCGTGGATACTCCCCTGTTGTTGCTTCTGGGTGCATAATGTCTACGTCGTACCCTTGCCATTTACATTTGGTAACGAATCCGTAGAAGCGTATATCAATGAATCCAAACTCTATTAAGATGTCTTGTATGTCAAGCATCTCGAACTTGTCTGTTTCTCTGTTACGGTAGATAATAATATCTATATCTTTTCGCTCACCCTGTTGGAAGATTAATCCTCCTGTAAGTGCTACGAAGTATTTTTTGTTTAGGAATGTATTGAACCGTTGACATAATACTATACCGTCTAATCGCTCGGCTGGTTTATGTCTAGGTATCAGTGGGAATAACTTGTTCATCGTGTCCTCCTCGGAACGTGTGAGTTTAAATTTGAAGAGGACTTTCACCTCATACTATAGTTATATAACCCGATAGTGGGGCGGTAAGACTCACTTACCATGCGCTTGTTATAGTCTTAACAGTGACTAACTTTTAAGGAATTCAAACCTATATTGGTACTAGTTTATGTGAGCGTTCACCATTCACAGTTTATTAAGCGTTGCACTTCGCTGGTAATAGGGTTGTCACTCTCAGCAACTTTGCGCCCTAACTAGGTTTTACGAGTCTGCCTTGCTCGTCACTCACTCATTACTCTACCATCTGGCTTTATAGCCTCTGGTGTCAATATGTGTGAAAGTATTGTAGTCACCTAAACCAAGTAAATTGGCGTATGGTAAACTACATAGGAATATGTATACCTCGTGAGGTTCTACACCATCTACAACAATATCTGCTGCGGTAGTTTCCAAGACATCACAAAGATGTTTAGAATTCTTACTACCTCCTACTTTTTCATTGTATATTTTACATCTACATGCGCTGTTAATAGTGACAGGAACACCGAAGTGGACTCGTACTACCTCTAGAACAATAAACGTCGCTATTGCTAGCGTTCCTTTGCCACAACAAGAACATACTAGTTTCTTATCTGACTCAGGGTGAAAGTGCTTTGTATGTCTAACCATGTTCAGCCTCCCAGTGTTTTAACATTGCTGTATAGTCTTCAAATGATACTAAATCTGCGTTATCACTTGCTTCCTTTATTTTGGCTTTAAGCCAAGCCACATTATCTGGTTTACACGTCCTAAGACATCCATACTCGCCACATAAAGGGCAATCATAATGTGACATGCTAGCCTCTCAATACACCAGTCCAACGTCCCTTACTGTCTTGCTCCATTGGAACTAAACGAGGGATTGAGTCGATGATTAAAGAACACCCAATAATAGGCTTCTTAGGAAACAACTTACCGTACGCAAATGCTAGTGCTTTAGGGTCGATTAAACAACCACTAATCATAGACCAGTATAGTGCGTTAGTAGATGAACGATATTGTATTTCAAACTTACCATGCTCGTGTCCTTGAACAATACTAGCTCGTTCATGAGCCGCGTTGTTTAAGATGTCACCAGATGACTGATGTTGAAATATAACTGTCTCACCATTCGGTAAAGCAATACGATGCTGTGATTTCCAGTTCCACCCATCACCGCCACCTTTAGGGAATAATATTTCTCTATAGGATTTGATGTATTCTAAGGGTATACCTGATTTGAAAGCACGTCTGTAGATTAAACTTCCGTGGTTTGAATGACATACATCCATCTTCGGGAAAATCTTAGCAAGGTCATTAATGAAGATTCTTGCGTTGTGTAATTCTGCTCCTGCGCTATCTAAGTTAGGGTCAGAGTCGTGCATAGATAAAGCATGTCCATCAGTCTCGTCACCCATGTTCATAATACGTGTAGGCTTATATTTAGCCGCTACTGCTATTAAGAATGCTATGGCATCAGGGTGGTGATATGGTGCATGTTGGTCTGGTATAATCATTATACGAGAGTTATCTTCTGGTAAATCCACGAATCTACCTTGAGCATTATCGTCGCTTGGAGTAGGCTCTCTTAATGACATCTCAGCTCGAATGTTACGGTCTACAACAGTTGTACCTGCGTAGGGTTTTCCGTTTGAAGCTGTGGTATTAAGATGCTTCTTCCAGTAGGTTAAAAGCTGCTTAGATACCTTACCTCTTCCGAAGTCTGTTAGTATCCTTGCTGCCTTTTTAGTACTACCTGACGAAGCTCTGATAGCCTCTAGTACATCGTCGTTTGTGAATAATTTACGTAATTTGCCTTTAGCCATGTTTAGTCCTTACTATAGTTAGTGTAGTATGAACTAACGTCTATCTTCGGTGCTGTTTACCCCTGCGTCTCCGCGTTCGGTGGGGTCATAAGCACGTTCAGAAGTTACGTCAATAATATCACAAGTTTCAATACGTTCTAGAATCAACTGAGCTATACTGTCTCCTGCTTCTACTTCATACCGTTTGTAATATGTGTTGTGTAGTATTACCATGATTTCACCACGGTAATCTGCATCAACTACGCCAGCTAACACGTCAATACCTGATTTGTTCGCAAGCTTAGAGCGTGGAGCAATCCGTAAATATGTGTTAGGTGGTAGGTTATTTAAGAAGACACCTGTGCGGAACATCTTGCGACCTGAGCCTTGAACTGTTCCAGTTTCGATAGTCTTGATGTCAAACCCTGCGGCTCGTATAGAACCTTTCTTGGGTATTTCACCACCATCTTCTAGTCTGAATTCAATCATATCTCACATGCTCCACCACCACAGGCAACTTCTTGTCCGTGATTAGTATTGTTATCTTCTTCATGTATTTGAGTTAAATCCACATCTAATAGATGCTTCTCCATCTCAAGGAATTGTTCTTCTGTTATATCTTCGAACGGAGCTTGAACGTAAGTTCCACCGTTGTAAGGTAATACAGATATACCGTTATAATCGTTACGGTTTTCCCACATCCATTTAGCTATCATATCCCATTCGTTGTCTTTAACGGAAATAGTGCAAGACACGTTGTGTGTATTTATTCCATCATTATGCCCTGCACGTACCCACTCTAAGTTGAATAGACGAACACGCTCTAGCAATTCCGCTGGCGTTTCGTGACGTAGAATAGAACCTGCTGGTGCTTTCTGTGGAAATGATGCTACTGCACCTAATGGGTTAAACTGGTCGTCTTCCACTAAGTCAGGTAGTCGTGATTTTAAGTATGTATACAAGGCTTCGTCTTTACCTAGACGCATTCGTCTAATGTAATAATCGTTATGCCATGCGTGAATACCACTTGCTGAACCACATACCAAAGAACTTGTACCAGACGGTTTAACTGTCGTGGTTCGTGCTGCTGGATTGATGTTCAGTAACTCTGCTACTCGTGCATTCTCTTGTACAACTTCCGCTGCAGCTTCTCTCAGGTTGTACTGTAGTACTGCCCCAGAGCCGATGCCAGTCATACCAACACCAATGAGTGCGTCTTTCTCTGTTGTTTGTTTCCATATTGGTCTTAGGTAATGGAAGTCCGTGTATCCTGCTTGAAGAGTACCAATTAAGGCTGCTGCTCGTGAGCGTTCGTTGAGGTCTTCTTGTGATGTAATATCTGAACCGTTTACTTCGCATAAGTTACAGAACTGGAATGGACGTAAAGCTATTTCACAACAAGGGTTAGTACCCCAATCTAAGTCGTTCGTCCAATAGACTCCTGGCTCTCCTGCTCCACTGTCTTCTACTCGAACCATTAACTCCATGAACTCAGCGTGTGTTACTTCGCCTCGTGGCAACGTAGCTGAGTTGTTAGCTCGACCTCGTTGTGGGTTATCGTTCCACCATTCACCTGACTTACAGTTCAACATCTCTTCGTCATCTCTGTCGAATAGACTGATTAATGCTGCACGTCGAATGCCACCTGCTAGTACTGCATCAGCTATGATACAACACATGTCATGTGCGTCGATTGGTTTGATGTCTCCACCTGTGCTTGCTACTCTGTCGAGTAGTTTACTTAAGGCTTTGATACATGCTAGTAATGGTGCTGGTCCTGGTGCTTTACCACCCGTTGTAATTAATGCTGCTCCCTTCTCACGTATATCTCGTACGTCGAAGTTAGGTTTCTGTTTGCCTAGGAAGTACGCTTCTACTAAAACTTTGATAGCGTCTGCCCAACCTTCGATGCTGTCTCCTACTAAGAAACGTCTAGTCTCTTCGCTTGGACCAACTACTCTAGGTAATTCGTTTACGTGTCGTGCTTGTACTGAGTAACCACCACCTGTACCACCTAACAACAAGAACATAAGTTCACTGAATGCGTCGATGTGGTCAATTGGCATGTAAGCACAGTTGTAAATACGGTTGTGTCCTAACTCAATAGGTCGTCCACCAAACTGTAATGACCGCATACTAGGTAGAACCTTACGGTCGAATACAAACTGGTATGCGTGAACGATTTCTTCTAACATATGTGGATATTTGTTCACGTGCATAGTCATGTTTCTGGTGACTAGTTCTTCCCAAGACTCTCGTTGTCCTGTGCTTGGAAGGTACTTAGCGTACTTATTGAATACGGTTATGTCTGATAATATTTTGTTATTTAAGTCCACTATTGTTCCTTTAAAACCGTTGCCGCTGTGCCATGAGTGGCTACGAATTTCTTTCTCATTATACCATATACGGAATGTGTTACTACCACGTTTACAGGTTTCGTACCATCCCAGAATTTAATCCAAGAACGCGGCTTTGTTGCTACATGGTCTTCATGTTCTGTTACTGTGTTAATGGACTGAGCTATAATACCTCGTCGGTATGTCTCTTCATTTTGGTTTATACAAGTTACTTCAATCATTTCGTTGTTTCCTGTTCAATGTATTGTTCTTTAAGGATTCGTTCTAATACAGAAATTGCTTTACGAATATCTTCTTCACCGTTCTTTAATTTATGTCTATCAATGTACTTGATAGCTGAGTGTTGTAAGCAATCGTGTTTACGTTGTAAGGATAAGTCGAATACGTCTACACCCTCACCGTAATGAGTACCACCTACTTGTTTAGTTTCTTGTTTAGTTTCTTTAATTGGTTTATGTAACTCGAAGTTCCTAGGATCGTAATTATGTCTATCTTTATATACTTTTATCCATAAATACTCGGTATCTACCTTAGAAACAATAGACACGGTACCTACAGGTAAACTACCATAGAAGTCTTCTGTACGTACTACTGCGTCACCTACTTTAAATTTATACATAACGTCCTTTATCCTCGTCGAACAAACATTCACCTAATAGGTCTTGTTGTCCAGCTTTTCGTTGTTTAGTTTTTGGCATTGATATGCCTCGTGTACGGGCTAACATTGGGTCATCTGACTTACCTATCATAAGGATTCCGTCACATGCTCCTTGCTTGCCTGTCTTGCTGTCTTTCAGCATATGTTCCAATGGGTGTAATAATCCCGCGCCTTCTACGCTCACTTGAGACGATGGAAAAGTAGGACACTCGTTTATTACGCCTAGTTCTCTTGACCATGTATACATAGCCTCTAATCTTTGGTCTTCTCGCATACCATCTGCCAGATTTAAGAACTTAATCTTATCAATCATATCAAACACCATTGCGCCAATGTTCCCTGAGCCTACGTGTGCTATGATATCCTCGATGTAGTTGGTATCTTTACCATGTATATCGAATATCTGAACTCGGTCTGCTCTACCCATAATGTCGATGTACTTCTGACGAAGTGTACCTTCTTTATGGAATTGATGTAATGTTTCGTCGTTAACACCTAAAGCTGATTGAATCTGTCGTGACATAATCTTCTGTCTACGTGACTCGTTGTTGAACCATAGAATGACTTCATTGTCTTTCATGTCCTCTGCGAATACTACGTTGTTGTGACATAAGAACGTTGTCTTACCTGCTCCTGGACGTGCAGCAATGATGGTAGCATCTCCTGGCTGGTTAGGTCTATATACCTCATTGAGTATAGGTAGACACCAACGTAAACCTGATGTTTCATCTTGTCCTTCTGCAATTGAGCTTGTGTCAATGTCAGCGAACTCGAAGTGAGTGGTACGTTCTAATGCTTCTTTTGTTAGTTGTGCTGCACCAAATATTGACTCTACTATGTCAATCTCTTCACCTGCTTGATAGTCGTCTATCTTGCTGGCTACTTTGGTTGCAAAGCCTAGTGTTAGTAAGCTATTAACGATGTTCTTTTGAACTGCTTCGGGTACGTCTTGTTCCATCTTAGTGATGATACCATTGTAGTACGCGATGTCAGCTTCTTTTAAATTACGGTGGTACTCATTGAAGAATAATGAACGGAATGAATCGAAGTTGATTACTTCTTCATCACTCGAATCAAAGTACTTACCAATGTCATTCTTAATAGCAATGGTACGTTTGTCCATGTCGTTCTTACTCATGAACTTTGCTACTTTGTTGTACTGAGTACGGTATTTGATGATTTGTAAACAACTGATGTCAATCATTAGTGTTTTACCTTAATAGTGGAGTTGATGCCTTTTGAAATACAAGCATTAAGAAAGCTTTTCTGATTCTGTACGAACTCAGAATGTTCATTGTAATATTCTACCTGCCCTGCTGTGTCTATAAATAGAATCCGTGTGGCTAGAAGAGATAGTCCATATTGTTTTGCAGCCTTTAGGTGTTCGTCAATAACTGCGTACTCTCCTTGCATACTAAAATCTGCGTCTATTTCTAGATGTGTAACGTCGTGCCAAAACCTAAATGTCTCGTTGATTGTGTTATAATCGTAGATACTGGTGTCACAACCGTAGTTAGCTATAGGTATACATTTGTGTGTTGTTTGTGCTTTAAGGTCTTTGAAGCTTTCAGGTGCGTTCTCAGTAGCCTTGTATGACCAACCCCTCGATTTGCACATGTCGGCTTGTACCCTAATAAAAGTACTTAATTCCTTTATTGCATGTCGTAGTGTTATCATTTTGAATTCTCTATTAGTATTACTAAAGCTGGTAGTAGGTCTACTATAACGTAGTAACCTACAAGGACTATGATGCCTACTTGGATTAGTTCTAATGCCCAATATAGCCATAATAGTAAGTTGTGTTGAAATGTATTTATGCCTTTCATGAAGTCTTTGAACATAGTAACTCCTGTATAAATTTGTTTGAATATGATTTCGGGTCTTCGTCTGAGCGTACTTGGTCTACTGTACACAACATACTAAGAGTTCTTTTAATAGCTTTTGCACCTTCTCGACCTGCTTTATCCGCATCAAGCCAGATAGTGCATCTATCGTACGACGAGGTAATTGTTGCTTGAGCAGTTGATATCTTAGTCCCAAGGAACGAGGTCGCACTAAATGATTGCTCAGTAGGTAGTCTAGCTCCTGCTTCACCGACTCTAATTGCTGACATAATGTCTTCAACGATAACAGTTCGTTTACAGTTGCCTGAAACTCCTGCGGTATAGATGATAGAGCTTTTATCTGCACTTGGCTGGATGTACTTTGGTTTTTGTTCTTTATGTATTGCTCTAAGCTGATACCAGATAAGCTGATTGTTGTCTCCGTATATGGGTAGTACAACTCGTTCAAGCCTTGGGCTATAACCGATTCTATACTTCTTCCAGATGGTTGGTGTGAGTCCACCTTTAAAGAGCCATGTTCTTGCTTCTCGACTGAATTCAGTGTGGGTAAATGTGGTGTCTTTTGGGAGACTAATCGTTCTAGTCCTAGTGCTTCGTATGGCGTCATTGTCAATATCCTTTAATCGTTTACGTTCAGCAAGATTCATTATACCTTTACCTTCCCATCCTACTGGACCGCAAGCGTAACAATATATTGAATAATACTTAATGTTATGGTTAATGATTGCTGCATGTGCACCTGTGCCTAATCCGCACTGTATACATTCAGCTCGTGTTGTTTGTCCTACTGGAAGGTTCTTTGCTACTTCGAGCCAGTTCATTAGTTAATCCTCGTAGAAGTGGTTTAAACGCTTCGTTTTGAGACAGAGCCTCTAACTTCTTAAAGTCTCCCTCGAAAGTTTCTAGTGGCGGTTTGCCGTATATTTTCATGGTATTCTCCGTTGGTTAGTTAATTCATTTATGTTCGGCACACTCTCGTGCAAATGGATGATCAGTCAACATAGTACAATACTAAATGTGTCGACATAAATAAACTTGGTAGCTCCTATTTGTAAGTCTTGCTTACTCTCCACGATGCTCGTCA
>TARA_R110002126_G_scaffold90468_1_pt1 | contig 19138 bp, 15 predicted proteins | sample TARA_R110002126 | Tara Oceans TARA_R110002126 (sample SAMEA4397536) | marine metagenome | biome: Polar Biome; feature: [DCM] deep chlorophyll maximum layer (ENVO:01000326); material: water (ENVO:00002006), including particulate matter (ENVO:01000060) such as... | depth 30 m
AAGTTTTGGCGAACCCATATTAATGCTACCTATTTGTGTCATATTTATATTTTTACCCACATTTAAAAATCAAGATTTTTCAACTTTGTCCTTTAAATACAGATCGGAATTTTCACAATTGCAAAGACCCAATAATTTATAATGATAAAAAGGTATAATACAGTTAAAGTATTTATTCAATCTTATTTTGAAGGGAATTCTAGAACTAACTTATTGGTCAAGAATGTGTTTTCCTCCTTAATCTTAAGAGGCTTGGGGACGGCGATAAACTTTCTCTTTGTTCCTTTGGTTATCAATTTTGTTAACGCAGAGCGATATGGTATTTGGTTAACGCTAAGTTCTGTACTAACATGGTTTACATTGTTGGACATAGGTTTTGGTAATGGTTTACGTAATAAATTTTCAGAGGCAGTAGCACTTGATGATATAAAAGAACAGAGAAAGTTAGTACACACTACAGCAGCGGTACTAATTCTTATTTCAGCTTTAATTTTTACACTAAATATCATATTTACGAATCAAATTAAGTGGGATGAATTTCTAGGAGTGGATGTTTCGTACCGTACAGAATTACAGCAATTAGTATTCTTGTTGATTTCGTTCTTTAGTTTGCAGTTTATATTTCAAATCTATAATCCTATACAATACGCATTACAGAAACCAGCAATGATTGCGAGAACAATATTGGTTGGTAATGCGCTTGGTTTAATCGGTATTTTATACTTAAGAGAATTTTCTGAGCCTTCATTATTTAATTTAGGTTTCGTGGTTATGGGGAGTAATGTGCTTTCCATATTCTTGTTTACGGCATATTTCTTTATTGTTCAAAGACGAGATTTAATACAGAAAATAGAAAGACCTACACTAGATACTTTAGGTTCAATTTTCTCTTTGGGTATTAAGTTTTTCTTCTTGAATATTGCGTATATGGTGCAATTTCAAACAAGTAATTTTTTAATAAGTAAGTACTTCACACCAGAAAAGGTTACGGAGTTTAATATCGCTTTTAAACTATTTAGCGTTGCATCTTTAATATTCGGTATAATCCTTAGTCCGGTGTGGAGTTCGGTTACCAATGCCCAGGTAAACAATGATTATAGGTGGATTAAAAAGTTAATCAATAAGTTATTGCTGATCTGGGGTGTTATTGCAATTGGTAGCATTATTGTATTACTGATAGCACCAACTATTTACAATTTATGGATTGGTGAAATAATAACGATACCATTTATAACCTCATTAGGTGTGCTATTGATTGTACTATCTAATTGCTTTTCAGAGATTTTCATAAGTGTTTTAAATGGTATGGGTAAAGTAAATTTGCAATTTTATATTTCCATTTTTGTAATCATATTCTTTGTCCCCATTGCTTATTATTTATCGGTAGAATTAAGCTATGGTATTTTTGGAATTTGTATGGCTATTGTGATAACCAATGTTAATGGGTTGATAGTGGCACCATATCAGGTATATGTTGAAATGAGAAAAAATCGAAAATTACCAGCTTAATAGTAGAAATAAAGTAGAGAGAATGCCAACTAAAGAAAATAAATTAATAACCGTTTTACTTACGTGTCACAACCGTAAATTAAAGACTTATAGCTGCTTGGAAGCACTGTCTAATTGCACATTAGAAGAGGGTTTCGATTTAAATATTTTCTTGGTTGATGACGGTAGTACCGATGGTACAACCGAATATTTACAGGGAAAATTTAAAAATCTTCAAATAATTCAGGGTACCGGAGATTTATTTTGGGCAGGTGGTATGCGAGCGGCATGGAAATTTGCGAATGAGCACGAAAAGAATACAGATTACTATTTGCTATTAAACGATGATACTATCGTATTTAAAGATACGATTACTAGATTGTTAAGTGATTTGAAATCAGTTGAAGACCCCAAAAGTATTATTGTAGGACCAACATTGGACCCTGAAACTAAGAAAATCTCTTATGGTGGGCATAAGCTTTTAAATAAACTTACTTTTAAAAGTGAAATGGTCGTGCCTAATAATGAGTTTCCTCTACAATGCGAGTTGGGGAATGCAAATATTATGTTGGTGCCAAAAGAAGTATATGAAGAAATTGGATCTTTAACAGAAAACTACACCCACGGTATTGCAGATTTTGATTATACGTTAAAAGCTTTGAAAAAAGGCATTAAAACGTATATCTCAAGTTCATATTGTGGCTATTGCACAAATGATCACGGAGTCAATTGGCTGCCTCAAGACAGTAATTTAAAAGAACGTATTGCGTATTTGTATAGTCCTACGGGATTATCATATAAAGAATATATTCAATTTGTTATGGTGCATTTTCCGTTCCACCTACCGCAAGCATTCTTACTATTATGGGGTAAAACCTTATTCCCAATCATTTGGCAATTGTTTAAAAATGAAGACTATTTAAAATGAAAACAGAAACAGCACAAGCACCAGTACTTTTTATCATTTTTAATAGGCCCGAACAAACAAAAAGGGTTTTTGACATGATACGAAAGGCGCAACCTAAAAAACTCTATGTTGCGGCCGATGGACCACGAAATAACGGAAAGGACGATCAATGTTGTAATGAAACTAGAGCTATTATAGATTTAGTGGATTGGGACTGTGAGGTTAAAACACTTTTCAGAGAAGAAAATATTGGCTGTGGGCTAGGACCTAAAACTGCTATAGATTGGTTTTTTGAAAATGAAGAAGCAGGTATTATTTTAGAGGATGATTGTTTGCCTTCAGCTAGTTTTTTTAGATTTTGCTCAGAGCTTTTAATAAAATATAAAGATAACAATCAGATTATGCATATTGGTGGTTCTAACTTTCAGAACGGCTATATCTCAGATTCAGATTACTCGTATTACTTCTCTTATTTTAGTCATGAGTGGGGTTGGGCAAGTTGGAGAAGAGCATGGAAAAACTATGATTATGAAGTTTCTACATATCCTGAGTTAAAAAAGAAAGGATACTTTGATAAGTATTTTTCAAATTTTATTGAAAAGAAATATCGTTTAAGTAAGATTGAGAAAACAATTAAAGCCAAAGAGGTCTCTTGGTGGGACTATCAATGGGACTACACCAAACTGGTAAACTCTGGCTTGTCAATTATACCAAATCAAAACATGATTAAAAATGTTGGGTTTGGTGAAGATGCCACACATACTATTAGTGCCAATGATGCAAGGCAATATAATGAAGCACAAGAAATGGATTTTCCATTAGTCCATCCTAACTTTATTATTAGGGATATAAAGGCAGATAGAAGGTATTTCAAATTTTTCTTTAAAGACACTATAGTACGCAGAAAAATACTCGGTTTTTTAAGAATTCCAGGGTATTCTACCAATGGGTAGTATTTTGATTATTCTTTTGCTCACTTATAATTATTGAATTCTCCTTAATCACAATTAAAATTAAGAACTATAGGGTTTCTAGGTTCAAAATCTATATCGGTTCTATAGTCAATAACGTCAAAATTATGTTCTGGCCAAACAATATTGGTAGGGTTGCATGAATTGAAAACTATACAGTCGTTTATACTATTTCCACCGGTATTTGCCGTAGTTCCAAAAGCACCGAAAATTAGGGAGTTAGAGGTAGATTTCCCTCTGTTTTGACCAAGTTCGCCACATATAATCTGTTTGGCACGTATTCTTGTAAAACTTACATTTTTAGAGCCTTCTACAGATGAGACTACACCGTTGCCCATTTCTAAAAAATCTACATCCTCAACTATTCCTCCATAACCACCTCTTGAACCCTCGGTATTTTGGTCTTCAAATAGTACACCAACACCGGTAGGGCTGTTGTTGCCAACGATCAACCCTTTTTTTATCTGCTGCCCGCCACTTTTATAAATACTTACATTGTCTTCTGTCCAGGCAATATCGCGGTCGTTTATTACAGAGAAGTTTTCTAAGAGCCCGCCTATACACTTGTCATATTGTACTAATTGACCTCTAGGGAAAGGCCCTCTCATATTATGTCCCTCAATATATTTTAAAATAGAATTATCACATTGATTTAAGCGAATACCGGTAGAACCATCTTCAACTCTAACATTCGTAATTACTATATTTTTAGAACCTATTCCTTCTATACAATTTCTATCAGCATCTTCTAAGGGACCTTTTGCTGGTGCGTTAACGTATTTAATAGAACAATTTTTTATCGTGAGATTATTTGCACTTGTAAATTTAATACCCATAAATTTCCCGGTATATTCAATAATGCAATTAGAAATTACTACTCCTGTGTAATTATTGATTTCAATACCGTGTTGGTTAGATGTTCTAATATAAAGGTTTTCTATTCGTTGGTTATTTGCACTTACTTTTATAGGTCCAGAATCTTGTAAATTAGAAGTACAAATATTACCAATAATGCTTGGTATTATTTTGTACGTTTCTTTAGTTCCATTTTCAGCAGTAACGGTATAAGTTCTTTCATGACTAAAATCTTGTGTTGCTTTAGAAGTGGGACTTACCGTAGACCCTGGTGATATTACTATGGTAGGTACTAATTTCTCAATAGGTATTAATAGAGGATCGAGCTCAACATACACTGTTTTTGTATTTTCATCAAGAGTACCAATAATATCTGTGGTCAAACCATTATTGTCAACAGAAAGAAAACTAAAATTCGTGATTTTTGCATTTGAGATGGCAATAGGTTCTTCAGCAGCTTCACCTATCTCTTTTAAAAGGTCGGTTTCAGAAGCACAAGAACTTAATTGTAACAAAGGGAATGTTAAAGATATAAAGAATAGAAGTGTGGCATATATAGATGTAGGTCTGATCATATTTATCAAATATTCGGTAATGATTTTAGATCTTAAAATTCTGTAAGAGTTTTTTAGTTCGCAGTTAGTTTTTGTGCTTCATATAATTTTGGGGAATATGATTAGAACAAGAATTTAAAAGCTTTTAATTAAGGTTGTAAAGATAATTTTAAAATATTAAAGTACAGATTTTCAAATCTTTAAGATAAGTTAAATAATAATATAATTTAATCGACAACAGTTTTTGTAAGATTAGTAACACACATTAATGTAAAGAAACTTTATTTCTTGTAATATAATGCGCTGCAACCTACGCTATAACTATATTTTTCTGCATATCAACAGAAGAAATTTATGGTTGAAGGCGAAATAAATATATTTGTTTCAACAACCATTAACCCCCGATATAATTATAATAATTGTTTAAAAAAGTTCAAAATGTGTATTGATTTTCCATTTGAACAAAAATTGTAATTACGGTTTTTTTAGAAATTTATGATGCTTACTGAAGTTGACTCAAAGGTGGTATGCCTTGGTTATCCTATTTACAAATCTTCACTTGATGATTTGCCATTAAAATCTAAATTATTGGTAAGTACAATCAATCAATATTCTTTCTGTATAGCAGAAGAAGATATTGAGTTTAAAAAAGCGTTGTTGGGTAGCGATATTATTCTACCTGATGGTATTGGTATTACATTAGCTGCTAAATGGTTGAATGGTGCTTCTATTAAAAAAATTGCAGGTGCAGATTTTCATGAATTTCAATTAAAACGATTAAATGAAATACATGGATCTTGTTTTTACTTAGGGGCAAGCAGTAAAACTTTGACTAAAATTGAGTCTCGTTTAAAAATTGAATATCCAAATATTAGTTTTGCTAGTTATGCGCCACCATTTAAACCCGTATTTACCGAAGAAGAGAATCTAAGTATGATCGAAGCGGTTAATAGTTTTAATCCTGATGTACTGTTCGTAGGTATGACTGCTCCAAAACAAGAAAAATGGAGCCATGCAAATAAAAAACTTCTTGATGCTAAAATCATATGTTCTATTGGTGCGGTTTTTGATTTTTATGCGGGCACTGTAGAAAGGCCAAGTAAGATATGGAGAGATTTAGGCTTAGAATGGTTGGGTCGTTTAGTAAAAGAACCCAAGCGGATGACTAAACGTTATCTCTACTATGGTGTTGTCTATGCTGTACATTTGACAAAGGCGAAGTTTTCTGCAAGAGAAGAAATTAAGGTAACTGTCAATTAGTTTTTCTATTCCATTCATTTATAAATTACGTTTTTGAGATTTAATCTTAATTTATATATACTTGCTTTACTTCAAGTATAAATTAAACGTGATTCAAAATAGATTTTAATGAAAACTCAAAATATCGACAATTTTTATGTTTGAAAGTCTTCAATCTTCTAAAAGTAAACTTAAATAATTGATCTTTTTTTTTTATAAACGTATAATTATCTGAGGATTATATAATATTTTAATGTAAAAAATGCAGTAATAAGAAAAGTGTTTTTTTGAAGACTAAATAACTATTATTAGCGTATTAATTGTATTAGTTTGAACGTTTAAATTTAAACATCAACTATCAAAATTATTTGTTGCAGAATTTAAACTTATAAATTAGTATTAAGCCGCTTATAATAAGATTTTTATATGAAATATTGTCCATTTGTATCTTGGCGTACTTTTATCATTATTTATATTATATGTTTACAGATTTCATGTGCAAAAGATGCTGATTTATTATCGGAATATGTAATTAATGACACTATTGCAGTTGAAAAAGAGATAAATTTTGAAAAAGCAATAAAGATTCCTAGCGATTTTGATTGGAGCAATATATCAGATGAATATGAAAATCAGGTACTGGAAATTAATGGTGCTTTTGACTTAAAGGGACAAAATATTGTATTACCTTCAAATGTTACACTGTACTTCAATGAAGGTCATTTTGAAAACGGAACCATTGAAGGAGATGAAACATTCATTTATTCTGATACCGGAGAACCAATAGTAACCGATGCTTCTTTTACCGGTACCTACGAAAATGAATACGTAATGCCATATTGGTTCGGAGCGGTAATGGATGGTGTTACAGATGATAGGGAATCCTTTGTAAAGACCTTGGAATATGCTGACTCTTTAGGTTTAAAGATTTTGATAGAGAAGGATATTTTTCTTGATGTTGAGGAAACGGGTACTAAATCTATTTTTCTAGAAGATAATACATGGATTGAAGGTGCAAATGATGCTCGTATTATTGTTAACAATTTGCTTTCACCAGCGTTCATAATTGCATTAGCTGAAAATATTACTATTAGGAACATCACTATTTTTTATGATCAAAGCTATGATGCTAATTTTGGTTATGATAATCAAATGACTATAGCGAATACTACACAACTTAAAACTTATCTAGTAGAGAATCGTGGTTTAGTATTTAATAATCAAAATCCTCTTTGGAGAGGTCAAGTAAACTTTAGGTATACTGTTTTATTAGAAGCATCGCGAAATGTTTGGTTTGAGAATGTAAAAATGTTATCAAAAGGGACCACTGCTAATACTTTTATGGTCGGAGCAATAAAATTGAAGGAAGAATATAGTGCTAACCAAACTATTTCTAATAATTCAGCCCCAACATCAATTTGTAATAATATCAATTTTAAAAATTTGGTAATTGATGGAGCAATTATGGGTATACAAGGTATTGTCGATAATTTAACCTTAGATGGTTTAAAGGGATATAGATATTCAGATATACAAACATTAAATGGTGGTATGGTAGGTGGGCTTGATTATTGGATGCCACCACCTCATTTAATTTATTTGAACAGTGATAATTCAGAAAACCATATATGTAAGAACCTAACGATATTAAATACCACTGACTATGGAAATTACGTGGGGACTTCAAATGTTAGAGAAGAAATAAGTGGTTACTGCAACTCTTTAAAATTAGTTGATTTTATTGAAAATGTAGTTGTAGATAATTATTTTTCTTATAGAAGAGATGGTTTGGGTGATTGGGGCGATATAACTAATGGTTTGTTTAGCAATATATACGCAGAAAGTACTATTGATATTTTTAATTCTAATTACAAGTTTAATTCTTTAAGATTTTTGGGTCCATTGAATAACATTTCAATTAATAATATGACCATAAAAGACAATTCAGAATCTATTGAAATATATCCAATGGATTATGCTGTTGGCGATTATGTTTCAATGGATGGGGTAGATGTAATAGTAAAGAATTTAAATAATGAGTCTGTTGGGCTTTTTGGTATAAGTGGATCAAATAATACAGTCACGAATTCTACTTTAACTATTGAAAAACATACAAGTACAAAGGATTATACTGCTGTGGTCTTTCATGATTTAAACACGCTGAATGAAGGAGGCGATAATTTTTATGATATTCAAGTAAACGGTTGGAGGTCATTAAATGTAAATCCTATTGAAAGAAGCATACGAATTATGCTCGCCAATAGTGTGAACCTCAATAATAATTATGCTAAAATCACTGATATTAGTAATAATTATATTATTGAGCAAACTAACTCCTTAAGAGAAGATATGTGGTCCCGTAGTGAAATCATAACACTTGGGGCGGGAAATAGCCTAATGCTAAATATGACAATACCAAATGGGTATGTTTTAGATAACTTGGTTGTTCATACTTTAGAAGATTTGTCTGAAGGAACTAAGATATCTTTAGGGACAAGAAGTTCAAATAAACAAAATTTAATAACTTCAATTTCTGAAAAAGTAGGCGTAGTTTCACAAGATATTGATGATTCTAATTCGATTGAAGAAAGTAGTAATATTTATTTATTTGCCAACCAAGATTTTAATAATAAGGGTAAAATTCAAGTCACAATTAATTTGGTTCGTTCAACGCAGTATTAGGTTGTTTTATGTTTAAAACTCATTATTTTTTTTATGCTAATTAGGGCTTGAGATTACATTTAAATTATTTTAAGAGTCAAAATGTATTAAGGCTTTATTATAGTTTTCAATTCATTTATCATTATTTCAGCTAGTTTTTTCTGACCGCTATTACTTAAATGTATAGGATCTCTATAATCAGCATCTATAAAATTATAATCTAATTCCTTTAGTATTTTTACGTCGTTCTTATTAGCCCATTCTAAAATTAAACTTCCCTGAGTATTATATTTTTTATTTTGTAGTTCTGATTTTTCGGCATGTAGATAAATAAGTAGTGGTAAGTCTAGATTCGTTGATATTAATTTTAATTGGTCAAAACCTGGATTAAAAACAGTTCCGTTTTTTTTAATTCCTTGAGCTGCTTTTTCATCAGGGTCTAATTTTATTTTTTTAGCAAAAAAAATTGAAATTCTTGGATTGACATAACGGTCTAAAAGTTCCCACCAAGCTAATTTATATTGTTGTTCTGGGTAAGAAATGTGATTACCAACAACAGGTTGAAAATCCATAAGGTCAAATGCATCATGGCTGCTAACTACTAAAAGCATCGCTTTTGCGTTAAAAGTGCCATATTTTTCAAGATAAGCCGAACAATTGTCTGGTCCCCAACTACCTGATGATATATTTAACATTTGTATGTTTGGTAGCTTCTCGTTCACTATAGAAGTAGCAATGCTATCTTGATCAGACTGTACGCCGCCATAAATAACAGAATCACCCAAACCTAAGATTTTAGTTTTATTAGTATTTATTTCTTCGCTACGTTGAGAAAAGGAATTAAAACTATATGTGTTTCCGAATCTTTTTCCACTTTGATTTGGTGCCGCTATGTATTCATAAGATTCATCAGAGATATAAAGAGGAGCATCGCAAAAGCCTAAAAAAAACCGCAAACTAAATTCTATAGTTACAGTAAGAAAGAGTAATAAAATTAGAATCTTGTTTTTTTTCATTTATAAAGACTAAGTTCTGTTTATAGCTATATGTTAATATTATATGATTCCTTTATATAATTTTTTATTTTAATTGTATCTGAACCACAATTTTTCATTATTTCAAAAACTTTGGCATCCACCAATGTTCGATACCACCAACCTTGTAAAAAATGCCATAAAAAGCCTTCTTTCCCTTGAAGAAAGCCCATTTTAAAGAAATAGCGATAGATAAAATAAATGAAAGACCGCCAAAATAGAGGCATTTCTGCGTATTTTTTCTTCTTCTCTCTTTTAGATTGGGCATCTGCAGACATCAAATGTGATTTTCCCAAATCTTCATCTCTTGGTATAAAGTTATATTGAATATTAAGAAGTTCAACTGCTTCTCGTGTTGCATAATTATTATGTTTATCAATCCACCAACCTAAGGGGTTTAGATTATGGTCAACAAAATATCCCTCGAACAAAATACTTTCACCCTTGGTTAAAACAATGTGCTCGTCCATCCATCGATTCTCGCAAATGGCATGTTTGTTTCTAAATAAACGTAACATGTTCATTTGAATCATACCCTTGGTCATTAATTTATCGAGAAAATACATTTTTCGTTCAAAAACAACTCCAGTAATATCACTTTCTAAGTGAGGAATTTTATGGTTAATTTCATCAATTAGACTATCTGTTAAATATTCGTCGGCATCTAGCCGAAAGACCCAATCAGTTTTGATTGGTAGATTTTCTAAGCCCCAATTAAATTGAATAGCATGATTATTTTTCCATACATTTTGAAACACATGTGCGCCTAGAGATTTTGCAATTTCTACGGTTCTATCCGTAGAAAAAGAATCTACTAAATAGACAGTCTCAGAAAACCGAAGCGTATTGTTTATGCATCGTTCAATATGCTTTTCTTCGTTATAAGTTAAGATAATTGTAGAGATTGATGGCATTAGTCTTTAATTACGCGGTTTTTAATAAATTTAGCAGGATTACCACCTACAACTGTCCATGGTTCTATATCTTTAAATACGGCGGCTCTGGCCCCAACTACTGCACCTTCTCCAATAGTAACACCCGGACCCACAAAAACATCTGCGGCCACCCAACTTTTATCTTTTAAAATAATAGGTAACGAAATTAAAGGATGGCTACTGTTTGAAATGTCATGTGTGGCCGTACACAAATATGCACCTTGTGACACTACACAATTCTTGCCAATGATAATTTTGCTTTTGTTATAAATTTCGGTTCTAGGTCCTATACAACTATATTCATCCATCTCTAAATTCCAAGGAGCCCAAATTTTTGCAGTAGAATATATTAATCCCTTTAAAGGAACTTTGGCACCAAATGCGCGTAAGATTACATTTCTAATTGAGCGTAAAGGTATTCCTGGTAGGGCGTAAAAGATGGTTCTATTGATAATGTACCAAATAATTCTCTTTAGATGCTTGGGTTTAGGTTCTTTGTAATTAGATAAATCCATTTATTATTAGTTATTGGCAGCTGAAGCTAAGCTTAAATAATTTATTAGATGTTCGCTTCTGTAAATAGGTTTTCCCACTCTTTAACAATTGTTTCGAGTGAGAAATACTGTGCACGTTCGTGGGCAGCTTCAGACATTTTTTGTCTTAATATCTTATTTGTCATTAATTTTTCAAGTTGTTGAATGGTATTGGTTTTTTGATATGGGGCAGGAGTTATATAACCTGATTTGCCATGTTCTATAATATCATAAATAGCAGAATAACTGCCATATACAATAGGTACTACTCCGTAAATCATACCTTCGATGACTACTAAGCCAAAACCCTCTAAATCTGATGTTAATAATAGAATAGATGCTTGCTTATAATATTCCGTAGGTGCTTCCTTCTTAAAGCCTTCGAAAACAATTCTTTCAACCCTATTGTTTTTAACATAAGATTCCAAGGTATTTTTTTCAGGACCATCACCAACCAAAACTAATTTCCAATCAGTATACTTAGTGGCTATTTCTTCCCATGCCTCTACAACTCTATGAACTCTTTTATTGGCATGATCCATTCTACCCACATATAGAATAGTTTTCTCTTTGCTATTTTTATTTATATGCTCATAACTTAAAGGTGCTTCTATAGTAACTGGATTTGCAATCGCTCTAATTTTATCATTTTTTTTGACTCTTGAGAGTTTTAAAAAAGTTTCTATAAAGCTTTTTGACAAAACTATATATTGATCACTTTGCTTATATACATATTTAAGGTTTAGACCTGTGATATAGACCATAGCTGTATGTGCTTGACTGTAAAAAAAACGTTTTATGCCATTTTTTGATTTGTTCTTATGGTCTAGTATAGTTAACAATCTTTTATTTTGGTCTGGCACACCATGAAGTGCAGAAATCAGTATGCATTTTCTTTTTTTTCTAGCTTTATTAATTAAAGCAGTAACATAATAAGGTAAACACCATTGATTAATGATTACGTTAATGTTTTTAGTATCAATAAAGTTCTTTAATAAAATGAGATTAGACTTTTGTCTAACTGGATAACTCAACTTTAGTAATTGAATAGATGAATTCAACTCTTCTTGTTCTAATTCGGGATGAGGTTGTTCAAATGAAGCTATTGATACTTCGTGTCCACAATCTACGAAAGCATTTGCTAATACAGTAGTAACCTTTTCGGTTCCGCCATAATTAGGATATAATCCGATTACAAAAAGTATATTCGCCATTTAATATTATCCTTTAATTCCGTTTAAATATTGCATAGCTGCTTTTTTAATGGTAAAATTTTCGAGATATACTTTTTCCGCCGCCAAAACCATTGAATATTTCAGATTCTGATTTAATGACAACCAGTCTTTTAATAAATTATAAGTATCGTTTTTAACTATACCTCCTTTACCCTTTTCAATTTCACGCCAAATATTTACTTTGTCACTGATTAAAACAGGCGTTTTACAAGCTAGTGCCTCAACTACCGCAATACCAAAATTCTCTTGGTGGCTAGGCAGAACAAAAATTTCACTTTCATAAAAGGCACCCCATTTGGCGTCACCATTTAGCATGCCTGCAAACAGTATGTTTTTTGAATTATTTGCTAAGGCTTTCATTTCTGTACCATACATATGGTCATTAGGCCCCGCTATTATTAGTTGAGGTAATGTATTTAATTCTTGTTCTAATTTTTTGTACGCATTTATAAGCAGGTCTATACCTTTTTTAGGGTGTATTCTACTTAAGAACAAAAGAAATGGTTTCCCATTCCATTGAGGGACGTTACTCGCAAATGCTTTTTTCATTTCGTCATTATACGCTGGTGGTTGCTGTATGCCATACCCTACATTAATCTCTTTTTTTGGTCTGTAATTAGGGAAGGTAGCTCTTGCTAGTAGTAATTCTTCCTTACACGTAAATAATATACCATCGGCTTGATTAATGACATTGTTTTCAAATATTTTCCAATAGATAATGTTTCTAAGAGCTTTTAATTTTCTGTCTTTTGCTTTTTGAAAATAAGGATCCAGCATACCATGTGGCATAACATAAACTTTAGGTAAAGTTTCATTTGTTTTTCTATAGGTTAACATAGCTTTAATGGCGGCTTGGCTTTGGTAGAGCCATAAACCGTGTATGATGACTACGTCAAAGCGTTCAAAGTTATCGAGCATCCATGGAATAAACTTTTTATTATAACCCCAGGCATTAGTGGGTTTTCCTAATGGATGTATCGTGAAAGGATCATTTTCTATAAAATCTGAATCAACTTCATTAAAACAAACTACTTCTGTTTGGACACCTAATTTGCTTAATTCAGGTGCTGCATTTCGTATTCCCTGACATGGACCACCTTGTTTAGGGTTCATGCTTGGTATAATTCGCAGTATTCTCATTCTTTGATTATTTTTTTATACAATTCAAGATATTGTTGTGTAATAGATTCTACTCTAAACCTTTCACAGTTTATTAACCCTCTATTTATTATATCAATTCTATAGGCTTCATCAGCGATAATTTTAGTATATGCAGTTGTAATTGAATTTACATCCTCTGGCGATATAAAAACGGCAGCTCCATTCGCTACTTCTATTATCGGTTCGATATTTGATGTGACTACTATCCTACCTGTACATTGGCCTTCAATTATAGGCATTCCAAATCCTTCGTATTTCGAAGGGAAATTAACAATATCACAGTTAGTATATTCTTGTTTGATTTCTGAGTCGCTAAGGTTACATTGATTCGAAAAATTTATGTTGAAATCATTTAAAAGTTTAAATTGTGTTGAACTTAATTTTCCAATAATTCTGAGGTGACAATTGATACCCGCTAGGGCTTGAATAGTTTTTTCTAAATTTTTGTTCCACCCAGTTCCAATGTGTAAAATTATAGGCATTTCTTGATTGAAAGGCTTTTCGGAAAAATTAAAAGCAGGGTCTACTGGGTTGTGAATGACCACCAGCTTATCTGTAGTAATTTTGCTTAAAATATTGTGTTTAGTTTGTGTGGAGATACAAACTACCTTATCTGCAATTTTTATGGGAATATATAACCAGAAAAGCCACTTGTAAAAACGTTTAATAGGGTTTTTTACATTGTCTAAAAATACCAAGTCATGTATGGTCAATACTGTTTTTACTCCTATCAATGCCATTAATACATCATGGATATGACCGGTAACATGATGTATGGTATGCTGTTTTCTGTGATTAAAAACAAAAAGATTATTTTTAATTACATCCCATGGCATAGAACCTGCGTTTGGTACTTCAATAATATCTGTTTCTTGGGTTTTAGAAATCTCCTTAATAATTGTCCTAAATACACGGTGTATAGAATGACCTACATGAGGATGCCTGAAAAAATATTGAATATTCATTAGGGCTTTTATTTTTTTCTGGCTATTAGTTTATCTGTAACTTTTAAATTATTCCAATTGAGATCACTAAAACAAGGACCTTGGGTTGCTTCTGAAAATTTAATATCGTTGCTGTAGCCATTCCATTCCATTATTATTGGTTGGTTGTTTTTATCTACAACGATGTCCCAGCCTATTGCTTTTACCATGGGCATTTTTTTATGTAGCCCTAATGCTAAATTCACACAGGTTTTAAAGTTCGGTATTTCTTTGTTTAAGTAAGTAGTATCACTATCAGGGTGTGTTTTTATTTGATGCCAATTAGGTAAATACCCTAATTCGTAAAGTTTACCGTCTTTCATTTCAATAGGTATTCTTATATGATTTATAGATTGTACATGGGTTTCAGTACTTCTTCCTAATCTTAAATATGCCGCTCTTAGGCTGATATGGCCACTTATTTCAACAACTGTAGTTAAACGAATAGTTGCTACGGAATCTGGTGTATAGCTGTTAAAAAACTCATGTTGTTTAATAAATTTTTGAATTACAAAATCACCTAATTTATTGAGCTTGGAAATATTAAAGTTAGATTTAGTAAGTACATAAATACCTTTACCTTGATAGGTTGTATCTAGCTTAACAATGACTTTGTCAGTATCAGTAAAAAATATCTTAAGAATATTAGTTTCTGGAATTTGTGAATAATTTGTGTCAAACCAAGTACCATTTATAAAGTAACCAAGATCGGGACTTATGTTCTTTTCAAATAAACGATTCGTCAAGGGTTTTAGCATAGAAACTTTACCATAGGCACCTTGTATTTTTGGTATAACAACCTTACCATAAAAATTATCAGGAATCCAGCCATCTTTGAATTCCCCGGTAAAGTGGCTATATACATAAAGCCAAGGCGCGAAGCCTTTCCACCCTAATACTTCTTGTGCATACTCGTCAGCCTTTCTTTTAAGCTTAATGGGGAAACCGCCTTTTTCTTCTTTTAAACTAGCAAGCACGTCGTAAGCTATCTTATTAGAAATATTATGGTAACGTAAATTTTCTAATTTTTTAATACTTGTAGCAGCTATTTGTTTAATTAGGGTCACAAAAATTTTATTTTAGATCGCTAATTATAAGAGGAAATTTTTTTCCAACCTGTTGTACTCTTTGAACTTTTTCAGTGCTGACTTTTATTTCTTTTCTAGAACGTTCTGTTAAAAGTTGAGCCATATTTTTTATTTCTTCAACATGGGTAAACTGCTCTCTAGGTACATATTTTATACATACTGCATAATCTAAACCTTGGTGTAATTGTATTTCCTTAAAATGCTTCATATAGTCGTTGAACATAGCCATTATATGCTCACCTTGGATATTCAAACCAGATGGGGTTTGAATAAGTACAGTTTTGCGACCATGAACATTTTCCATTAAAGGGAATGGTTTACCACAATTACATTTTCCGGTTAGATATTTACCTTCATCCCCAATTTCATAGCGTATGAGTGGGAAAGCGTAGTTTGTTAGGTCTGTTAATAAAATTCTACCTGTAGTATTCGGTGCTATAGGTTGATTATTGGAATCTACAAATTCTATATGTACGGTATCTTGCATAATATGTAGACCTTTTTGCTCAGGGCATTCTGCAGCAATTAGCATAATTTCAGTATTGCCATATTGGTCACATACTGGAGCACCAAAAGCTTTTTCCATTAGTTCACGCTGAGCCTCAAAGAGGGGTGCTGATGTAACCCAAACCATTTTTGGTGGGTGAATCTTTATATCATTATCAAGAAGATACAAGGCAAATTCAAAAACTACATCTACATAACCTTGGAGCAAAGTTGGTTTTATTTTATTAAAATCAGAAACAAATTTTTCTAATTGATTCTTATTTGGGTTAGCCGCAGCTAAGAAAACTCTTTTGGTTGGCCACCACATGATGGTATTTGTAAAACGTTCCCATAAAGGTTTTTTAAACCGATAGATGAAGGCTTGATTCTCCCACGGTTTAATTCCCCACCATTCCAAAATACGCCATCTAATCGGAGTCTCTGGGTGGCGCCTATCATGTAGTATAGAAACTGAAGGTCCTGTACTACCAGATGTACTTGCTTTGCGACATTGATCTTTCTTTACATTGTCGACTTTAATACTTTTAAAATTTAGCAGAATATCCTCACGTGTTAATGGAGGTAATTGTAAGAAATCAGTTGTCGTTTGTATCCCGTTTTTAAAACTATCTAAATGCGCATATTTCTCCTTGTAAAAATTAGAATGTTCTATGGCATGTTTAAATAGCGCCTGTCGTTTTTCGAAATTATAATTTTCAAGGTCATTTTCTTTTATGGTTTTTGCCGTTTGCTTATACAAACCTGCCAACCGAGGATTTAATATCTTGGTTTTTAAAGAGAAAATTAATTTGGAAAAACTATTTCGCATAGTCTAATATTTATTATAAAACCTATTATTTGAGGAATTCTAAAGAGGGGATTACAGGAGGTATAAAATAGTATACTTCAGTATTTAGAATGATAAACTTCTCAGTTATTAAAAGTAGTTTAACAGCATCGAAATTAAATTATTAATTATGCATTTTACATAGTTAATCGATGAAATACATTAAATGATTAATCGTTAAGCAGTAATTTTTTCATTGAAATTATTCATTACCATATCAATGGCTAAAAAATTTTCTGCATACGCTCGAGCTGCTTTTTTAATATCTTGATTATCTAACTCTCCCAGTCCTATTAAAATACCTTTATCTAAAGCTTCTTGATTTTCTGGAGCAACTAAAATACCCATTCCATGTTTACTAACCACTCGATGTAAACTAGAGTTAGGGTTTGCTGTTATTAAAGACAAACCACCTACGGCAAGTATGGTTGTTAATTTTGAGGGCATTACCAAATCACTGGCTTTTTCTTTTTGTATTACTAAATGTAAATCTGCAATATTTAAAAACTTATTAAAACACTCTTTCGGTTGTAATGGTGTAAAATGGACATTGTTTAAGTTCATGGTTTCGGCTTTTCCTTTTAGAATCTGCTTATAAGGCCCAGTTCCGCAAATTATAAACTGTAATTGATGATGTGATGCTAGATTTTTAGCAGAAGTTAATATAGCATCTAGACCTTGTTTTTCCCCTATGCCTCCAGAATATAATACAATATAGTCTGTAGATTTAAATCCGAATTCTACTTTTAATTTTGAAGTGTCCTCAATCGGGTAAAAATTTTTAGTTTCTGTCCAGTTTGGGAAAAATGAAATGGGTTTTTGTGCCTTACGTTCAATTCTTTCGATCATACCATCAGAGATACTGCTGATCATATCTGTGTTTCTGTAAATGTATTTTTCGAGGCCGTACAAAGCTTTCAAAAATTTTGGAGACTTGATCATTCCAAGATCTTGTGCAGCTTCAATTTGCATATCTTGTATATGATGTATATGCATAGCTCCTTTAATTTTCTTATAAAAAACACCTAATAAACCAAATTGAAAAGAAGGGGCAACTGTAATAATTTTACTATATTTTTTAGCAAATAAAAGAGGAATACCCACTAAAAATGCTGAAATAGAGAATGAGGTGTCTAATAACATCCGTTTTGTTCCGCTTGGCTTTTTAGGTACATACATGGGGCAACGAATTACTTTGAGCTTACCTCCAGATTCAAAATGTGTCACCTCCTTTTTATACCAAAAGCGATTTTTTCGATAGGGCTCTTGCACTTGCCAATAGGGATAATAGGGGTACGAGGTCAAAACGGTACATTCATGTCCTTTTTCAGCTAACCAATGCATCATTTCTCCAGAATATTTTCCAATCCCGGTCAGTTCGGGAGAAAAATTATAACCGACGAATAAAATACGTTTTGTATTAATTTCTTTCATGATAGGTTTTTTAAAAATTAGTACGATGGTAACTAGATTTGGGCAAATTATTATTTGCTCAGAATTTTAATGAGAGTAGTTGTTGCTATTGGAGGAGGGTACGCTTTATTTACTATTTTGTAATTTCTTTGTAAAAAGATTCTATTTGGTCTAAAATTTCTTCTTTTCCAAATAATTCTGATTGCCGCAATCCTTTTTGTATTAAAATCTCCTTCTCTTTTTCGGATAACTGTAAAGTTGTTTCTAATACTTTGGCGGATTCGTTGGCCCATATTAAAACTTTATCTGGTGATGGGCAACGTTCAATATAAAGAGCAGCATCACCCCCAACTTCATTCATGGGGGCTTCATTTGTGGTAATTACGGGACAGCCAGAAGCCATAGCTTCCGCAACTGGCCAACCAAAGCCTTCTGCTAAAGAAGGGAAAAGAAATAACCTACACCCTTGATAAGCTTTTAAAAGCAATTCATTTTCAACTCTAATTAAAAAGTGTATGTCTTTTTTATAAGGTGATAGTTTATAGCTTTTAAGTATTAATTCCGATGGCTCATAACCGATCATTAATAGCGGTAAAGGTATGTTGGTCTGTTTTCGCCATGCGTCATATAATGCGATAACACCAGTTCTATTTTTGTAAAAATCATTACCACCAACATGCATTAAGTATCCTTTAGAAACATCGACATCTAAAAACTGACTCACATAATTTCTAGCTTCAAATATATT